>CENY01171763.1_pt1 | contig 67357 bp, 69 predicted proteins | sample 356181 | NCBI WGS metagenome assembly CENY01 (sample SAMEA2619840, study PRJEB7988) | marine metagenome | isolation source: saline water (ENVO:00002010), including
CCGACTCCAACACCAACCCCGACACCGACTCCAACACCGACACCAACCCCGACTCCGACTCCAACACCGACACCAACCCCGACTCCGACTCCAACACCGACTCCTGAGTGGTGGGAGTGCAAACCAAACAGATATTGTGTTAGTGGGATAACAGAGGGATATTCAGTTTTCAATGGGACATACTCATATGGGGGATATGATGTGGGTGGATATCACTATTGGAAAAATGAGACTTCCGAGGGACATTACATCCGAGTGGGTAATGTTAATTATGGTATTGCCGGTGAGACTGACTGGGAAAATGAATTTCGTTGGCAATTTACTACGAGGCCACCTACCGAGGATATTGGTACTGGTCAATATGCGGTAGTATATTCCCACCCACCATTATCTGAAGATATTTCGTGTCCACATGATGAAGTCTGGACCACGGATGGTGTTTCAAATCCTGTGTATTTTGAAAATATGAAATTTGGTGAATATGGATGTGGTGAGGAGCCACCAACCCCAACTCCAACTCCAACTCCGACACCAACTCCGACACCATCACCAACTCCAACTCCAACTCCAATACCGTTCCCATTCCCAGAATGTTGTCTTGGGAATGGGTATTCACACGGAATTGAGACAACAGGTAGTATGGAAATTGAGCAGGATAATCCTGATGGATTGGACACCAACGCATTTGAGGAAGGTGGGATACTGTGTTTTAATAAAATTAATATAACAGGAGCTCCCTTAGACTTTTTTGTTGCTACGAGTGAAGATGGGATACAAGGAGTGGTTACCATAATTGGATCATTTGATGATAGTGACCAAGTAACTTATCAGTCACCCACAACAGGTGCGTGTTATATCGGCAATTTGACCAATCCTGGTGAGGTGAATATTTTAACGAAGGTAACGTAGAGTAACGACCCACGAAGTAAGATGGCAATTTTACAACAAAAATCTGATCGGTTAAACATACATTCTGGGTGGTATGGTATGTGTACGGAGGAATGTGATACTTATGATTTAACTGCAACTATACATGAGTGGTTGCAAGTGGGGGGTAGTATATTTGGTCAGGCTCCTGGAGATAAACTTGGGTATAGTGTGGCAATAAACTCGGATGGTGACCGTGTAGTCGTGGGTGCTCCATATTGGGGGGAAATTGTTTCGGGTGAGGAGCCGTGGGAATATGTTCATTATGACTATGGACTTGTGCGTGTATATGAATTGAGTGGTAATACATGGAATCAGATTGGTGATGACATCGTAGGAGAGTCCCCTGACGATAATAGTGGTATTAGTGTTTCTATTAATTCTGCCGGAGATAGAGTTGCAATCGGAGCAACTGGTAATGACGGGTCTGGAACAGATTCGGGTCATATTCGCATATACAAGCATACAAACTCCGGTTGGACACAACTAGGTGCAGATATTAATGGACCTGATGAGTACGCATGGTCCGGAACAAGTGTTTCACTGAATGATACGGGTGATATAGTTGCCGTTGGTTTGGTTGGTACGGATAATTCACGGGGAAGTGTTGCAGTATACACATACAATCAATCACTTGATACATGGCAACAACTTGGGGAATATCTTACTGGAGAATCCGAGGGGGATTATTTTGGAACAAGTGTTTCATTGAATTCTGCGGGGGATACTCTTGTTATTGGTGCGGATATGTCAGACCAATCAGGATCGGTTGTTGTATATTCTTGGTCGGATAGTGAGTGGATTCGGATTGGGGATTCTATTGATGGGGTAGGTGTAAGTCAACTTGGTGCAAGTGTTGCGTTAAATAGTGCGGGTAACCGAATTGTGGTTGGATCACCTGACGAGGGAGAAACGCAGGTAGGAAGTACACGTGTATATGAGCTCGACGGTCAGACTTGGAGTTTAATGGGTGAACCGATTGTGGGAACTTTCGAACTCGGGCATTCTGGTAATAGTGTGGATATAGATAACTCAGGTGACCGTATTGTCGTGGGATCTAGATTAAGTGATGGGAATGGATTGGTAGATTCGGGTAGTATTCGTGTATATGATTGGACTGGTGACGAGTGGTCGCAAATAGGTGACTTAGTTGAGGGAGACGTTGGTTCGGGTGAACTTGGATATCATGTTGCAATCAACTCGGATGGAACTCGGATTATATCTGGGATACCAGGAAATACGTCGTGCCAAACCTGTGTGGGTGAGGTGCGGATATATCAATTAAAGACATATTCACCAAGAGACGTGATATTCAGAGTATATCAGGTTAGAACCGATGGACAATCATATCGTAGATTTGATGGGACATTACCACCTGCGTGGGATGGATTTCAACACTTTACTGAGATGGGGTGTGGAAAATCATATATTGTTATATTAAAATCTGGTACGGAATTTCTTGATATTCCAGGATTCACGTATACAACCTCGGGGTCTTCCGACAATGGTAGACTTACAGATGAGTGTTGTGATATAAAATCTTCACCAACATCCACATCCTCACCAACTCCAACTCCAACTCCAACTCCAACTCCAACTCCTACGCAGACCCCAACCCCATCTCCAGACCCATATGTTTTTGTGTATGGTATTCGTGAAAATGCACTAAATGGAATTGCAGGTGGAGCAAAGTGGTTGGTGAAGGATCAGTGTTCTATTGAGGAATTTCCGTATGTGAAGGACGGTAGTGTTTATACGATATACCCACATAAACAACTTGCTCCTGGTGCAGAAACGGGTCATGTTGATTGGTTTGGTGTTCTTGATAGAAATTCGGAAGGAACTATTGCAACAATTACTCTCGGATTTGTTCCACCATCAGATTCTGGGTGTGTATGTGACATACTGGAATCCACACAAAAAGAACTTACTGGTACAATTCAATCTGGTGTCTCGACATGGGATGAGTGGTATATTACATTCTCAAACTCATCGGACTTTCCACAAGACGGCAACGGATATTTGGTTAGAATTGATGGTGTCAAATATACTTTATATTGGTGGGATGGTTGGGTATTACGAACGTCCCACACATCACCCCAAGCAATTGATTCTGGACCAACTCAAGGAGAAATCTCATATATTCTCGGAACGGAGGTGACGGTTTCAGGTGACCTTCCCAATGTGGGTGATATGGTTATATTTTCCGATCCTGCAAAGGGGATACCCAGTGAAGTTATATTGACCACGGATAATTCGTTTATTGTGAATGAGATGTTATATGGACTGGAGGGTACGAAGGTTGCATACGATTCATGTGGTGAGGTGACATCGTTTACGTTTAATGTATCGGATAATTTTCAAGACATTGATATGTGGAAGTATTGGGACTCTCCGGATGCACCATATTTAACTAGTAGTCCAGACCCAGGACATTTGAATGACCCACGTTGGTTTTTGCATTATGTGAATATAAAATATCCTGAATTTGATTATCTTTTTGATTGGACTGCAACTCCAACCCCAACACCGACTCCTACTCCAACCCCAACTCCCACATTGACTCCCACACAAATGCCAGCAGGTACTGCAGCTTCAACAAACTCTCCGATTTGCCTTTCAGGAACTACAACTGTATATGGTTATTTATCATCGCAAGTAGGTACATGGTCATATCAAGGAATTTATAATGGACATCCGTACTGGAGAAGTCCAACGCACGTTTCGGTATCCGGTGGAATCAATGACTACTGGTATCTTATCGCAAAGACGAGTGATACAACCCCACAATGGAGATTAGCAAAGTTAACACAAACTTGGGAGAGTGTAGGAACTATATCTAGTTTTGTGTTTACCATTGACTCTGCGGCTACAGTAAGTTCACCCGAACTTTCAGGTTGGGCGAACGAAGTGGGAGCAATCAATGCTGGAGTTTGTGGTTCTGTAGATACGACTCCAACACCGACTCCAACACCGACTCAAACCCCAACACCACCCATTCCACAATGTGATGAGTTTTGTGTGTCATTTACCGTACCGAATGATGGAGGGGATTATAGTTCGGTGACTCCTTTCAATGGTGCAACGTTTGTGTGGGCGGAAGAAATTCTTGAGTCCGGTGGTCAGTTTATGACATATTTCGAGTCAGCAGAGAAACTTGTTGAAACAGAGACAAACGAAACACAAACTTTACCTGGAGGCATGGTAGTTCGTGAGGGATATGGGTATTATTATTATGCTCCGGGTGAGGGTGACTTTAATGAGGCAGTTTTTCTACTGGGACATGAGTGGCCTTGGCACGGATTAACCATGTCGGCAATTGCTTTACCACCAACAGTTAAACTTCTTCCAATACATGAACAATTATGTCCACTGGGTACACATGAGGCATCTTTCTATAGCCCAATCACACAGGATGGTGGGGGTGTACCGGATCCAATTGGTATGTTTGATATAGAAATTACAAGTGGGGCATGTGAACCACCAACGACAACTGAAACGAGTGGTTAAAACTGAACTTATTGGGTAATTATTTAAAATGAGTATTGATATTTTTAATTTGAAGATTGAGTTTGGTTCTCATGTGGGAGAGGGTTATGTTGAGTTGATTTTGGATGGTGAAACTCATATACTCACTTCAAATGAGTCTTTTAATGTTAGGTCAGGTACCAAAATTCTTGTTTCTCCGGTCGCATCTTATGGACATGAGTTTGCAGGATGGGATGATGTTTTGGAATGGATGACGGAGTCGATTTATGAAAATGGAAGGATTTTAACTGGAGAAGTTGAATCTGACGTGGAATTGTGTATACGATTTAAACAACCGGAAAGAGTTATATATGAACTACCAAAGTCCCAAGATGTGGATTTGGCAACGGAGGAGGTTTCAGTCACACCGCAATATGGAAAACTTAATATTAGAAATCAAACAGGTGGTTCATTTATATTAAGAACCAATGACCTTTCTGTAATGAAAAAATCTGATAAGTTTTTGGAGTACACGGTTGAGGTCGGAACATCCGTTCAACTTGTAGCATCACCGAAGCATGGATATGAGTTTACAGGAATCACAGGCAATGCTTCCTGGTTAGTGTCTGGATACGGAAAAATGCGTGGGGGAGATTATTATATAACGGTTGAGTTTGAAGAAAAGTCTATCGTGTCTGATGAGGAAGTTGTAATTGATGAGGAAGTACTTGATGACACATCAGTTGATCATATAATTCAACCTAAATCACGATTGACACCGGAGCAAACAGAAACTCCAGATGAATATTCGTCATATCTGTCATTTGGTAGAATTGACGCATCTAAAATACCAGTCGCATCTGATTTACCTGAAATTAGCGTGACTTCGGATGTTCCGAGTGATCCTGTTGAAATATTACTTGAATTCAAGGAGGGTCACTACAAGTGGGGTCCTTGGTATTATGTAAATGACCATGTTTTTCACGACCTCGTTCTTTTGCGAGGAACTACATATAAGTTTTCTGTTGTTGGTGATAAAATTGAGGGAGATATTTTAGATGAACATACAAACACGTATGACTTATCTACCGAGGGTGGAAGTGGAATTTCCGTAACCGATGATTTGTATTTCACACCAAATGAAAATACACCAAATGAGTTATCGTATAAACTTCGTGTGGATTCATCGAGCATTCGGGGTTCCCGTATACAGGGAAGTGTGTTGGGTAAGATTCATATAAGAACGGGACATCAATATGGAAGACTTATTTCATACGGATATGTTAAAGATGCGAATGTTTCGTATAAAATCAATGAACAAGAGTTCACATCCACATCCACATCCACACCAACAGGTACATTCAGAATTGGTTTAGCACCAACTGATGTAATACGAAATATGTCATTGACGGAAGGTCATGATGCTTTATCAAATGTACCTATACGAGTTAACTATGAAACTATTGATGGGGCAATGCAACTCAATGCTCTAACTACATTGCTTAATAGGTACGGCCGAAATACTCAAAGTGTTCATGTAAAACAACAATCATTAAAATATAATCTTGGAATTAATTTTGAATGTGATTTATTGAACGATGACCCAATAGATCAAATATTACAAGGCAATTTGCAATATATAGTGATGTATAAAAAATTGATAATAGTAAATGCTTTGATGAGTTTTATCGAATATATCGGCAAAACCAATTCATTTAATCCAAATACTTTTTTCGGTACATCGGAGTTCCAATTTGGGGATGCCACGATGATCGGTGAATTATTGTCTAAGTTATATAACCAACATCAGATTCCAGAAACCCTCTCAAGTGTGTCTGAAGTTCTTGCAAACTTATTCGGTTGGGTTAATAATCTTGATACGGAAATATACATACCCAACTGGTATAAATTATTCACATTCGGTAGAGTGTTTGAGCAATATTATCTGGAAGAACTACGGAGGACATTGGATGGTGAGTCAATGTCAGCTGCAATGGATGCATGGAATAATTTTACAACCAAACTGGAAACTGCATCCGATGGAGTATTGATCCCAGAGGTTCCAGACTATGCAATTATTGATATGGGAACTGAGTGTGATAGGATGAGTTCTGTGTTATTGAGTCCAATTATGAAAGTTCCCCTGACCGAGGATTTTTTCAAGAAGATTACTAATGGTAAGACATTACATATTAATATGATAAGGTATATGTATGGTGGTGTGGTATCTGCCAAATATGGTGAGGAATCTGCATGTTATAAAATTTCTACATTTCCGAATGAATATGATCCAAGTATACCTGTTTTTCCGGGTGACATAACCAATTATTCATATGAGAGCATTGATGCGTGTTGTTCTGAATTGCCAGATAATGTGTATCCGGATCCTACTCCTGCCACCGATGCAGTTGATATATTTTCAATTAAGTTGGTGGAGTCTGGAGATTCCAATGTGATGTATGAAAAAACAATTACTACGAAGAATCACCCAATTGAATATCTTGGAAACGATGAATATAGATTATATTTGAATGAGTCGGTGCTTGGTGGTGGGATTCCAGAAGCAAGTCCTGGATATTGCATAATTCCGAAAAAATATGCAACCCCAATGGAACAACGATACTTAAAGTTGGGATATAATTCTGAAATTAATGTGAAGCAGATATTTTTGGCAACACTTGACAAAACTGTAATAGACATAAACTTTACAATGATGTCACAACGTGGTCTTATGTCATGTTATGCTCTTGGGGAGGTCACGTTGACTGCGGGAGACACGGTAACATTTTCAAATTCGTCAGATGGTAAGATAGATGGGGAATTCCTTGTGGCGGCAGTTAGCAGTAGTACGTTGTTTACGGTTTTTGTGAACATGGAAGCAACTGAAACTGTTGATGAATATACGGCACTGACTGCGAAACTTACAAGTTTTGGTGGAACTCGGATTTATTGTGATGTTTCCGGATTGTCGGTTGGTGATAGTGTGGTGTTTGATAAAACCACACAGGGTTTATCGTATAATATAGATTTCATTGGTTCTGAGCAAGGCCTCGGAAGTTATTTTTCAGTTTTCAGAGTACTACCCACTGATGTAAAACGAGTGGTTAAAAGTCATGTAATTGATGACGACTCCGAGGTGGTTGAATTCATGTATACAGGAAAGACTCAATACTATTCGGTTTCTGGTGCGAATATGTCAACCGAACGAGTGTGGTTGACATATGATCCTGACATATCACCGATGGGAAGAAAAAATCATATAGTTTCATATATACAATTTTTTTACAATCAACTTGATTGGGAGGGTTGATTGTGGGTGCATTTGATGAGTTGTTGCTTAATGGTGAGTTTTCTACTTTAAGTGGAGAGAATCCTACTGCGACTCCCGCAAACTGGACAGATGAAGGAAATGCCATCGACCCCAACGACTGGAGTCAGTCCAAACTGGACGATGGTATATTGGAGAGAACTTCAAACCCAGGGACGATTTTCCTTCGGCAAAGTTTCTCCGAACTCTCGGCAGGAACTCAATATAGCATAACACTTGATAATTTAAAACTCAATCGACCTCTTAAGATTCGTCTCAGGAGAAAGCAAGGAACAAAGTATTGCTCCGTCACCTGGAATTCAATTGACGGAGTTGCCGTAGATTCTACAACAACTGCAACCAAGAACATCACCCAAACGGCAACCTTTACCACGTTGACCGATTGGAACAAGGTGGACACCATTGAAATTGGTTTCGGCAACAAGTGGACGAGATTGAGTGGGGTTTCCTTGGGAGAGTTGCTTCCAACTCCAACTCCAACTCCCACACCAACTCCAACTCCCACACCAACCCCGGATGTCAATGCTCCGCATATATTGCGATTTGGTATGCGGGAAAATGCCACAGGAGGAATAAGTGCAGACCCACCACCAAACTGGTTGTTATCCGACGTGGTATGTTCGGTGTTGAGTAATCCAGTTAAGAGAATTTCGGAGAATGAGTATAAGGTATATGTAAACAGACAACTATCGGCAGGAACTTGGAATGGTAGAGCAGACTGGTTTGCCATGTTGAATGAGGATGGTGACGTCGTGGGAGATACGATTGTTGTTGGATGCTTGAATCCGTATAAGAATCGGTGTACTCATAAAGTGAAGTCGGTCAATGTTGATGCTACATATGGAGAAATTGATTCCGGATATTTTTATGGGAATTGGAGAATAACTTTTACAAATTCGGAAAACTTTAATGTCGATGGCAATGGAAAACCGGTGTTTGTAGGTCAGACTCGTTATATGTTATACAGGTGGGGTTCTAATTGGGTACTACGTACGATAGACCACCAACCAATTGAATTTGGTCCAACATCTGGAACTATATCAGAAGAAGTTACGACAACGGAAATTGAAGTTGAGGGAACGTCGGAGTTGTTAAATAATGGTGATTTTTATTCATTGCAATTTGGATACTTAACCGAGACTCCATCGGAATGGGTTTCGGATACAAATGAGAAACTTGATTATAATTCGTTTGATCAGATAAAGTTGCGTGAGGGTGTAATAAAACGTCAAGCAGGTGCATCCTCGTTTTGGATAAGACAACGACTTGATTTGGAATTGGTTGAAAATAAAAGATACGTAATTTCAATTGAAAACATATCCGAAAATCCTGTGAGGATTCGTTTCAAGAATTCTGATGGAACAAAAAATTCAAACATTTTGTGGGAAGATATTGATGGTAATCCGGTTGGTGAGTGGTCATATGGATATCAAGATGTGACCAAGACCGCAATAGTAACAATGTCGTCTTCCGAACGAGCCGTAGATTCGTTTGATATTCGTATTGATGGTGGGGCGGAGATTTCATCCGTGTCACTTGTGGGTGCAGTTTTACCTGAATTAAAGTCTAATGTGATTCTTCCTATAATGGGTGGTGGAGTTCCACATGAGGTTATACACAGAACTCGCACTTCGTTTACAATATCTGGTGTGTATCCAAATTTGGCAGGATCATACATTGCATATGATGGATGTTCTGGTCATGTTGTTTCAAAGTATAACGTATCAAAGGGTTGGCAGGATTATGACGAATATCGGTATTGGGTTGCGGATAATATGACAACACTTACAAGTTTTCCATCTGAACCAAACTCACCGAAATATTTTTTGGATTATCTTATATTAAAATATCCAAGATTTGATGATTTGATTTAATTTTGATTCGTGGCATATATTTATTTTCGGAGACGATGAAAATATTATCCGAGGACACAAAGAATCTAAATCATTTCCATGAGTTGCTTGAGGCGCATGAAGAAATAAAGATAACCGAGCTCGGTAAAACCAAATTTGATCAGTCAGTTATTGATAATGTGTTCATAGAGGACTTTGATGGAGATGGAAGTATCACAAGAGCAGATTATAGGATTTGTGCAAATTGGTTGATGCAGGGAAAACCCCAGGATATAGAAAATTATAATAAAGATAGGGGATATGCTCCGCGGGCCGTTAGACTTCCCGTGTCTCGTATTTCTAGAATTGGTCAATATTCACCGAATAGTTCGATGATATTGGAAACCGAGGAGGACCCTATATTGGAGTCCTCGGTGGATTTGACTGCGGAACATACGTCGGATTTTGATCAGGATGGTAGAGTTTCTGAATTAGATCGTGACATTCTTGCCGGATATTGTTTGCAAGGGGGGTATACGAGAGGTCCATCAACACCATCGGAATATAATTTGAATAGACTTACATATCCGTATGCAGAACGTGTTCCGAATTTGGTAACTGCGAATTATACGTGCAATGAAGGGGAATGTTGTGATGATGATTATACTGGTGACGGCCGTCTTTCATCGAAGGATGCACTTGTTTATTATGCGTGGGCTTCAATGATTGATTGGGATTCAAAACCAGACGGGGTGTCTGATATTGAGTATTACACCGAAATGGCTCCTCCAGGATTTAAGTTTGATAATGTTAAGTTTCCAGTGATGCCGTGTGCGGATTTTGATGCAGATGGTGTTTTGTCATCAAATGATGCACTTATATATTATGCGTGGTCATCTAGAATTGATTGGAGCAGAAAACCACTGGAATGGCCATTGGGTAGTTACTATTCAACAATGGCCCCGTTGGGGTTTAGGTTTTCAATGGGACATTCCCCGGTATGTCCACCGGATTCGGATGTTGCGTGTAGTGGTACTGATGAGATGTGTGTAGATTCATCGGTTGATATAAATTGGGCAGATTTTCTGATAATATATAAGTGGTTAGTTGAGGATAAATGTAACACGGTGGAGTGTTACAACTCACGCAGAGAGGACTATCCGTTTGCATGTAAAATACCGTTCTCATTATACGAGTCGATTGGTGCGAATATTCAACAATTTGATGAGTTGAAACTCGGATTGGAAAATCTATAATTTTTTTATAAAAAGTATTAATTAATTTCTATTTATAAATGAAATTAATTTAATTTAAGGGAGGCAATGTAAAATGTCAGAAATTGTTGAAAATAAATTACCAAGTAAGGTTAGGTCGGTGTTTTACCATTCGTTTATGAGTGGTCTTGCAAACCGAATGAGGGCGTGGGTTACAAACTCAGCATTTGCGGAATATTTGGAAGTTCCGTTTATTATGAAATGGAGACCAGACGATGCGTGTGGTAAAAAGAAGTTTGAAGACTTGTTTGAAATACCTGATAATATGCAATACGAAACGGGTAGAAGATATCAACCAGATGAAAATACATTGTGGGTAAAAGCAAATTATCCAAACAACAAGTTCCACGAACGATTTATTAACGGAAACTTTGAATTAACCAAAGAAGAATTTCAAGAATACGTAAACAATCAAAAACGACACATCAAACCACTTCCACATATTCAAAGTGAAATTGATATGTATGTGGATAAACTTGATGTGAAAAATACAATTGGACTTCATATCAGACGAACCGACTTGAAAGAGCAAGATAAAAGTCCAGATACTTGGTTTGACCAAAACATCAAGATGGAACTTGAACGAAATTCAAATGCTAGATTTTTACTTGCAACCGATAACAAGTGGACTGAAGAAAAGTTTATGATGAAGTATGAGGATGTGATGGTCAAAATTGATCGTGACTTTGATGACGTGGAAGGTGGTGAAATTTATCCAGGAGGTCATCGTCATCGTCACTCACCAACCGAACAAGGATTGGTTGATATGCTTTTGCTTGGAAAAACTCAAAAGGTTTATGGATGCCACGGAAGCAGTTTCGGAAGATTTGGTGCGTGGTATGGAGGTAAAAAGTTTATTTTGTCGGACTTTGTATAAAAAATAAGGAGATTATGTATGAAAAAGTTTAAAAATTGTTTATTGTCGTTGCCAAGAACTGGTTCAAATTGGGTTCGTTATTGGTTTGAGTATTTTTCAAATGAAAATACAAGTGAAAGAAACGTTTTGGTGGAAATGAACCATTGGGGTGAACAACGCACCGAGAAAACCAACGCAACTTTGTACAAACGACACAAATTATCAGAGGAAGATATACAAGGACGAGACATTCGGAAATTGGTTTGTGTATTGCGTGATTATCGTGAATGCTTTGTTCGTCATTGTCGTGGAAGAACATTTGACAAGAAGGTAAGCAGAATGAGTGATTTCACGGACAATTTATACGTTTATGATTCATTTGAGGGTGATAAGATGGTTATGTACTACGAGGACTTTGTAAGTGATCCTGCGACCTATATGAAGCAATTCTTGGACTTTCTTGAAGTACGCAACGAATGGGATGATATTGATGTCAAGGAACATCGTGATATTTCGGTAAAATTGTATGAAAGTGGGGGAAGTGATAAAGTAGGTTCTCAGACACGTGGAGCACCTTCGTTGACCAAAGGTAAAGCAGATTTCAAATTCCATCAACAAGAGTTAGACGCCGAGACCAAAACCAAACTTGAAAATTGGTTTGCGGAAGAACATCCGCATTTGCACGACACTTATTTGGATAGATACAAGTTGTCGTAACATACGATTTCAGTACAGCAAATCTAAGTTGATTTGATATTTATAGATGATGGGAGATGATACAAAAAAACGAATTGCAATATTTTCAATATTCACAGGAAATTACTCTGTGTTTTACAAGCAGTTTGTAAAAAGCATAGCATTTGATTTTCTTCCTGACTGCGATAAACACTTCTTTATTTGTACCGACAAAGAACTATCGGATTACAAATGCGTAAGAGGTAAAGTAACTCAGTATGTTATTGATGATATGCCATTTCCATATATCACTTTGCTAAGATACAAAATTTTTAACGAACAAATAAACGATGCTATAAACGATTACGATTACGTATTTTTTCTAAATAGCAATGCTCGTTGTTTTACACAAATAACTTGCAGTGATATAAATTTAGAAAATGATTATACATTTACACTACACGACAATCATCTTGATGAATCTATTGACGAAAAACCATTTGAAAGAAACTCAATTTCTACTGCTTGCTTTTCCGACTCATGGGTCAACCCTGAATATGTTGGTGGTAGATTTTTCGGAGCAAAACCAAGCAAGTTCAAAGAAATGTTTTTAGCATTGGAAAAAAATGTGGAAAAAGATCTTGAAAATGATTTTATCTCAGTATGGTGGGACGAGGGTCATTTAAATTGGTTTTATAATACTCACAAAGAAAATTTGTCACATAATTTATTATCTGTAAATTACCATGTTCAAGAGCAACATGATCACAGAGAATGTTTTAATGATAAAAAAATGTGGTACGTTGACAAAAATAAACGCAGATACAAAAAATATTTTAATAAATCAAGAAAGTTTGACCAAATATTTTGTAATTTTGCAGATAGACATAATATAAAATACGCATTATTCTCTGATGAAAAGTTAGACGAATTTTGTGAGAAACTAAGTATAAATTTAGAAACAAAATACGAAGAAATTTCCAACAATCCAAAATTAATGCATTCATTTGTATGCTTTCTTCAAACTGATGAGTTAAGAGAAAAAACAAAAAATAAAATACTCCCAATAAAAACCGATTCTGTTGTAATTATTCCGGAAGATAGAATTTTGCCACACATTGAGTTCGTTATAAGAAATGTAATGAATAAACTTCCTCAATTTGCAATAAGAATAGTATGTACATCAACTTCTTTAAAATCTATGCAAGAATTTTGTTATACAATAAATGAAAGTATACAAGTGGTTAGTGTGGACTTGGAAAAGTTTACTCAAAATTCATATAACAATTTATTTTTAAGTAAAGATTTTTGGAATAGTTTTGATGAGGAAAATATACTAATTTATCAACAAGATGCTATGTTATTCCATGATCAACTAAACGAATTTTTAGATTATGATTATATCGGAGCACCCTGGTTACCAAATCAAACAGACAATTCAGTTGGTGTGGGAAACGGTGGATTTTCTTTTAGAAAAAAAAGCAAACTTATTAAGTGCCTTGAGACTATAAAACCAAGTGAGTTGGAATTAAGCGAAGACACACAACGATATATTGAAAGTACAAAACTTGATAATCCACCAGAGGACGTTTATTTCAGCAAGACAATGTTAGATTTTAATATTGGTAAAGTTGCCGATGCAGAAACTGCAAAAAAGTTTTCTGAGGAACGAGTTTATAGTCCAGACTCATTTGGTGGTCATCAGTATTGGTTGGCAAATTGTGATACAATGTTTAGATTATTTAATGCGTATGAACTTTATGATTGGGCATATTTTAATGGTGAATCATCTGCACATCGTGGTGGTTGGAAATCCTTGCTACAATATATGCTTAAAAATAAATATCTAAGAAAAGATTGTGGAATTGCACTTCTTGATATATTAGAAAAATATTTTGTTTGGGATCGTGGAGATGTAATTGAACGTGAGTGGGTTGGAATTTCACACATGACTCCAAATACACCTCCACATTTACAAATATGCCACATAGATAAATTGCTCGAAAGTGAAAACTTTTTAAATAGTTTAAAATATTGCAAAGCATTAGTAGTTTTAAGTGATTATATGAAAGCATATATAGAAAGTAAACTTGATGATAGTGTTAATATAATAACATTGAAACATCCCGTTATTGGCAACATAAAAAAGTTTGAAATGAATAAATTTCTTCAAAATCCAAACAAAAAAGTAATTGCACTTGGACAACAAATGAGAAGCATATCATCTATATACAAATTAAAGTCTTCGTATGATAAGGTGTGGATGTATGGTCATCCCGACAAACAATTAATGTATCACCGAAGAGACGAAGAAATTAAGATGCTCAATTTGGATGTAGATGTAAATTCGGTGGAAATGATGTTTACCAAGAGTTTTAAAAAGTATGATAATTTAATTACAACAAATATTGTTTTGATTGATTTAATAGATGCGTCTGCAAACAATGCAGTTCTTGAAATGATATCAGCAAACATTCCGTTTTTTGTGAAAAAACTTCCTGCGATTTTTGAGTATGTTGGAAATGATTATCCTATGTTTTTTACAGATTTATCGGAAGTAGAGGAAAAACTTAAAGATGAAGAAAAACTTAAAGAGTTATATGCCGAAACACACGAATACTTATTAAATTTTGATAAGTCTGATTTGGACTACGATTATTTTAGTAAAAAATTATTGAAGTTGATAAACTGATAAAACAATTAAATAATTAAGATATGATATTTAAAATAAAACAAGAAAAAATAATTATAAAGACTCCTGCAAAGAGTGCGTGTAGTACTTGTAAATCATATATTAAAGATTTTCTAATCTCATGTGGTGAGTTGGGTGAGGATGCAAAAACTCTGCATTGCCATACACCTAGACTTTTACCTGAGATACAAGAACGACTTGTTGAAGATTATCATAAAAATCATGGATATGATTTGTACATAATAGGTCGTGATCCACTTGATAGATTTGTAAGTGGAGTGGACGAAAAATTCATAAAACATTATCCAAATGTTATTAAAAATACAAAAAATAATTCGATTGCAAATTTTTATTTTTGGTTTTTTGACAACATATCAAGTGATATAAAAAAGCTTACGTACAGGCATTTGATAGACTTTCATTGCAGAAACATAGAACATTCATATGAAATAAATCCACACTTTGCACCAATAACTGACCAAGTATCCAAATACTTTTTAGATCATTGTAAGGTAATAAGTGTCGACGATAATTTAATTAACAATTTAAACAAAATTTTTAAATTCAATCATGTTGATTGTGTGAGCAATAAAAATAAAACAATGAATGACGCATCCGAATTCAATTCAGAACTATTTTTACAAAATGCTATTAGTGATAGAAGAAGTAAACATCATTGTGAATATCTACAAACATCGGTAAAGAACTTTTTTAAAAATGATTATATTTTTTATAATAATGCCGAATACGTAAAATGAAATTTGAAGAAAAAAGATTATTATTAAAACCCGACTTTTGCTTTTATCATGTACCAAAATGTGGGGGAAGTACGATTCGTGCAACTTTGCACAATTTCTTTTCTAAGATATATAAAAAATATGAAATGTATTGTCCAGAGAAGTCTTCACTTAAATACAATTTTGCTTGCAAGGAATCATTCGGTGAATTCGTAGATAGCAAAACAGAAGAACAATTAAGTCAGATTAAAATACTATTGTGTCACACAAAATACAATTCACCTGATATATCGGATAAATTTGGTGAACATAAATCGTCCATTATTTTAAGAAATCCTACTTCTAGATTGATAAGTCATTATGAATTTTTTGATTATCCTAAAACAAAAGTTCATATGAATGAATTACCAAACAATCAGTTAGAAGAATATTGTATTAGAATGTCATCCGCGATGACGAAATATTTATCAAATAAAAATGATTTATCTGAAGCACTTGATAATATACACAAAATAGATTTTGTAGGAGATGTTTCGAATATGAATGATTTTATTAAACAAATAACCAAATTTTATTGTGAAAAATTTGATATTGCTCAATGTAAGCAAAATGTAATTACACGCAACACCAATGAAAATAAAATTATTGATAAAAAACTGGCAAAGAAAGTTAGTGAAATTATATCAGAGAGTTCTGATCAAAAATTATACAATCAATTAAAACAATCAAATACAACCATCGAGGACTAAATTATGATATCCAAAGAAAACCTTAAATCAGTGGGTCACCACTCTCAAAAATTTTTAGAGCAAAAACCATTCAAGTATGTGGTAATAGATAATTTCCTTGATGACTCCATTTGTAATTCTTTAGTGGAGGATTTTCCCGTTCCCGTTCCGGCCGACATGATAAATGAGTATGGTGGTCCGAGTAAAAAACACACGGTTTCGGACATCTCCTCACTAGCAACCACCTTTCAGAATCTTGATCAGTATATCCAGTCTGAAGAATTCTTATCATATATGAAAACATTGACAGGAATTTCCGACCTTCTTTATGATCCCGGTTATTTTGGGGGTGGTACTCATAATAATCTTTTGGGGCAGGGAATGAACCCTCATGTAGATTTTAATTATCTGGATATTCCTGGTATGGGGAAAGTCCATAGGAGGGTTAATGCTATTTTATACCTGAATCCCAAATGGGAAAAGTCGTGGGGAGGCAACCTCGAGCTTCACTCAAATCCGTGGGAACCAGATACGGATCAAGTAGAGACTGTAGTGCCGATTAAGAATCGACTTGTTATTTTTGAAACTAATGAATATTCCTGGCATGGATTTCATTCTGTTAATGACTCAATTCCTGACAATACTTCACGAAAGAGTTTTGCTATTTATCTTTACACCAAAGATAGACCAGCAGAAGAAATTGCCCCTCCTCACGGCACAACATATGTTCCGGAGTTACCAATTGAAAAATATGTTTCTGGATACACAATCAATGATTCTGATGCAGAGGCACTTAAAAATATGCAAAGGTCATGCCTACATATGACAAAGGGTCTCTATGAAAAAGAGCATCGTCTCAGTCATCAGAACCAAATTAAAGACAATGCCCTCGAAAACTATAAAAAAAATATGCGACTTCCCATTATAGGATTTGCACGTCAACTTGGTTCTGTGTCAGGATTTTATGCGGAACTCTTAATGGAAAAAAAATGTTCGTTAAAGCTTGAATCTCTTGTGGACATTTCTGAGATAGTATTTAAAATAGATCCACTAGATTTTATACAAAAGCAATCGGTCCGCATTACCGTAAACAATTCGGTAGAAAAGTTTTCCATTGATTCTACAACCAAGGAACTAACTTTTAAAATTAACATACCCAAAGATTCTAATATGGATGTAGAACTTTTCTTTTCAAAAGCACCACGACCAATAGATGAAGGAGTGAGCTCTGATCTACGAGCTTTGGCCTGTCGATTAATAGAAATAAATGTACAATAATACAAATTAAACAACAAATGAAGGTATACCCGTGATCAGTCACAAATATAAATTTTTATCAATAAGAATTCCAAAAACTGCATCAACAAGCGTTACATTTGCATTAAACGAATATTTTGATATACATGGATGTTCTGATGAAAACTCTCCGTATCGGTATCATAGCTCTGCATCTAGGCTTAAAGAGCATTTCAATTCACAAAATTGGAACTTCGATGAGTATTTTAAATTTGCATTTGTAAGAAATCCGTGGGATAGATTCGTATCAAACTGTTTTTTCTTAATCAACGAATTTGAAAAAGAACAAAACAATCCCACCGGAATCCACCCCCCAGAATTTCTGAATAAGGCAAAACATATTGCATCTTTCGGTTCATTTAAAAAAATAGTAATGGATGGAACTGCTCTGCATACTTCGCCCACCCAATATGATTTTTTAAAAATAAATGATTCAGTTGGTGTGGATTTTATCGGCAAAACCGAAAACCTCCAAGAAGATTTCAACACCGTCTGCGACAAAATTGGAATTCCACAACAAAAACTTCCTCATGCAAATTCAACGAAACACAAACATTATACTGAATATTACGATGACGAAACTCGTCAAATTGTTGCTGAAAAATACGCAAAAGACATTGAGTATTTCGGATATAAATTTGGAGAATGAGTAAAATAATTTTAATTCTTTCATTATCAAATTTAGATGAAGAGCAAGTTTCATATTATGAAAATTTGGTAAATGAAATAAAGCAAACTTATGCAAACGAAATTGATGTGTTGTTAACATTAAATTCAATGCAAATTTTCAACAGAAATTTTTCATACAAAAAATACGAAAATGAAATTTATGAATTTGGTTGTACTTGTTCAAATGATTTACTTGAAAAATACAAAAGTATTTATCGTGACAAAACAATAATTGTTCCAAACAAAGGATGGGATGTTGGTCCGTTTTTAATCGGATTAAATTTTGTTAAAAATCAATATGACTATGTATTTTGTGTACATTCCAAGAGTAACGACATATGGAGAAACAATTTACTTAATATAAGAAACATCAATGTATTCCAAGAAAATTGCGACACATTAATTTCGGAATTCAAATATGTGGATATAGAGCAGACTGATAAAAATCTTCAGATATTAAAAACATATCAACATTTGTTTCCGCATGAAAATCTAGAAACATGGAAATATAATTCGGGTAAGATTTTTGTTTCAAAATGCGAATTTTTTGATGTTCTATTAAATAACTTTAATCAAATTTACGAGTTATTAACAGACAAAAACAAGAACGATAAATTTTGGTGCGACATCATGGATGATGACGATTATTATAACTCAGAGTTTCGTAGAATGAAAAATGACATTTACAATCAATCTATGACAAAGAAATCAAGAATTATGCGACAACGAAAAAATGCCAAGAATTATTTTGAACTTTTGGAGCATGGTTTTCGTGGTTTACCTGATTGTATGATAGAACACGCAATTGAAAGATACATTGGATATTTAATGTGTTTTAATAAAAACATAAGAACTATAAAAACTCTTTAACTTATATTTATATTACATGGGAGAACAACAATCTAAAATATTTGATATCGACTGGAATTTGGTCGTTAATTTGGGAATTAAATGCAATACGTTAGGAATTTCTCGTTCCGCAGACGTTCGTTATTATTCGAGTCCGTTTGATAACATGGATACGGTGGAGGGTCTTACTGATTGTGCTAATTTAATGGCAGACGGATTTGACAATTATTTTGCAGATAAAGCAGATTGGGAGGTGATAAACGAATACGCACCAAGAAGTACTGAAATTCGTAATAAAATTGTTTGGCATAAAAAAACACCAAAAGTTTACTATCCTCACTTTGCAGACGTGTGGTTCAAAGATACCTTAAGCAAAGACGAATTACACGATTGGAAACTCGGAGAAGATTTAACGATTGATCCAATATGGGAAGATTTTGTTCGTGTATTTGAAAATCGTCAACAACGTCTTGCTTCACAACTTAGAAGCAACAACAAAATATTGTTTTTCCGTGCGGATGAAAAAAGACAACTCAAACGTGTACATGGAACTAATCAAGACGAGGATATAAACTATTTTATTTCAAGATTGCAGACTGCATATCCTCAGACTGAAATTGGTTTGTTGTATTTTTATTGCAACAATGCAAAGTTTGAAAGAAATCTTAGTTCATCGGATTACGTACAAACTGAATTGATTCCCGAGGATGTAAAAGAAGACGAATATTCAATTGAAAGATTAAAGCAACTTAAAGTTTTACCACGTGAAGAAATGCTTGAAATTGATTTTGACAAAGTATGCAGTGATACCGAGTAAAAACCTTTAAAATTTACTATATATTATTATGAGCAATAAAAGAAATATACTTGTATGTGGTGGTGGTGGATTCATTGCCGGACATTTGGCAAAAGACCTTCAAGAGCAAGGTCATAATGTGCGTGTGGTTGACAAGAAACCACTTAATCAATGGTATCAACCAGTTGAAGGAACAGAGCAACTTGTTCTTGACCTTGAATTGCGTGAAAACTGCATGAAAGCAGCCGAAGGCATGGATATGGTATATAATCTTGCTTGCAACATGGGTGGAATGGGTTTCATTGAAAACAACCACGCATTGTGTATGCTCAGTGTTCTTATTAACGTACATATGCTTGTAGCAGCCAAAGAGCATGGTATCAAAGACTTTCTTTATAGTTCTTCTGCGTGTGCGTATCCAACATTCAAACAAACCGAGATTTTGAGTGCTGACGATCAAGCATTAGCAGAACCTGATGCTTATCCTGCTGATCCAGAAAGTGGATACGGATGGGAAAAACTTTTCAACGAAATTCTTACCAACTTCTACGAATCAGATTACGACATGAACGTACGCATTCCTCGTTATCACAATGTTTATGGTCCGTATGGTACTTGGCAAGGTGGTCGTGAAAAAGCACCGGCTGCTCTATGTCGTAAAATCATTGAAGCAAAATTAAGTGGAAATCACGAAATTGAAGTATGGGGTGACGGAGAACAAACTCGTTCGTTCATGTACATTGATGACTGCATCACGGGAATGGATAAAATGTGGGCAAGTGATTATACCAAACCATTGAATCTTGGAAGTAGTGAAATGGTCAGCATCAATCAACTTATTGACATGATTGAAAAAATTGCGGAAATCAAAGTTGAAAGAAAATACGATTTGACAAAACCTCAAGGTGTTCGTGGAAGAAATTCTGATAACACTTTAATCAAAGAAGTCACAGGTTGGGAGCCTAGTGTCGGATTGCAAGAAGGTTTGGAAAAAACATATGCTTGGATTTACAACGAAATCAAAGAAGGTAAACAAGACGCAAGTTTGAACTATTCTAAAGAAGCAGGTGTATAAAATAGAAAGATGGAGATGGTAAGTGAATATAATTATTCCGTTAGGAGGACTTGGTAAAAGATTTTCTGAGTTCGGTTATCGTCTACCCAAACCACTTATTCGTTTGTTTTTCAAACCAATTATTTTTTGGTTGCTTGATAATCTCAGTATCACCAACAACGACAACGTATATTTGATATGCAATAAGTCTTTGAAAAAATATCGGTTTGAGGATGAAATAAAAAAGAAGTATCCGAACTACAATATAATCTATTTGGATGCCGATACACGTGGCGCAGCCGAGACCATTTACCTTGGCACTAAGGACATTGAACACGATGCCGAAACGATATTGCTTGATGGTGATACCTTTTATGGAATAGACTTGCTTGCAATGTATCGTATGAGCAATCAAAAGAACATGGTCGTTTGTTTCAAGCAAAGTGATGAACGTCCTGTGTATTCGTATGTTGGTTTCAACGAAAACAAAATCATCAATAAGATTGCCGAGAAAAAAAGAATAACCGAGTTTGCAAACACGGGTGCTTATGCGTTTGAGAAGTTGAGTGAGTTGCGGAAATATTGCAAAAAAATCATTGACGATGATTTGCGGTTCGGTGGTGAGTTTTATATGAGTCGTGTTATATCAGAAATGGTAAACGACAAAAAGAAGTTTGTTGCAAACGTAATAAGTGAGTCTGACTTTGACGTTGTGGGAACTCCGTTTCAGTACAAGTTGTTTCAGAATAAGTTTATGCAAAACAAGAATCTTGATTATTTCAAGAAGTATAGAATCTGCTTTGACTTTGATAATACGTTGGTTACTTATCCGAAAATTCCGGCGGATTATACGAGTGTTGAACCGATTACAGAGAACATAGAGTTTGCACGGTTTCTCAAGAAACTTGGATGTACGATTATAATTTATACTGCGAGAAGAATGAAGACCCACTCCGGCAATGTGGGAAAGATAACTGCCGACGTCGGTAAGATTACGATTGATACTTTGGAGAACTTTGAAATTCCGTATGACGAACTGTACTTTGGTAAACCGTATGCACATACTTACATTGATGACTTGGTGATAAACGCATTTGACGATTATCAAAAGGAACTTGGGATAAGCAACTTTTCAATTGACGAACGAGATTTCAATTCACTTGAGGATACTACGATACCGGTGATTACCAAGAGGTCGGAAAACGCAAACAAACTTAAAGGTGAAATTGAATGGTATCTTAATCTACCTCGCAAGTTATGTAATTATGCACCAAGTTTGATTTCGTATGATGATGCCAATTGGTCGGAGTATTGTATTGAACGAGTGGAGGGTCTTACACTTCAGGAAATGTTTTTATCGGAAAGTTTGACAACCGATGGTTTTCAAAAACTGCTGGACGCACTGAAAACCATTCATTCGTTTAAGTCAAAATCAAACATCAACATTTATGAAAATTATGCAGTCAAGTTGAAGCAACGATACGAATTATACGACTACTCGTCATTGGAAAATGCTTCTGAGATTTACAACAAACTTGAAACGCAGTTAAAAGAGTACGAAGAAAACAAAAAAGGCAAACGAGGAATCATACATGGTGATCCTGTGTTTTCAAATATTTTGATGGACAAGTTCGGCAAAATTAAATTGATTGATCCACGTGGTGTAATGGGAGACACGACAACTATACACGGAGATGTATTTTATGATTATGCCAAGGTATATCAGTCTTTGTTGGGTTACGATGAAGTAATGCAAAGCAAATCAGTTTCCGATGAATTTAGAGAAACTTTTGTGTCGTGCTTGTTTGACCATGTAAAAAAGGAGCATGGAGGTGAATGTGTGGAGCATATTAAAACAATAACAAATAGTTTGTTATTTACTTTGATTCCGTTGCACGACAATGAAAAATGCAAGGGATATTTAAATTTAATAAAATTATGAAAATAGCAGTTTGTATAGCAGGACAACCGAGAGCTTTTGAAGAAGGTGCAAAGAATATATTTACACTGGTTGAAAATAATTTAGATTGTGATTTTGATTTTTATTGTCATGCCTGGTGGGATGGTGACGAGGTAGGAAATCCATATAAAGATGTAGGACCTTGGTCAAATACAAAAAATGAACTTGTAGAAAAAGATATTGATAAAAAAATAATAAAAATCTACAATCCAAAAAAATTCAAGATTGAACCTTCAAAAAACTTTAAAGAAATTACGAAGAAAATAAAAAAAACGAAACCTTTTCAGGACTACATAAAAACATTAGGCAAGTTGCAAAAAAAATATAAACTAAATTCCGTTGAAGCAATGGTGTCGCAACTATACTCACGTAATAAAGTTTTGAATTTGTTATATGATTGTAAAAAAGAATATGACTTTGTGATTTTTACAAGATACGATTGCATTGATGAAACAACAAACTCATTTAAAGACAGCGATTTTCGCATGAGACAAATGAAATTCGATACAATGAATGTTAAAAAAACATATATAGTTAGATCGTTAGACCGGTTGTCTTGCTCTCGTTTGTTTATATTTACGGATCAATTTATGTGTATGTCGTTCGACAAAATAAAAATATTTGATGCGTTTGAAAATATATTTGATTTAATAATTAGAAATGAAAATCCGAATATGGGTCCTGAGGAATTATTAACAACTAATTATTTAAAGTATTTCAACAATTTTGATGACGTAGTAAGGTTACCCTATCACACAATATGGAATGACACTTTGAAAAGTAGTGAATCCAATAACATAAAAGGAGATTATTAATGGAAAAAACTAAATTACTAAGTTACGTAAATGGTGGTTATTTGGACTTTGCCCTAAACTGGTTAAAGTATATCCGTGAATTGGATATGCAAAGCATGGTTATCATGTATTGCTTGGATGATGAATCGTTTGAACGTATGTCCGAAGAAAAAGACATTGAAAGTGTGCGTTGGATAAGTCCGAACTTTCACATAGAAACCACTTCAGAGTTTCACCAAAAAGGATGGGATGCTTTGATGTGGAACAAAATGGAAGCAACACATCAGTTGCTTACGCAAGGGTACAACGTGCTTTATGCTGATACTGACATCAACTTTCTAAAGAATCCATTGTCAGACCTTGAAAAAATTTGCGAAGAAGGAAATTACGACGTAGCATTTCAAGTTGCAGGTGGAGCAAGTATTTGTCCAGGTTTCTTTTATGCTAAAAGCAATGAAAAAACAATTCATTTGTTTAACATTGACCGAGAAGATTTCAAACGAGGATACATTGAAACAAACGAAGACGGGGAAATCAAACAACGCAAGTTCAAGGAAGATATGATGCTTCTTAATCTTCGTTTACATCGTGCGATTGAACCTGATGATATAAATTACGTACAACTCAGTGCAAATGGTTATCCGCAAGGAGTGCATTGGGAACGCAACATCAAGAATCGTGGACGAGAACGAGCAGAAGAAGACGCATTTATTGTTCACTTTAATTGCACCGTAGGATGGAGCAACATTGACGAAATGACTGCAAACGGACTTCAAGACTTTGATTATCATCAACGCAAGGTATGGAATATGCTTCGTCACGATATGTGGAAAGGAGACGTACCAGACGGTATGGTTGTTCCAGATGAAATCATTGAAATGAAACCGGGTCCCTTAACAGAAGCATATCGTGCGGAAAAACGAGCAAGAAGAGGTCGCAGAAAACCAAGAGGTGAAGGTCGTAGAAAACGCAAGGAAAAGAAATAATATTAATATTTATTATAAGAACTTTTGGGAGAAAAAATATGGATAAAATTAAAATAAGAACAGGTGCGAATATAAGTAACATTCTTCAGTCAACAATTACGTATGCTCAAGCATTTACCGAGTTGGTGAAGAACTCAATTCAAAACGGAGCAACGAACGTTAATATTCAATTGAATGAAAAGTCCGTGGTCGTTCAAGATAATGGTGTTGGATTTGATGATACGAAAGACGAAAACGGAATGTCTGCGTTTGAAAAGTATTTTGTGTTCGGCAATTCGTATGATTCAAGTGGTGGTGCTGGACCACGTCTTGGTCACATGGGAATTGGTGGAAAGGTTGCAAACGACAAATTGTCGGATGGTGAAAGCACTCATTGGGAAATCGAAACCAAGAATTTGAATGGAAATAGTTTTTTGGTAACTTATCAACCGGGTAAAACCGAGTTTTTGGATGACTATCAACCTACAATACAAACATTGGATTCATCTCGTTTGATTGAAAGTGGAACTATCATTACAATACACAATCTTGATTTACCAATTGCTTCGGGTGGTTGGAATGTGGACTCGGTTAGAAAAGAACTTCAAGACTTTTTTGGACATCTTGTAAAACAAGGTAAAAACGAAATTGACATTATACTAAACGGAGAATCTTTGCAGTTTGATTATACCTTAACCGGATACACGTTTCCACGCATCGAGGAAACTTTTGAATACGAAATGAATAGTGAAACAACCACTTCGGAATTAAGCATGAACTTGACTTTGTTGCAATCACCTGGTGATTTCAAGTCTTCTAATCTTGATGGAGTGACAATTGTGTCTGGAACTAAAATTCGTACGTTAACGGCAGATGACGTGTTTGGATCACAACCAAGTAAATTACACAAGTTGTTTCAGAATTTAAGAGGATTCGTTGTATGCAATGATTTAAGTTCAGTTCTTGATCACACTGGAATGCCAGCAAAAGATTTGTCGCACCATTCGTTGCGAGAAGATCATTCACTTACTAAACCATTTTTTGACAAAGTATCTGAGTTGATTGTAGATTTATTGACAAGTTATATGATATTGAATACAAAGAAAAAAACAACACATTCATTGGATAATATAGTAATTGATGTGGTGGGAATCATTGCAGAAAATATGAATTTGACAAGTGATGATATGACGATTGAACTTCAACCAAAGAAACAGAAAAAAGATTTGTCTACAAAAGAACAAATGAAAAAAGAAAATGTTTCCGAAAAAATTGCCGATAAAATTATCAACAACGAAGTGAAGCACAAAACCCAAGGTCCCTATAAAAGAAGACGTCGTGCGAGAGCTGCACAAAACCTTAAAAAAGATTTAACGAAACCAACACCAAAAAAACGTCGTGGAATTAAATACGAAATCAAAGCATTTGGTGCGAACCAAAAAAAGGTGATGGCAGATTTGGAAACGGTAGGTGACTTTTGTGTTTATATCAATTCAGAAAACTACAAGTTTGTTGCACTTGAGAACTCAAACAATAAACTTGGTCTTGCCATGCACATCGCAGAATCGGTGATTGGTGAACTTATGAAATACAATGATCCCAATGTTACACATACAGAGATTACACAGAAAATGTCGGAATTCTATCAAAAGAATTTCAATAAGATAAAGGTATAAAAAATAAAAATGATTGACCACGATATTAAATGCATATTCATTCACATCCCAAGAACTGCCGGTTCAAGTATATCAACTGCGTTAAGTCAACGCAAAAAGGAAGGTGAACGATTTGAAAAAACAAAACGAGATCCGAAGGAATCCAAGAAGATTCACTTTACGGTAGAACAGGCACAAAAAATGTTTGGCATGGATGTGTGGGAAGAATATCTGACCTTCGCATTTGTTAGAAATCCTTGGGATCGGTTGGTATCTCAGTATCAATGGAGACTTGCCAAAGGAGAACGAGACGTTGCTAAACGAGATTTCAAAGAGTGGACAAAGTGGAGATGGGAAGGTTGGTTGAATTGGTTGGAAAATCCACGTAAGATTATTCGTGGTGTCCCACAACTTGGACATCGTGACCGTGCAGTTGTGTTGACCAAAGCATTTGACGAGATTTACGATGAAAAAGAAAAAAAGATTCTTGTAGATTGGATTGGTCGTTATGAAAACCTCAGAGAAGACCTTGAAACATTGTGTGGAAAACTTGGTGTAGATAAAGATATTGTTTTACCACATAAACACAATGCAAAAAATCGTCCTCACTATACTGAATTCTACGATGATGAAACAATTGAAATTGTTCGTAAATTCTACAAGAATGACATTGAAGTTCTTGGGTATAAATATGGGGAGGACTAATGCTCAAGAACATAAGAATCTCAGAATTGCAGTTTCATCTGCGTGACGAAAATTGTAAGGTTTATCCTGCTACGATAAATGAGTTGCCTTTTTATCTGTGTTTAAAGCACGATGATCGTAAAATTTACGATGAGTATTTTTATACTGCCAAAAAAAATTGCAGTGACAACCATACAGGTACATCTCAACACTATGAACACTTTTGTAGTTTATTTGAAGATTTAAAAACTAATGGGTGGTGTCATACTCAATATATAACTATATCAAAAAATCCAACAGGTAAGTGGGCAAGGTTGAATAAAACGCATACGGCGAGTGATGGTGGACTATATCGACTTGACGATGCAATGCATAGATTGTCAATATTGTACTTTTTATATGGAGATATATGTTTAAAACTTATTGATATTTTTGCCAAACGAAGAGGATATTATCAACCGATTTTAAATGGAGATACATAAGAAAAAATAAATTAAGAGGGTATTATGCAATCTAGTGTAAAATTAAGTGAAGTAGATTTAGATTTAAGAAAATTACAAAAAAGATGCGTTAAGAACGGGAGAAAATGGGGAATTTATTTACCCAACATCTAAAATGATTTATTTAAGCTTAGGATCACAACCAGTAGTTTCGTCCGTATTAAAGGATTGTGCCTTAAATACGAATACCACTTTGTTTGATAATGTCGGTGATTTGTCGTATGAAACTTTGTTGTGGTGTTTGAATAATCAGTTCAAGGACTTTTTTCCTGCGGAAGATAAAATCAAAGTTCAAACCGGAGCAATAAATCTTCTTAATGGAAATGCTTACACAATAATTAAAGATGAACGAAACGGAACATTGTTCTATGATGTGTTGCCACTTGGAAAGAAACTAAGCACAATATACAACGGAGCAAAAACCAAGTATGAACGACTTGCTTTGGATTTTACCAAAACAATTCAAAATGTTTCATCTGCAATATTTATAAGGCAGATGATGGATGATAATGATAATGACACGGTTGAGTTGTCGGATACACTTAAATGGGTGTATCCTGCGTGTAAGTTTTACTTGAAGCATAGGTATGCTGGTATACAACCAAACAAGTGTTATGATTATTGGAAGCAGGAGTTGTGCAGTGGAAAATAATTTTGTAAGTATCTGCACTATGATAGCACCTAGAATGGAAATTTCCTTTCTTGAAGAGTGGATTGAACATCATTTGGATTTGGGTGTAGATAAAATATTCATTTACAACACGGGTTTTAATATATTGAGTACAAAGGGTGAGAACACTCAAAGAAAATTAGATACCGAAGAGGTGGGTGTAAAATGGCAAAAGAAACCAGATGCAGAGTATCATATTGATTTAAGTGATGAAGAAATTACAAATCTATTGAACGATCTAATTAAAAAGTATTCTGAACATGTAAAATTAATTGATTGGTTTTGGAGAGATGAGTTTGATAAATCGAATCACAAAGCACAATGTCTTGCTTATGAAAATTGTACAAAAAACTTTAAATCAGAGTGGTGGTTAAATATTGATCCAGATGAGTATGTGGTTGTGAAATCACACCAAAATTTAAAACAATTCTTAAAAGAAGATCATCGTACCGGCAAGCACGGAAGAAAGCAAGTAACTTCATTTTGGTTGGGGCAACGAGTTTTTCAAGAAAGAAATCGAGGAAATAAAACAAAGGAAATATTCAATTATGGGTATGATTTACCCCAACATTGTAAGTGCATTGTTAAAAGTCCAATTAATGATTTTAAAGCACCGATTCATAAGGCAAAGTGTAGTGTAGGTGTTTCTAAGATTGTGCATATGGATAAAATTCTTTTTCATCACTATCGTGGTCATCCAAAAAAATGTGCATCTCAATCCCATGCATCTTATTTTAAAGATCATCCTGATATGAATTTTAATAACATAGACAGAAGTATGGAGAAATATTTAAAATGAAGGTTTTGTTTATAGTTAATCGTTCGGTGTATGAAAAACGAATGAGTATGAATCATAACACTATTATGTCGTGGGTGGAAAAAGAATACGATGTTGTAGATATGTCGGAACTTGCAAATGTGGATATTAAAAAGTATGATATCGTGGTTAATGATACGACAGTAGAAGAATTTTCAGAAGTTGTTACCAACTATAAGGGAAATAAAGTATTAGTGGGAAAATTTCGACAAGATTTGTGGCAACTTTATGAATCCAACGAACGAAACATAGATAGTAAGTACGACTTTGTAATTCTTAGATATGATGACAAAAAAACAGTAAATGGATTACTTTGTTCAGAAGTTAAAAAATACTACATACCACATCATCAAGATTACGATACGTTCAAGGATTGGGGATTGGAAAAGGAATACGACATGATTTTGTTTGGAAATCATAGTTTCCGTAAACTATACCCATTTCGTTGGAAACTATTTAGATTACTGCTCAGTGAAATGGGTAATAATGATGAGTATAATGTGAAATACATACCACATCCAGGATATACAGACAAGTCAGCAGAAAAAGCAATTCGTGGTGCAGAACTTTCAAAAGAAATAAACAAATCGTGGTTATGTGTTTGTACATCTGAATCTCATGGACCATATAATAAATACAAAAATCCATATGACTCATGGTATTCCAAGTACATGGAAACCTCTCTGTCGGGTACGGTGGTAGTGGGGACGATGGCAACACAAGCAAAAGAAATATACCAAGATGATTACATTGATCTTAATATTCACATGGGGAATAATGTAATCATGGATAAAATAAATCAAGCATTGGCAGATAAAGATAAACTTAGGGAAATGGCAAGTAGAGTTCGTCAAAGATATTTTGATGCAAATATGGATATGGCAAATTATACGGTGAAATTGGATAAAATTTTTAAGGACTTGATAAATGATTCCTAAAATAATACATCAAACATATAAGACCGAAGATATACCAAGCAGATATAAAAAATATCAAGAGAGGATAAAAACCCTTCATTCGGATTTTGAGTATAGATTTTATATAGATGAAACAATGGATGTGTTTATGAAAAAGGAATTCCCTGATTATTATGGGAAATTTAATGATCTCCCACGACCAATTATGAAAATAGATATGTTTCGTTATTTTTTAATGTATAAGTTTGGTGGACTTTATGCTGATATGGATTATCTATTTTTTAAAAAATTTGATTTATTTGACAATGATGTTGTTTTGCCATGTAGAATGAAACAGAGTAAAAAAATGAGAGGTGCTTTGTTGGGGAATTGTGTATTTGCATCTACTCCAAACCACCCATTTTGGAAATCGGTAATTGATACATTATTTACATATAATAGAAATATATCTGATGTTGTTGAAGACGAGTGGGTTTCTGCCGATAAAAAAGGAACAGGTCCTATGTTTTTAACTTGTATGTGGAAGCAATTCAATAATAAAGATGGTATAATTACACCTGAGCAAAAATTATTTCATCCAGAAGTTCCGGGTAGACTTGCGTTTGGGGTAGGTGAACGTGGTGCTAAACGTAGAGAGAATCATGTTTTTGAAAGAGAATCCGAATATGTCGGTATGGGTTCTTATGGAATTCATGTGTGCTATGGTGAGTGGAGAGGTGGTAGTTTGTAAAATGATTCCTAAAATAATACATCAAACTTGGAAGAACGAGAACATTCCTTACGACACTTTCAAGAAGGAGTGGATTGAGTCGTGGACAAAATTGAATCCAACGTGGGAATATAAACTGTGGACAGACGAAGATATCAAAAACTTCCTTGAGGACAAATTTCCTTGGTTCGTGGATAGATTCAATGAGTATCCAAAGAATATTCAGAGAGTAGACGCATTTCGTTATTTCGTTTTATATGAATATGGTGGATTATATGCAGACATGGATTTTGAATGCTTTAAGAATATAGATGGTTTAATTGAACAAGATTACAAATTGATGCTCAGTCGTGAGCATGATCATCTGAAAAATTCACCTTCTCTTCTTTACAGATGTGTTGCAAACTCGTTGATGTTTTCCGACAAAAAGCATAAATTTTGGGAACACGTATTTGAGGTAATGATGGCAAAGGACGATTTGAGTGACGTATTATCAACAACAGGACCAATGATGCTTACGGAAGCACTTGAAAGTTACGAAGAAATAGATGATTTGCTTATGATGCCTTCGCATTGGTTTTATCCTTATACATGGAAGCATTACAAAAATATAAGTGGGAAACGAAAGGTTAAACGAGTTTTAAAGGAAGCAACCAAGACTACGCATGAGGATTGGCCAGATTCATATGGAGTTCACCGATGGACGGAGGTGTGGGAATAACTAAAAAATAAAGGAAACTTACAATGATTAATTTTGATTACTTTGACGAAATATATTGTGTCAATATGAAGCACAGAACTGATAGATGGGAACTATCAAAAAAAGAATTTAAAAAAATAGGAATACTTGATAGAGTTCAGAGATTCGATGCAGTTGCCGATTCTGAAAATCCCAAAAAAGGTTTTTATGAAAGTCACATGAGAATTGTAAAACTTGCTTACGAAAAAAAATTAAGTAACGTATTAATATTCGAAGATGATGTTGCTTTCTACAAAGATATGTGTGAAAAGAAATTTAACAAATCTATTGAAGTTCTTAAGCAATCTGATTGGGAATTTTATTATTTAGGAGGATGTGAGCGTAGAATCCGTCATCGTCCAACATATAATCGTTTGTCTAACGAGTGGTCTGGAGAGTATGATGACTCTATTGATTATTTATGGAATTGTAAATCAGTAGGATGGACTCAATCATATGCGATTAATTCGTCTGTGTTTGAATATATGATTGAGAGATATAACGGAGATTTGTGGGAAGACATCGTTAAAAATAACAATTCATATCTTGATTGGTGGTATCAACAAACCTTTTTACCAAAAACTTACATAACAATTCCAACTGTAACAACTCAATATGATATCCCAAGTGACATTACAAAGTCGACACGGATGGCAAAATCTTTAAGACTTTCTGCTAAAGATAATGAATAATTCATTATTTTCATATTTATAAAAAGTAACTATTACAGGGAGAAATTATGAGTGAGTTTGATAAAAAAGTATTATTTTGTGGTGATTCTATAACTAGACACTATTTTCCATATACCGAAGAGTATTTGGCAGAGCATGAAGTGCAGGGTATTATACCTGAGAAATGGACATCTTGTCAGTGGAAGCAACTAAGATACATGAAAGGTGCGTTTATTCGTAAGCGTAGATACAACGGCAGAAAAATTAAAGCAGATTGGGTTCATTTTAATTTCGGACTTCATAGCATCAAACTTCCGGATAAAGGTCGTGGTGATGTAAAACGAGCACCTGAATCTGATTTTGAAACATACGAAGCAGAACTCATTGAGGAAGTTGAAAAAATAATTTGGTACGGATCAAAACCTTTATTTTCCAACACCACCCCAAATCCTAAAAATGCAGGAATGAGAAACGATCTGGATGTGGTGAGATTAAATGAAATTGCATTAACAGTAATGAAAAAGTTTGATGTACCACACAACGATTTGTATGGATTTGTAAAATCACAGGAAGATTATCCTACTTTGTATATGCACCCAAGAGCAGAAAATAATTGTCATTTTCTTGAACACGGAAGAGAACTTCTTGGTAAGCAAGTTGCTCAATTCGTATTGGATAATATGTAATGGAAACGAGTATACAAACAGGTGGTTTTGAAAATAATGATGCTAAAACATTGGTATTTTCGTTTGCGGGACAAGGTCGTGGACAAATGGTAGGATTTGAGTGGGTCAATTTTTTTAAAGATCGTCCAGTTAAAGTTGTAAATGTTCGTGACGAAGGAAAAGCATATTACATGGGAAAACTTTATTATGAAGACAAAGATAAATTATCCAGTGGAATAGATTCTCATGTTGAAATGTTTCGTGAAATAATTGAAGAATCTAAATGTGAAAATGTGGTTATGACTGGATCATCACTTGGTGGATATGCAAGTGCATTGTTTGGAATTTTACTTAATGCGAATTACATTCTCCCGTACAGTGCTCAAACTTTTATTCGTGAACATCCTGAGTTCGGAAGAAATGACAGACCACATCTTGCAGAATGGGCAAGAAGGGCTGCGAGTGCAGAGGATCAAGAAAGATATTTTGATTTGACTGATTTAAACTACGACAATTTTACCGGTGAAATGCATTTTCATTGGTGTACGAGTTGGAGAGATGCTCGTTATGCAAAACATATGCAAGAGTTTTGTAAAATGTATCCAAAGAATAAAAATGATGGTGATGCTGATAAAGGAGATGTAATTGATATAAAGATACACGATGTCACATGGAAACATTCAAAATTGTGTGGTCGGTTAAAGAACAACGGAACATTAAATACACATTTCGATGCAGTGATAAAATGAACAATCCACTTGATTTTTTTGATGCAATTTATTGTATAAATTTAAAAGAACGAACTGATAGATGGGATCGTTGTCATGCCGAATTTGAGAAGTTCGGTATTTCCGATAGAGTAATACAATTCTCTGCAATTAAACCTGAGATTGATGAACGTTGGGACAGACCAACTCCGTGGGCAAGACCGGGATATCCAAGACCCGGTGCAGTTGGTTGTGCCGAAAGTCACAAAGCTGTGATTGAACTTGCAAAGGAACAAAACCTTAATAATGTTCTTGTTCTTGAAGATGATTTTGTGGTGTGTGAAAATTGGTCGGAAAATCTTGAAAGTTCACTGAACGACTTGGTAAAGTACGATTGGCACATTTTTTATCTTGGATACCATCTACACAGAACATGGGGAATGCGCCGTCGCAAAGGTAGAAATCTTAAAGAGATGCGATCAAAGAAACGAAGAGGCATTCACTTGACAGTTGGTCTTGCATATAATTCTACTATCTTTGATTATTTGATAGAAGATATTGACCCCTTTGATTGGAATAAGCAAGGGAGGGAGGGGCATGTAGACAAATACTTCGCAAGAAATTCCAAACTCAAAAAGTTTTATGCAGAACCAATGATATTGGAACCTGATTGGTCACTAGGAACTGATGTACAATAATTTGTGAAATGGAAAGTTTTAATAAAATTATAAGTTTGGGAAATACTTGTGTTCCGGCAGAACAAATTAGGTGTAAATATTTTAATGATAAAACGAGTGTTCAGTTTTATGATTCTAAACTTTTTTTATCCAATGAATATCCACATGGATCATTCTTATTTGATTGGTTGCAGTGTCCTGTGCAGAGTTTAATAAAAGTGCTTGAGTCTGATTTTGAAGGAATATTTGAATTGGAAGATATGCAAATAGGCAAGAGAATTGATGGAAAGAGATGCGTTGCAAAAAACCATAAATATGGAATAAATTTTCCCCACTTGACAACTGGTGGTAGTCCGTTGATAACTAGGCACATATTTAAGTGGAAACAATCAAGGATAGAGGCATGGGCAGATTTTGAAAGTATTTACGAAAAACTAAAAGTGAAATATGATTATTTGACGAAAAAGACACGTGACTTGTTTTATAGTGAAATGGATATATTGTTTGTAGTACACAAAGATAAGGTTTATCCTGATTCAACGATTGATATTTACACTAAACTTTATGATATTTTAAAGAAATTTCCATGTAACCCGAAACTATTGGTGACATCTGCAAATCCAAAAATATTGCAAGGTGATGGTAAGTTTGATAATATATTTTTTAGAAGTGTTGAGCAACATGGTATCTGGGAACCAAAAAAAGATTGCAAGTCTTGGTTATCTGCAATGAGAGATTTTCAATTTAGGGATTTAAATAATGAACAACCCGTTTGACCATTTTGAAAAAATCGTCTGCATCTGTGGACAACACGAACCAGAGCGATGGATTAAAGTTCAAAAAGAATTTGAACGCATAGGAATTCTTGATAGAGTTGAAAGATTTGATGAAGTGATTGATTCTAATTGGTTAACAGAAACATTTGGTGCAACGTCTGAGTGGAGCAAAACTGATTATTGTCATTGGAAAATAATTTCAGATGCACACAAACAAAATCTTAAAAATGTTTTTATTTTTGAAAGTGACATTCATTTTATAGATACCGACTTAAAAAAAATGTCAAAGTCTATTGAATCTTTAAATGATTTAGATTGGAAGTTGTTTTATATGGGTGGAATTCCTCATAATGTATTTGCTGTAAAAAATGAGCATCTTGTTAATGCTTCAATGTGTCAGGCACACGCATATGCTATCAATGGAAAGCATTGTAAAGAAGTTGCCGATAAATTGATGGAAGGTAAAATAGCAATTGACCAAGTTTATAAACGAGAAAAGCAATTTGGACTTGGAAGAAAAGCATTCGCAACTCATCCTAGATTTGTGGTGCAAGCAGATGCAGATATTCATACTCGTAAAAACTTTTCAACTATCATGTGGAAAAAATCAGTAGAACCAATGATTGAATTGTATCAACAAAATATTGAATTTAAAACAATGACTTCAATGGATAAGGGCAAACCTGATAGACGGATGCTAGATAATTTTAAGCAATCGTTAAATAATGTTGGTATACCTGCATCAAGTGGTTTTGTTGAAATTCATAAAATGAAGTTTGAAAGTGAATTTGAAAAACTTAATTTAATACATGATGCACTTAAAAGAGGAAAAACTTGTTTATACTCTGATCCTGATGTTGTTTTTTTGAAAAACCCGATGGATTATTTAAAGGAACTAATGAATGATTATGACATGGTCATTCAATCTAATGCTGATGATACGAAACGAAAATTAAAAGTATACAAAAAAGTGCTACACTCGGGTTTTTGTATGGTCAAACCAACGAAACTTACTTTAAAGTTATTTGACACTTCCGATGAATTTCATTGGCCTGGAGAAGAAGGTGAAGAAAGTAAAGAATATTTGTATCGTTGGCAAAAACACAGAGTTGATACAATTTATTTGAATAGCAAACTCAATTCAGATCAGGAGTATGCTTGGAATCTTAAACTCAAAATACTCGATGAAGACGAGTTTTGTATAAGTAGGAATTATACTAAAACCAACGAAAGTGCTTATATTGTTCATTACAATGAAAACGAAAGAAAAATATTACATCCAAAAAATAAAATAGGCAAAATGCGTGATAACGATCATTGGTTCATTAAGTAATATATGTAAAGTTTGTTAATCATATTCTTCTTGTTTGTATATTTATTATAAGGAGAAATTATGGTGTTAAAAGAAGAAGTTGATAAATATGCAAAAAATGAATTGCTCGTTGTATCGTTTTGTAACAAATTATACAAACGAATTGCATTGAATTGGGTGGCATACCTAAAAAAACTAAACATAGAAAATTATGTAATTGTTTCAGCAGACCGTGAAACTGAAAAATTTTTAATAGATAACAACATCAATACAATTTATATTCGTGGAACTTTACCACGACAATCAAAAAAAGGATGGAGGTGGAGAACCGAGCAATTATCAAGATTTTTAAATTGTGGTTGTAGAATTATTCATTCTGACTTGGATACTGCTTGGTTGAAAAATCCATTTCATTTGATTTCCAAAAATTACGATGCGGTATTTTCAAGAGATTTGGGAGGATATCCAAAAGAAGTAGAAGAAAAATGGGGATTTTGTGTTTGTCCTGGGTGGATGTATTTAACACCAACTGCATCAATACAAGCAATGTTTATCAGCATACTGGAGGAAAATAAAGAGTTTGATGATCAAGATCAAATTAATCGGTATATGTGTTCACGCATTTCAAAAGAAAATATCGTGGAACTAATTGATGAAAGCACAGAACTTCATTCAAGTTCGTTGAATGCAAAAGTATTAGGAAATAGTATCATAGAACGATATGGGTTTGTAACTGATTATTGTTATGTGTATCATCCACATATGAGAAAAAATGCGGATTGTGAGACGCAACTAAAAAAGAAAGGATTTTGGATTTATGATTAATAATATTACAACAGATTGCGATACATTAATTTGTATAAATACCTGTGAAAAAGATACAGAAGAAATGGAATATCTTAAAAAATCTGATTTCTATAAAAAGTTAAAAGAAACCGATGGAATTGGAATAATTGAAGTGTATCGTGGTGTATCGCAAACAAAATTTGAAAATGGTAAACTTTTTTTAGAAGGTGAAGAACGATACGATCAACTTCATATAAAAACTTACCAAATGATAAACTGGTGCGTTGAAAATTTGACATTCAATAGATTGGTAAAACTTGATTGTAATTTTTTGACATATAGCAGTGTCGGTGAAAGAACAAGAAAAAAGATTTGCGGAATAGATAGAGTTGAAAATGCTATTTACAAAAAAAAGTTTAAACAATACATTGGATCAAATGGTAGACCATTTTTGTATAGAGACTTAAACGCATGGTTAAAGCAACGAGGCATTGAACTTGATCTCGGTCAACCCAAATGGTTAGTAGACGGAACGCATTATTTTTGTGGGAAGTGTTATCGTATAGATTACAAAGTTGCGGAGTTTATTGCATATTCAGAGGAAGGTAAACTTATATTAAATCAACATAACATTCAGGATGGCAATGGAAATTATCCATTCGGAGTTGAAGATGTGATGGTCGGAAGAATGTACGAAGCATTTCTAGAAAATACATCAGATGAACCAATAAAGAAAACAGAATCTCCAATAATCCAAAATAAACAACGAGTTACTCCGGAAATAAAATCTGATGTTGAAGATATTGTGGTGGAAACCCCACAAGTTAAACCAGTTGAACCAACTGATAAAGTCGTTAAACAAATACCACCGGTATCGGTTGATAGAACAAACAATAAAATCAAAGTATATCAAATTTATTATGCTGAATCACATAAAGACAAATTAATGGAAGGATTTACACCTTATTTCAATTCAACTGCAACTGTCAATTTAGAAAGTGGAGTTATTTCTGATTTGGTAAATTCTGAAGAATCTTCTGATTGTGGTTACTTTGGAGTTTTTTCGTGGAAAGCATCTCAAAAAATAAATCGTTTTGACTTTAAACGATTGCAAGAAAAAACAAATGATAATTTAGACTGCGACATAATTGCTCCAAATCCACGAAATTATATTCATTGTGCAAGAAGAATTAAATCAGAACATACAATAAGGTTCGGAAAACACAGATTCATGGATGGATTCGATTTACTCGTAAAAAAATTAAAATTGTCGGAAACTCCAAATAAATTTATGACAGAAAAACAAAAAATGATTTACTTTAATTATTTTATTGCAAAACCTGAAATATATAAACATTTTGTTGATACAATACTTGATCCAACTATTGCTTTATTTCAGGAAGATTTAGAAATGAATGAAATGGGATATTCACGTGAAGATTATAGAAATCAAACTCCACCTAAAAGTTTTACAGATGACACTGGTTTATCTTATTATCCAAAAATTCCATTTTTGTTGGAAAGATTAATAAATGTGTATATCTATGTAAATGATGTAAAAGTCGGATATGTTTTATGAAACAATACATAATAACAGAACGTGATGTCGGCCTTGCAAGTTTATTCTTTCAAGTAATCAACGCACTAAATCGTTGTGAAAAAGAAGAACTGGGAACACCAATTGTTTACTTCAAGAACCAGTGTGTTTACTATAATCCAGAAGGTCATCAAAACAAAGACAATGTTTGGGAATATTATTTTCGTCCTGTTGTAGAAACTGCGGATACTTCGTGCATATCAGAACAAAATAAATCAGAAATAGAAAATGCTTATCAAAACACAGAACCTAAGAAACTGAATAATAGTAGGTTTGTTAAGTTGAGTAATCGTAACAAAATGTGTTGTCATTACGGAGATAGAAAAATGGGACATAATATGATTGTTCCTCCACATTTGATTCCTGAAGTTTACGAGGATGGCCATCGTGAAAAAGCAAATGCAATCATCAACAAATACTTCAAACTCAGAATGTATCTTAACGATAAAATCAACGACTTTTTCGCAGAAAATTTAGCAGACGCAAACAAAGTTCTTGGTGTTCATATTCGTGGAACAGATGCACTTGTAAATAATGCGGAAAGGTGGAGAAAGAAATTTGATATTCAGAATTATATTAACTGCATACAAATATTTATCAACAAGTACGGGGATGAAGGAAAAGTGTTTGTTGCAAGTGATGATGCGAAGTTGTTTAACATTGTTAAAAACGAATTTAATGATGCTATTGTTGAGTATGATACGTTCCGACAAGAAGAAGAGGATGTTGGCAAAAGTGGTGATAATACAAAGGGTAATGCTATGATGCCTACATATTTATGCGATGACGGAGCAAAAGCAGCTCAAAACGGAGAAGATGCAATTGCTGAAATGTATTTGTTGAGCAAGTGCGATTATTTGCTTCACAACGCAAGTGGATTTGCACACGTTGCTTTGTTGTTGAATTCAGAAATGAATCATGTGGATAGTCAAAGACCGGGTGGTAAAGAAACTTTAAATAAATTTGAGGAAATTATATAATGAAAATTGACGTAATCATAGGACATTCAAATACACACGATTCCCGTGATAGGAATTTAAAATTTATTGTTGCACGATATCAAAAATTGCTTCCAAATGCAAAAATAACAATCGTTGAGCAAAACACCGAATCAGATTTGTCGGACATCGGAGGAGATGTATCAATTAGACATATACTTAGAAAAACTCCTGAACCATTTGATTATAGTCGTGGTTATGGATTCAACGAAGGGGCGAAGGTAACAGACGGAGATTATCTTATATTCTCAGACAATGACATTATGTTGCATGAAGATTTGCTGAAGAACTTTGAGAAACTTGTCAACGGATATGACTTTTTTGTTCCTTCGCAAAAATTTCTTAACATTTCACGTGACGGAACAAAGAAGGTGATTGCAGGTGACAACCTTGACGAATCTTGGTTGGGAAGAAACAGACCGAGAGTTGCCGACAATGGTGCTGGAGGAGTCTGTATCATGTCAAGAAAGGGTTTTCATCAAGTGTATGGGTGGGAACCGTCAATCGGTTCTTGGTGCCCTGAAGATGAGTTAATGCGAAGCAAGGTGGACAAGTTCGGTTTGGAGATTGGAAGGTCACCTTACGATATGTATCATCTTGATCACGATACCAAGGCACACCGAAGACTTGCACGAATTAACGACAAAAAACAATGGAAGGAAATGGTGGAGAAGATTGCCGTTTTCAAACAAATGAAAAAACAAGAACTTATCGGTTATTATGCAGGAATCGGTGAAGGACATTATAGATGAAAAGTCAAAGGATACTAATCATAATTGCATATTTTGGTAAATTACCGCACTACTTTGAATATTTTTGCAAGTCGGTTTTTGCCAATGAAGGTATACTTGATGTTCTTTTGGTAACTGATCAAGAAGTGCAACGTCGGAATAATTTGTATGTTCATAATGCCACATTAAAAAACTTACGTGAAAGACTTGTTAAATTTATTCAGAAAAACTCAGATGCTCCATTTAATCAAAGACCTATATTTAGAGCAACAGACCGAAAAATTTGCGATATAAAAGTTGTTTTTAGATTTTTGTTTGATCGAGAAATTAAAAATATTTCAGCATATGATAAAAATGATTATGTTGGTTATGGAGATTTGGATGTGGTGTATGGAAATTTGGCTTCATATATGGCAGGAGAACATAGAAACATTCCTGCTCTCACCGACTTTGAAGTAATTGGGTTGGGTGGTCATTTTACTGCAATTAAATTTGGTTCAGTAATTTGGGAAAATATGCTTTCTTGTCATTGGTTATATGAATCATTGGTTCGTAGGACGATGACGGTTCTTGACGAAGGAAATTTTAGAAAATATTTAGTCACGATGGCAGGAGTGCATGACGATAAAGATGAAAAATTTTTAAGTGATTATTCAATTAAACGTAAAAACTCTAGGTGGCATCAGGGTGAGTTTCTTGATAATTTTTACACAAACAAGATACCACTAATAGGTTTAGCATACAAAAGTATGCATATAAGCACAAAAAATAAGGGCAGTGGATTGGGATTCTACACTACTCAAACTAAAGAGATTGAGTCGTTTAAAAATATTGATAAACTTGTATTAGACAAAACTGGATTGCATTACCATATTAACGATAAGAAAAATTCCATAATGTATTGTCATTTGGGTTCAAAATTAGATTATGATTTTATAGGAACTGATGATGAAGTTATAATTTTAAGTGGGAAGAAAAAATGAAAAATCCATTTGATTACTTTGATAAAATTTATTGCATAAATCTTGATTCTCGTCCTGATAGATGGGAACTTGCTCAGAAAGAATTTAAAAAAGTTGGAATTCTTGATAGAGTTGAAAGATTCAGTGCTTGTATAGGAAAGGAAATCGTAAATGGTTCAAGTGGTCCGAGAGCAAGGCATTTGGGTGTGGATGGTGACCAAATCGTAGACGGAGAACTCAACAAACACAATCAAACTAAATGGAAGCAACTTGATGGCATCACCATGAGTATGTTGACTTGCATTAAGAATGCGAAAGAATCAGGATACGATAATGTTTTAATATTTGAAGACGATGTGGAGTTTGTTCAGTATGATGAAAGTCAGTTTTTGGCAACATTGAATACTCTTTCAAATGTCAATTGGGAAGTGTTTTATCTTGGAACTAGTTTTGACATAAGACAATTTAAAACCGAACGACAAATTAAAAATTCCGTTAAGTTTGTTTCACCTGAGTTAATGAAATTAAACGCACGAACTTTTTGTATTCATGCTCATGCGATTAATAAGAGTTGTTTTGATAAACTTATTTATAATGAAGATATTATAGTAGATTGGGACAAACGTGAGGTAGTCGACCATACAAGCAGAGTATGTACGATTGATGGATTGTATGCTCACAGACTCGAAGAAAGATACTGTGCATATCCTTTGATTGCAGTTCAACGAATTGGTGAAAGTGACATAAATCGTGGACTTGAGATAGATCGAAAAAATAGAATGGTTGAACAATTTGAAAAACTTGGGAATGTTTAAAGTGGGAAGTAATACGAAAATATTTGAAACAGATTGGAATATAATCATCGGATTGGGTGTTAAGTGTAATACAATGTGGATACAAAAAAGAGCAGATTGTAGATACACATCAAGTCCCTTTGATAATATGGAAACGACCTGTGGACTAATCCAAAGTGCTGATTTGTTAAAAAATGAGTTTGCAGACTATTGGGAAACTAAATCAGATTGGTCTTTGAATCAGTATCCTGGTTCCAAAGGGATTCGCAACAATAAGTATTTTGAATTATACTATCCTCACTTTGAAGAATCGTGGTTTTCAGATTTCATGAACAAAGGTCAATTTAAAGAATGGAATCGCAGAGGAAGTCTTGAATTGACTGATTCAATATACAATGGGTTCAAGAAAGTGTTTGGAAAACGTCAACAACGATTAATTTCAATTCTAAAAGAAAAAAACAATGTATTGTTTTTACGAGTTGATTCAGAACCATCGCAGGCAAAAATAACCTATCAAAATAATCAACAGAAGCATATTGATTATTTTATGGATACACTAACAAATGCTTATCCTAATTCAAAAATAGGTTTTTTATATTATTTTATTAATACACCCAAATATAAAAGAAAATTTGAATCATCGAACTTTGTATATTTTGATGAATGTCCGTTCAATGATTACAAAAATATGTGGGACTATGTTGTGCCAAAATTAAAAGAAGTAAAAGTAAAACCACGTGAAGAGGTAAATGGTATTTAGTAATCAACTTTTGATTCGTAGGAATCTCTTGGTAACACCTTTTTAAGATTCGTTGGATACCCAAAAAGTGATGTATGTAAATTTTTATGACTATCACCAACTGCATTTATAAAATGTTCTGGTGCTTTTCGGTTATCTTCACATTCCGGTAAACTTGCAATATAGTCATTCCGTGTCCACCAAAAGTTTCCACTGTAGTAAGAATGTCCAGCTTTGCTACGCATAAGATTACAACCACAGGTTTTGTATGTTTTTAGCATTTCAACGCAATGATAGAACTTTTCAATAACAAAAAATTCCATAAAATCGATATAAGAATCTAAACACTCACCACAGACTTTGTTTCTTCTATTTAAATGTGTTTTTGATCTCCAAACTCCCTTTGCGTGTAGATATAAAGAAAACCCATCGTTGTTAATTGCGAATTCACGCATCAGATTTATCGTTTCAGATTCATTTTTGTCGTTTTTCCCAAGAATGATCTCTACTTTGGGGAGGTGGGAAATGGACTCTGAGAACTTAAGTTGATTTTCACCTACACAATTAACAAAAATCTTTTCGGTGCTTTCAAGCAGTTTGTACTTTTTAATTTTGTCGTAGGTTTTTGTGAACCTTTCAATCCCATCGTTTATACACAACAAGTGGTAAAAAATATTAAGTGGTTTATTCATTTGTAAACATAATATAAATATGGAAAGTTTATATTTATAATAGTTGGAGATGAGTTATATAAACATACATTTAAAAGGACTTCTTGCAAATCAAATGTTTTGTGTATCTGCATTGTTTGCTTATGCGTGGAAACATAATTTGACACCGATTGTAAAAAGCAATCAAATATCTCGCAATCATGATAAAGGAAGAGAATCGTTGTTGAAGGTGTTCCCCAACATTCCGTTTAACGATGAAGTTGATTTTGAAATTGAAGAATTTTTGGAAGAACCCAAAAGTGGGGGTTATAGATATCAGGAGATTCCATTTCACCCAAACAAGAATGTGCAAATGAAGGGATTTCGTCAAAGTGAGAAGTATTTTGCGGAATACAAGACCGAAATTCAGAAAATGTTTGAACCACAACCCGAAGAAAAAGAATACCTTGAAAACAAATATTCCGATGTATTGAAAAATAGTGTGTCACTTCATATTCGCAAAGGACGTGATAATGCAGACACTTATAGTTCTGCTTATTATTGTTTGTTTGAGGATTTGAACACATATTATCCGAATGCGATTCGCAAAATTTTAGAAATGGGAAAGACAATTGACAACATTGTAATATTCTCAGATGCAATTGATTGGGTAGAAGAAAATCTTGATTTGTCAGAGTTTGACGCAAACGTTACTTTTGTTCGTGGTGAAAAAGATTACATGGACATACATTTAATGAGTATGTGTGAACATAATATAATTGCAAACTCAACATTTAGTTGGTGGGGTGCGTGGTTGAATCATAGCGAAGAGAAAATTGTGATTGCACCAACGGAATGGCATCCGTTGCACAAAAAAAGAAAGTTTAGTGACGAGGATATAATTTGCGATGATTGGATTCGTGTGGATGTTAAGTAATGATAAATCACGAACTTTTAATTATACGTTAGGAGAATAGCAAATGAATAAAATAATATGGATGTGTTGGTTTCAGGGAGAAACTGACAAAAATATGCCTCTGCTAAATCAGGAGTGTATTAAATTGTGGAAGACTTTAAATCCTGATTGGGAAGTAAAGGTATTATCGGAAGATACTATTTCTGATTATGTTCCTGAGTTTTTTGATGTAAAAAGTAAAAACGGAAAATTACATCCACCAAATGTTCGTGCCAATTTATTAAGAAAAATGTTGCTATCAAAATACGGAGGTATGTGGGTTGATGCTTCACTATATCCAATGATACCTGTATCTGAATTTTATGATAAAATTGTAAATGAAACTCAATTCTTTTCTTATAGATTTTTTCCACGAAAAGAAGATAAAGACGGAATCCGTGAAATTGAAAACTGGTTTCTTGTCGCAAAAGAACCTCATAATTATTTAATAGATGCTTGGTTAGAGGAATATAAAAAGTTTATTAGCAGTGTAGGTCCGAAACCATCACGACGTCCATTTTATCGTGACCACATGACATTGTGTAGACTTTATGACACAGATGAAAAAATTAAATATATTGTGGATAATATGATACAAATTTCAGAGGAAATTCCACATTCAAGAAGAAAACCAGATGAACGCAAGGTATACGAGTCGTTTGTTTACAAACGTCCATACGATTGGCATCCAAATGGTGTGCGTGGTTGGTTTGGTCCCGGTCACCCAAAGTATGGAAAATATGATAATGATGACTTGGACATAAAAATTCGAGAAAATAGATAGATATGATTTATACCCACATACCTTATACTCCAGATGAGCATGGAAAGAATTTAGGATACGCATACAATCAATTTATGAAAATGCTTCCAACTGATGATGATTGGGCTTGTTTTCTTGACCACGATGCGATGTTCACAACATCCAATTGGTATTCTCAGTTATCTGATATAATAGATAGAAATCCAAATATAGGTGCGTTTGGTGCAAGAACAAATAGAATTAATTGTACTTATCAACTTGTTGGTAATATTGATGTGTATAATCACGATATTGCATATCATCGTGAAATTGGAAATCATATACAGAACGAGTGGTATGATGATTTACTTGAAATAGGTGGGAATAAAATAAAAAGAGGTTTGGTGGAAGGAGACTTGGTATCACGTGGTTTCAGTGGGGTTTTAATTTTAATTCAGAAACGTACATGGAAAAAAATAAATGGATTTAAACGAGATGGATTTAATAATATAGATAATGATCTTAGGGTCCGTTTGTTTAAGCAAAATATTCCATTTTGTATTATGAATGGTGTGTATGTATATCATTGGTATAAAGCAGATGTACCATATAAACGTGCAGTCGATAAATTTAATATTATTAATGAGAAATATAAAAAAGATAATAAATGCAATTTTCAATTAAAAAATATTTTTTTGTACAACGGGTTACGGGATGAACTGCCACGGTAGGTAGATAGATTGAATATAATATAAACAGGTGTATACAATATTTATATTACATGGGTGATGGAGTGAAATTTTGTTTTATAGTTCAGTATTATGGGGAGTTTCCAACATGGTTTCCATTGTTTTTAAAGTCATGTGGACATAACATTGGAATTGATTGGTTGTTTTTTGTTGACAGAGAATACAAGAAAGATGCACCAGCAAACGTTAAATTTCATTTACAAAATTCCAATGACTTTCAAAAAGTATGTGCGGATAAGTTCGGCCACGAAGTCAAATTAATGTGCTACAAGGGTCGTAAAGGTAAGGTAAAGGGATTTTACAAGTTGTGTGATTATAGACCCATGTACGGTTTCTTGTTTGAGGATTATCTAAAGAATTATGACTATTGGGGTTGGTGTGACATCGATATGATATTTGGGGATTTGTTTAATTACGTTGAATCAATTTCCGATAACGGATATGAGTGCATTGCCTTTGCAGACCACCCAGACGCACTTCCGTATGGACCATGTACATTAATTAAAAATTGTGAGAAAATGAATAAACTTTTTATGAAGAGTCGTGACATACAGAAAGTACTTACGGAGGAACGACATTTTCAGTTTGACGAAGATTGGAAGGAGGATGTACATAGCATTGGTCATGTAATGCAAGACGAGGGAGTTAATTTTTTAAGAACTTCCGTTGGTAATGATGATGCGAAAAACAGAGGTCACGGAGAAAATTCGGGTGTAAAAAGGAATTGGAAAATAAATTGGAAAAATGGAAAACTATTTCATAGAAAAAAAGAAATTGGATTTTTTCACTTCGGACAAACAAAACAATGGGTAGATGGTAATCTTGATTTCGATTCTGTATGTGATTGGAATGATATTTGGTTTAATTATGAAAATTTGGAGCAAAGTAATGACGAATAAAATTTTTCAAATAGGATTCAACAAGTGTGCAACACGGTCGTTTGCATGGTTTTTTCACATGAACGAAGTTCCGTCTGTACATTGGGATGGAGGTATGTTGTCAAAGAGGATGGAAGAAAATCATTCTCACGGAAATAACCTTTTGAGTGGTTATGAAGATTTTACTTTTTATTCTGACATGATGCATAGTATTGAGTATAAAGCAGAGGGCAGAATTGCCCAGTTTGATATGGAATCAAACCGTTATTTTAAAACATTGGATTTGCAGTATCCGAATAGTAAATTTATTTTAAATATAAGACCAATTGAGGATTGGTTACGTAGTAGATTTAGGCACAATAAATTTAAATTTTCAAAAAAATCTATGTGGCATTATGCGTTGGATTGGTTTTGCAAAGATGTAGGTCAACCACGAATGTTTGATATTTGGCGTAAAACCTATCAAGAACATGTGCATAATGTTAAAAATTATTTTAAAGATCGTCCACATGATTTATTAATATATGATATAAGCAAGGATGAACCACAAAAAATATTAGACTTTTTTCCTGAATTGGATTTAGATATAAGTCACTGGAAAAACACAGAGTTTGACGTTCCATTGGTTTATGGCAAAGAAAACGATAGAGGTGGTGCGTTTGAATTATACAAACCTGTGTTTAGAGATAGACGAAGAGAAAAATGGATGAAGGCAGGTAGTCCACCTTGGTATGTAAAAAACTTTGCTCATTGGTTGTTGTGGCATTATGAGCACGGAAATATTCTTTATCCTAAAAACTTCAAACTACCAAAAAAATCAAAAGTTGTCTTGGTAGAAAGACAAACACGAATTTTGCTCAATCACTCTGAGGTAAAAAAAACATTGCGTGAGTATTGTGAACAAAATAATATGGATTTCGTAAACATAGATACTGCAACAATTTCAGTTGATGAGCAAATTGATTTATTTAAAGATGCCACCACAATAATCGGAGTACACGGTGCAGGATTGGCAAACTGTTTTTGGATGCCACCTAAAAGTGCGTATTGTGAATTTTCCATTGAACATTGGCCTTTATTAAAAGGAAAAAATCACCACGAAGGAATGATTTGGAACGAAAAGTTGGTTAAAGATAAATTTCACGTAACTCGGTTTTTATGTGAAAAAGAAAAATCAGAACAATATCATGTTGAATCTCGTAATAGAAGAATTACCGAGTGGAGAGATTGGAATTTGTATGTGGATATTGATAGATTTAAAAAACAACTTAAGGAGATTGTGGTATGAAATATTTAACAGTATTCCAAGATGTATATAGTTGTGACGGCACAGGATCTCAAATCGGAAGACGTGTATCAGTTTGGGCATATTGTAAATTAAATAATATTCAATATGTTCATACTCCTTTTTTTAAACTGGAGCATAATTACGAAAAAGATGAATCGTTTGAGGATACGTGGGAACAATTTTTTAATTTGGGGCATAATGAATTGTCATTGGATGATGTCAAATCCGTGGACACCGACACAAGAAAAAATATGCATGAATTTTTTGATAAAGAAAATACACCAGATTTATATGACAAGGTTCGTGATGAATTTCGCAAAAAATATTTTATGACGGAAAAACCAAATTTGGTGTATGATGAGAACTTTATTAATGTTGCAGTTCATGTCCGAAGAGGAGATATTGTAGGAAGAAAGTGGAGAAGTAGAAAACGTGGTTTACCTGATGAGTATTATATAAAAATAATGGAAAAACTGAATACGGAAAAAACTGATAAACCATTTAAATTTTATGTATTTTCTCAAAATAAAACTGCCAAACGTGGTTTTAGAATGAAAAAGCAAGATGATCTTTTTGAGAAGTATAAAAATTTAGATTTGAATGTTGAGTTAATGATAGACGGATGTCCGTTTTTTGATTTTCATCATCTTTTGATGTCTGACATATTAATAACAAGTAAAAGTTCGTTTCCATATATCGCAGGATTATTTTCTGAAAATCGTGTAATTTATAGTCGCTTTTGGCATGAACCGAAAACTTATTGGGAGACTGGTGGTGATTTTATCTGAAATATTAGACAAAGAAAATGTAAAGATAATAACTCTTGCCAATCGTGGATATTTGCATTTTACAAGAAATTGCATTAAATCACTTGAGAAACTGGAGATTCGTGATTTGTTGAAGGTTTATTGTGCGGACAAAGAGTGCTATGATGAACTGAGGAAAGACTATCAGAACATAGAGATGATCGATAGTGAATATAATAAGAATGTTTCGGGATTATGTAAATACCCACGCAGTGACTCAATGACCAATACAAACTTCAAGAATGTGGTTTTTTTAAAGTTTGTTGCGATTCATGATGCATTGAAAAGTTCAAATGTTTTGTTTGTTGACAGTGATGTGGTCTTTCTTGGTGTGGGGTTTTTGGAATATTTAATTGATAATATAAAAGACAATGAAATTTTATTTCAATCTGAAACAAACGGAGCTGGTGAAAATGAACCTTGTTCTGGTTTGATGTACATGAAGAACACATCTGAAGTTAAAAACTTTTTTGATCCATCTGTGGTTATATGTGATAAAAAGTGGATTGAAAATGTTGGAGATCAAGATTATGTGCGTGAAAATAAAAACAAACTTAGGCACGATTACATGGATGTAAAGTTATTTCCAAACGGCCGGTACTTTCAAAAATATAGAAGTGAAATAAATCCATATATGGTTCACTATAATTGGTGCAGACCAAAGCAGAAATTAAAAATAATGAGCAGAACTGGTGGGTGGTTTTTATGAAAATGAAATTTAAAGAGTGGTTAAATTACGAATTTCCATTTGATGAAATCATAGCAGGTGGAAGTTCAGTATGTGGTGGAGATTTACCGGTCAAACATCCCATTGGCATTGCACCACAAAGTTTAAAGAAATTTGATACTAACTTAATAAAATCACATAAAAACATAAATGAATTATTGTGCTATCAAAATGTTCGAAAATTTGCAGGTGGTGGAACAAGACGAAGAAAGAAATTACTAAAACACATAAATCGTCATAATTTTATTACACGTGATGGTTGGACAATCAACCGCCATAAAGTGGTTGATTTTAATACTTTCTTTGAAAGTTTATTAAAACATAAGTTTTGTATATCACCAGAGGGAAACGGAATAGATTGTCATCGTCATTATGAAACTATTCTTGCAAAAGGAATTCCGATTGTAAATAAACCGAATGAAGAATATTCAAACGAACGTTGGGGAACAAACTCTTTTATGGAAAAGTATGATAATTTACCTGTATTGTGGACAAGTAACTATAAAGAACTTTCAATTGAGTATTTAAATAATAAATACGATGAATTTATGGAAACGGAGTTTGATTTTGCAGTAATGACGAAATCTTATTGGCAAAAAAAATCACCTCATTTAGAGGAATGTGCAACTTATTGGATGGAGAAATTTAAATGAAAAAAAATAAATACAAAACATGGTCTGACTCGTTTGAACATCAGAATAAGACTACAACGTGGTCGTACGGTCATTTTCAAAAGTTAATAGAAACTGAGTGTAAATTTAAAACTAATTTAACACTTGTTGAAGTTGGTGTTGCGAGAGGAGGTCACATCAGACACCTACTTGATAATTTTGGTGATAACATTAATAAAATATACGGAGTAGACCCACACTTGAGTGGGTACGATAGAAAAGATTTATTCTCACGAAAAAAACAGGAAGAATTTGAATATCTACACGTGTGGGTTAAAAACTATTGTAATGATGAAAAATTTGAATTGATTAGAAGCAAATCGCAATATGTTGCACCGAGTTTTGAGGATCATTCCATTGACGCAATTTACATTGATGGTGACCATACATACGAAGGAGTGAAAACTGATATAAATGCGTGGATTGATAAAGTAAAAATAGGTGGTTTAATCGCAGGTGATGACTTTAATCAATTCAAGGGTACTAAGCAAGCAGTAAAAGAATTAATACCTACTTATGAGTTATGTGATAATGATACTTGGTATTGGGTAAAAGAATGAATAAACACTTCATAATCAAATCTGGTGACGAAAACGCAGGATTCACCGCATACATAAAGTTTGCTTTAAATGGCATTCTTTATGCAGAGCAACACGATTATATTCCAGTCGTTAATGAAAATATTGACATAGGTAATAATGTCAATTTTATCGGAGATATAGTTGAAAATCCGTTTGAAAATTGCATGGATTTGGTTAAGGAGAAGTTATGAATTACAAACTAAATGTAAAACAATTAGTAGAAGTAGACAAAGATAGTTCTTTTGCTTGGAGATTAAAACAAGTATAACTATTGCTGAGAGAAATTTAAATGAAAATAACAATTGCAATACCTGTTTCGGAAAAAGATGTATATCGTCTTGAGTGTGTTTTATTACCATCTATTAATGTATTTTTTGACAAGAACTTTTTACATGAACTTATACTAATTTATATGCCGTCAGCAAAATTAAAATGTGAAGATCTCCAAGTCAAATTTCCACATCTAAAAATAAGATGCATTGATGAAAACGAAATAAGCAATGAACCGGTTAATGTGAGATGGAGACGCAGAGGGTGGCATTATCAGCAAATTCTTAAATTAGGTATAGCAAAGTTCGTTATAACTGAAAAATATTTGTTGATGGATGCAGATTGCTTTGCAATCAAAAATATCACAGAAGATGTTCTTATACCAAACGGTAAGAATTTAATTACTTTCAAGTCTTATTATGGATATATGGGAAGATGGGTACGTGAAAGTTCTTGGTTGTTAAAGAAATCAAAAGTGTCACCTATGATGGGAGTAACACCTCAAATAATCAATACAAATATTGTCTTGGAAATGCTTGATTATTTAGAAACGGAGTATGATACATCTTGGAATAAAATTCTGTCACACAACAAATTTACAGAATATACATTATATTGGATTTATTTAAGTCACAAATATGAATCAAATGATCTATATACAGAAGGTGTGTTGTATAACGAACAATCATTTGTATCACAACACAACAAAGAACAACTGGATATTAAAGAAATATTTGAATCTGATGCTTTGTTTGCTATTGTTCAGAGTGTACGAAAGAAAAGTCTTGTCACCAATGATATAACAACCTTGAAAAGCATTTGGAGAATCTAAACGATGAAAACTAAATTAAATATTCTATCCAATTGGGGGGTATATAAACCAGAGTTGGTTACCCATTGGACAACTCACTATAAAAACATGGGAGCAGATGAAATACTTATATTACTTCATTCTTCTAATAAAGATGATGAACGATTTCAACTGATGCGTGAATTGTTTTTGAAAGAGGGTATTACAAACATAGTTCCTTGGCATGGAAAGTTTGATGACATCTACCGTACAAAAAAATACAATTTTGAGTTAATTCCAAATATTTTTAGAAATGATGATGATAATTGGGTTATGTGTGTTGATGATGACGAACTTTTTGAATATCCGTGTGAACTCACAAAAACGAAGGACTATCTAGGTGGGATATGCGATATTGTTAAAAGACCACAAGTATTTTTTAAGGGTAATACTATACACAGAGTAAGATGTAATATTGAATTGCCACCTGGAAATCCAGGACAACCCACACTCGTTCCATATAAACTTAATAACGATATGAGTATCTATGATCAGTTTCCTTGTAAAGATAAAAGATTACCAGGTAGAGACAAAAATGGACATAGAATTGCTCGCACTAAAATTTTGGGATTTAATTTTCAATGTTCACTTAAAACTGGACAACATTCAATTAATGGTGTGAGAAATCACGATAGATGGAGGTATAATAATAGCAATGATTTAGATGGCCACAGAGTTTGTTATCATGGAAAGAATCTTGCCGAGTGCATACTCGATGATAATGCGTTTGAGTATAAAGATTATACATTAGAAGATTGGAGAAAGTATGAAAGATAAATTAAAGATGTTTGATGGTATTGTATGTATTTGTACAAAGCATGAAGAAGATAGATGGCAAAAACAATGTGTTCCACAATTTGAAAAACTTGGGTGTATGAATAAAGTAATTCGTGTAGATGTTGAACCACCAAATGATAAACCACACTACAAAAATTGTGAATATGCTCATTATACAGCAATTAAAATATGTAAAGAAAAAAAATTCAAAATGCCTTTGATTCTTGAAAGTGATTTTCATTTTGTGACGAAGAATACGGATTTCGTAATTGAACGATTACCAAAATCACTTGATTTACTCGCAAGGTCAGTTTATTCATTGAGAACTGTGGATTGGAAACTATTTTTTCTTGGTGGAAAGGTAAAAAACTTCCTTGGCCAAGTAGACGATTCACTAATAAAAGTATCGACTGAACACACCCATGCGTATTCTGTTAATCCGAATTATTACGATGAAGTTATTGATACAATAGAACGCAACTTATGGATTTATTTAGATTGGGTTTATTCACGTAGAAAATATGCAAATCTTTATAATTATTCATATATGACTTCACGCATAATTGTAGAGCAACGTGGAAGTGAAAAAGAAGATTGGAGAAGTTCACTTGCAAGAAAAAATTTTACAAACTTAGTATACAATCACTTAAAATGAAAGGAATAATATTAGCAGGAGGAAGTGGTACTCGTTTGTATCCAACAACGAGTGTAGCAAGCAAGCAATTGCTTATGCTTTACGATAAACCAATGATTTACTATTCGTTGTCGAGTTTATTAAGATTCGGTATCAACGAAATATGTATAATCTCTAACGACATCGGATTGAAGTTTTTCCGCAAACTTTTCGGCAACGGAAAAAAGTATGGTTGTTCATTTGAATACATCCATCAGGAGAAATCCAACGGAATTGCAGAGGCATTCATTCTTGCGGATGAGTTCATTGGAGATGACCCCGTGTGCTTGATTCTCGGTGACAATTTCTTCCATGCTTCAAATCGGTTCTTTAAGGTGGACGAACCAATTGACGGAGGAACGGTCTTTGCTTATCGGGTGGAAGACCCTGAAAGATATGGTGTGGTTGAATTTGACAAGAACAAGATGGCATTGAGCATTGAGGAGAAACCCAAGAAACCCAAGAGCAACTATGCGGTAACGGGTCTGTACTTCTACGATAACGACGTGGTTGACATTTCCAAGAATCTGAAACCTTCTGCAAGGGGTGAACTTGAAATTACAGACGTCAACAACGAGTATTTGAAACGAGGTACGTTAAAGGTCAAGGTAATGCCCAATGGAAGTGCGTGGTTGGACGCAGGTACCGCCGAGAGTTTCTTTGATACCTCATCGTACATCAGAACGATTCAAAGAAGGCAGGGGGTGTGTATAGGTTGTATGGAGAGCATTTGTTTGGAGAAGGGATTCATTGACATACAACAATTTGATCGGTTGCTTAGACGAATTCCCAAATCTTCATATAAAGATGCTTTGCGTGGGAAGTTTTTATGAAGAAAACATATTTGATTACTGCACCAATGTTTTCGTGGGATTGCGGTGGGTGTTTGGTTCTATATTATTTATGTAAGTTGCTGAGAGATTTGGGTGAAACTGCCTATTTGATTCCCAAGGCAAAGAATAAAAGATTTTGGAAAAAATGGTGTAGAAAAGCAAAGAGAAATGGGTTCGGAGAGCATATTTGGAAGCAGGGTGAACTCACAAATGAAGTCGTAATTTACCCAGATGTAGTGAGAAAAAATCCCAAAAATGCAAAAAATATTGTAAGATATTTACTTCATAAACCTGGATTTCATACAAATGGAAAAATAAAATTTGGTCGTGGTGAGTTGCTGATCGGTTGGGGTAAAGAATGTAGTGGACATGGATATGAGATAACTGATGAAAACAACATTAAAATAATTTACAATATGGATGATGTTTATTATCAAACGAATTTTGGGGAAAGAACAAAAACTTGTTATATGGTACGTAAGGGACGACATAAAGATATGCATTTACATCCAGATGATTCAATTTGCTTGGATGGTAAATCACACGAAGAAGTCGCAAAAATATTTAATGAATGTGATAAATTTATTTGTTATGATCCATATACTCACTACTCTACCTTTGCAACAAAATGTGGTTGTACGAGTATTGTGATACCAGACGAAGGTGTTTCAAAGGAAGATTGGAAACCGAATGTAAAGGACACCTATGGAATTGCATATGGTTTGGATGATATTGAGTATGCAATTGAAACCAAAGATAAATTTTTGGAATATCAAAAGGAAATTGAACAAAACAATATAGATACAGTAAAGAAGTTCGTTAAATTGTGTGAAGAATATTTCGTTGATTAATTTAGTTTTTATAATATTTGATATTTATTGGTGATGGGATGTGAGTTAAAACTGGTTGATTGTGATGAACAATATTGGGACTTTGTTCGTGTATTGCGAATGGACGAACGAGTTCTTGATGGTTTCATAGAGAAAATGGAAATCACAACCGAGCAACAAATTGCTTATATGACCAAATACTCGCATTGTTTCAGAATTGCATTGTTGGATAATGAACCTGTTGGATACTTTGGTGTCATAAAAGATGACATTAGAGTATGTGTTCATCCCGATCATCAAAAAAAAGGCATTGGTAAGTTTCTTGTAAATAGTTGCTTTAAAATATGGCCAAATGCACTTGCTAAAATTAAGCTAACAAATCAATCGAGTCAGAAGTTATTTGAATCGTGTGGGTATAAAAAAGAATATTATTTATATAGGAAAAATAAAAATGAAACACAATCCATTTAAAATAGTAAGAATGTTTGAAGAGGAAATCGCAGAATACACAGGTTCCAAATACGCAGTATCAGTTGATAGTTGCACCAACGCATTATTTTTGTGTTGCAAGTATTTGGATGTAAAAGAAGTTACGATTCCTTGCAAAACATATTTGTCAGTTCCTATGAGTGTGATGCACTCTGGTGCCAAAGTTGTTTTTGATAAAACACCGACAACAAATCATTGGAATGGAATTTATCAACTAAGACCATACCCGATATACGATTCTGCAAAAAGATTAACTTCAAATATGTACATTAAAGATAGTTTCATGTGTTTGTCTTTTCACATTAAAAAGCAACTTCCAATTGGAAAAGGAGGAATGATTTTGACGGACGATGTGGAAGCAGTTGAATGGTTTAAAAAAGCAAGATACGAAGGAAGAAGTGAAGTTTATTACAAAGAAGATAATGTAAAGACTTTGGGTTGGAATATGTACATGACACCACAACAAGCATCAACTGGATTGGCATTATTTCAAAATTATCCCGAACACAATGCCGATTTAGAAGAAAAAAATGGTTACAGAGACTTAACTGAATTTGATGTATTCAAGGATTGCAAAACTATTGAATAACTAATATTTATTATACATGGGAGATTACAAAAAGTATATAGTAACCGGTGGTGCAGGATTCATTGGAAGCAATTTGGTGGACAAACTTATAGAGAACGGACACGAAGTTCTTGTGTTTGATGATTTGTCGTTGGGCAAAAAAAGCAATATAAACAAAAAAGCACAATTTCATAAAATCAATATTGAATCACTTGATCCTACCAAGAATCGTATTGACTTAAACAAAATAGGAAAGTTATTTGAAGGTGTAGACACAATCTTTCATTTGGCTGCTCGTACACGAATTCAACCAAGCATTAAAGAACCACATTCTTTTAATAGTGTTAATGTGGGTGGAACATTGAATATGCTAGATTTGGCAAGAATTCACGGAGTGCGTAGATTTGTATTCAGTTCTTCCTCGTCTGTATACGGAAACGTATCCGAAGAAAATTTACCAACTCCATTAACCGCACCAAAAAATCCATTGAGTCCATATGGATTACAAAAACTTGTCGGAGAGCAATACTGCAAATTGTATTCAACGATTCATAATATTGATACTGTGTGCCTTCGTTATTTCAGTGTTTACGGAGAACGACAACCAACCAAAGGTGATTATTCATTGGTAATGGGTATATTTGCAAATTTAAGATTACAAGGAAAACCTTTGACCATAAACGGAGATGGAGAACAACGCAGAGATTTTACATATGTGGGTGATGTTGTATCAGCAAACATCAAAGCAAGTATGTCCGACAAAGTTGGTAACGGAGAAATTCTCAATGTTGGTAACGGAGATAATCGTTCGGTGAATGATATTGCCAAAATGATAGGAGGTCCTGTCGTACATAATGATCCTGTTATAGAACCAAGAGAAACATTAGCAGACAATTCAAAAACACGTGAATTGCTGAATTGGAAACCAACGATGAAACTTGAGGATTGGATGCCTTCGTATAAAAAGAGTATTGGGTTGGAGTAGTCAAATGGTGAAAAAAAGTAATGGCTGGGAGAATTTGACTTTTCAGGAGAAACTGAAAATTTACTCAAAATCTCTAAATGAGACTGACGCATTTTATGCAGATAAATTGAGAGTTAAAAATTTTGTAAATGATTTAAAAATAAAAAATTTAAATGTTGTTCCTAATGTGAAAGTTTTAACTAAAAATGATCACTTAGACTTAGATGATTTACCTGAAAATTGTATAATTAAAAGTAATAATGGTTGTGGTGATTTAATAATAATCAAAAATAGAAAAATAAATTATGTATCAATCAGAGCAAATGAATTAGATCCAATAAAATTTAATTGGCAAAACTGGAAACAATATGCAAACCGTCCACATACAACTAAGAGTGAACATCACTACAAGTATATAAAACCTGAGATATATGCAGAGGAACTACTCCCAAATAAACCAGAGGATTATAAGTTTTTCTGCTTTCACGGTTTCGTCAAGTTTGGACATACTGATTATGGTCGTTTTGCAGAACATACAAGAAATATATACGATAGAAATGGCAGCCTATTGCCGATAACTGCAATCTTCGGCCGTCACCATTTTAAAAATAATAATATTGAACTCGATAAACCTAAATTTTTAGAAATGGTAAAGATTGCAGACAAACTGAGTTCAGCAACTAAATATGAGTTTATACGAGTTGATTTATATAATGTTAACAATCAAGTTTATTTTGGTGAACTTACATTTGTTCCCGGAGGAGGTGATGAACATTTTCAACCAAGTGAGTTTGATAAAATTGCAGGAAAATATTGGAAGTAGAGGATAAATATGAAAATCTGCTTTACATCTGCATTATTCGGTGATCCAAAAACTTTGGACAAACCTGCAAAATTTGAAAGAAATCCAAATTACGATTACTTTTTGTTCACCGACATAGACGAAGAACATTTTGATACTTCGTGGGATGTAATTAACATAAAAGACAACCCAAACATCAGCAGTTTAACTTCAAATGTTAGAAAATCAAGATATCCGAAGTTTATGTCTTGGGAACTTTTGGAAACGATGGGAAGGCATTATGATGTTGTTTTTTATTGTGACGGTCACTATGCTCCAAATAACCATGAAGATGTAGAATTTGAAAAACTTGCAACCAAAATTAAAAATGAAAAAGAATTTCCATTTGTACAAACTGAACACATCCGATTAAGTGTACGTCGTGGTGGCATAAATGCAGAAATGCAACAAATTGTAATATCGGGATGGGATGATGAAAAATCCATGAATAAAACAAAATTATTTTTTAAAAAATACGATCCCTCGGTTGACCTTGATTACCCACAATATTTTGAAAATACTTGTTTTGGATATTCGTTTGAAAATGAAAATGTGCGAAATATTACCAAGAGATTTTGGGATATTTATACAACAGAAGATATAACATACCGTGATCAACCATTGTGGAATTTTTTGTTGCTTAAGTACAATTTTAAACCAATTATAGAAAATAAATTAAGAGCAAAAACTATGAGACGCAGATGGAGACACAGATGTTTATTTATTCGTTTCAAAGATAATATGGGTACAATGCGAGAAAACTATAAATGAGATGTGAACTGAGCATGGCAAAAAAATGAATAATAAATTAAGACAATATAAACACAATTATGATGATGCTTGTTTGGAAACCTACGATGAAACTGAAGGATTGGATACCTTCGTATAAAAGGAGTATATTACTATGATATTATTAATTGGTGGTACAGGATACGTCGGACTTAAATTTCAAGAGATTTTATCTCAAAGAAATGTAGAGTTTAAGAATCTTTCTCGTAGTGAAGTAGATTATTATGACTTCAAAACTTTGAATGATGTAATTGCAAATGCAAAACCTGAGTTTGTGCTAAACGCAGGAGGTTTCACAGGAAAACCAAATGTTGATCAATGTGAAATCAATAAAAGTGGAACAATCATCGGAAATGTGCTTCTTCCTCAGATTCTTGGTCAAGTATGTGAACTTAACGATGTTCCATTGGTTCATGTAAGCAGTGGTTGCATTTATGCAGGTGACAAAGGAGAAGATGCCGATGGAAACAAAATCGGTTTTACCGAAGAAGATGTTCCAAACTTTTCATACGATCAACCTCCTTGTAGTTTTTATAGTGGAAGCAAAGCACTTGGTGAAGAAATTTTAAGCAAGTTTGAAAAAGTGTATACTTGTCGTCTTCGTATTCCATTTGATGAATTTGATTCAAATCGTAATTATTTATCCAAGATTCAAAGATACGACAAAGTGTACAATGCTGTGAACTCAATTTCACATCGTGAAGAATTTGTAAATGCTTGTCTTGATTTACCATTGAACAAATGCGACTACGGAATCTACAACGTAACCAACGGAGGATATGTCACAACAAAACAAGTCGTTGAGTGTATGAAAAAGAAATTTAAGTTGGAAAAAGAATTTGAATATTGGGAAGATGATTCAGAGTTTTATAGCAAAGGAGCAACTGCACCAAGATCAAATTGCGTAATGGACAATAGCAAATTATTAAACACAGGTATCAAAATGCGTTATTGCATGGATGCCATTGAAGATTCGTTTGACAAATGGGTGAAGGAGTGAAACTAAAAATTGCCACGGAAGTTCCCAGAGAAATAGTGGATCAACTGAATTCAAATAAATATAATTTTGTCAAAAACGATAAAACTGATGACACGGGTTTCTTGGGTCGTGGGAATCAACGCATTGTATATTTAGTTCAAGAAAAAAAAAGTTTAAAACTATTCGCTGCCAAATTTATTAATCATGCAAACAAAGAACTCAAAATCGATTCTATGTACAAAGATGAAACCTATGTAAGAAGTTGGTCTGACCTGCTGGATAATCCTGTGGAGTTCTACATAGAAGGCAAGGTTTCATTCCAAACATATATAGACGGACTAACACTACAGCAATGGTTAGTTACCGATCCAATTAGACAATTAAAAGACCCCACTTGGACTTCAAATGGTAATGTGCGGACTGGATTATTATTTGAAGACATTGAAAAATCATTATATGTTAGAGAAAAACTGATTTCATTTTATTGTAAGATGGTTTTAAACCGTAGATATGTTTTCGATCTCCATAATGAAAATATTATATTCTGTGAAACATATGATGACTGGGTGGTGATTGACGGCCATAACGTTCATCAGTCTAAAAGATGTAATTACCTGAAATTTTTCACACAAGACTCAGCATGGGCGTTTAATTTTAAAATTACAGACGTTGAACTGAGAAATAAAATTAAAGATTTGATTATTGATAAAATTATTGAAAAGGTTGGATCACAAATTTAATGAAAACTAAAAACATATTAATAACAGGAGGCTGCGGATTCATAGGTTCAAACCTTGTTCTGCATCTTGCGAAGAAGTATCCGAACTACAAACTCGTCAACTTGGACTTGATGACTTATGCTTCGGATGCAAGTTACTTAAAAACGTTGGAAGGCAATCCGAATTACGTATTTGTGAAAGGAGACATCCGTGACGAGAAGTTGGTGAACAAACTTTTTGACGAACACAAGATTGATTCGGTTATTCATCTTGCAGCCGAATCACACGTGGACAATAGCATTGAACGACCATTGGATTTCGTTACAACGAACGTGGTGGGAACTTGCGTATTGCTTGAGGTTTTCCGTAGAAAAGGCAAGGGAAGGTTTCATTATGTGTCCACCGATGAAATCTATGGAACACTTGGAAAGGAAGGAAAATTCGCCGAGACCACTCCTCTTGCTCCGAATAGTCCTTATAGTGCAAGCAAAGCAAGTGGGAACTTTTTCGTGGACGCATATTACGAGACTTATGATATGAACGTGGTTATGACAAGTTGTTCAAACAATTATGGTCCACATCAGCATCGTGAGAAATTAATTCCAACGATAGTTCGTACTGCACTTGCGGGTGACGATATTCCCATTTACGGAAAGGGTGACAACGTAAGAGATTGGTTGTTTGTGGAAGACCATTGCGTTGCGATTGACGAAGTATTTCATAATGGAAAAGTTGGGGAAATCTATAACATAGGTGGCAACACGGAACTCAACAATCTTGAACTTGCAACGATGATATGCAAACTTCTTGATGAACTGAAACCCAAAAAAACCAAATACGAACAACAACTTACGTTCGTAACGGATAGACCCGGACATGATTTCAGATACGCAGTTGACTTCTCCAAAATTCACAAAGAACTTGGATGGAATCCTACGAAGGATTTTGAAGGAAAGTTGCAGGAAACGATCAAGTGGACATATGATTTCTATGGTTGGTAAGTATCATAATAATTTGTCTTTTTGGTAATCAAGTGACTTTATTGGATGCGAAATTGAATGAGTGAATTTTGTTGTACAATAAAAACTTTTCAAATTACATTGTGGTTGATGTTTGTGGGTATAATATTTGTGGTGTTTGATATTTATAAAAATGGAGATGGATTTATTAACAATCTTATGTGGAAAACGGAAGTGTTTGTCGGCATGGTTGGATTATATTGCAACCATTCCATTTCACTTGCATTGTGATGCAACATGGATAATTATAGATAATTCTGGTGATCCTGAATATGCCGAATTACTCAAGTCTGGCATTGAATCACGGAAACTTGTTGAGAAGTTTAAGAATATTGTAAATGTAGATGGTCCTGGAAAGTTTGTTCCACCTCCCGGCCGGGATTGGAGAGAAAGTGACGTATGCGTCGGCAAGCACAGGAGCACCGGCGAGTCATTTACACTGGGATTTTCTTTGTGTAAGTCTGATATAGTATATACATTGGATGATGATACTATTCCTCCACCCGATGCGTTTAAAAAATTACTATCGGTAATCATGCAACAGGACGTTGGTGCGGCCGCAGGATTATATTTTAACCACATGGGGTGGAATACGGAAAATCCGTGGAGAACCACAGAGGAACTGAAACGAACCGTGGTGGCATCCATTCGTGAAGATCATTGGCATCCTGCAATGATAGATGATTATTGGGGTCGTGGTGTGGTTGACTCTGGATTTGTAGGAACTGGAATAACTATGTGGAAGCGGGATATAGTTTACAAATGTTTGCCACTTGAGACGATAATCAAAGAGTCGACTATTTTGGGTCCGGATGGATATTTGTGTCAAAAAATCCGAGAATTTGGACTTAGGGTTTGTGTGGAGTCCTCGGTATTATGTGAACATTTGGACGACAGGGGTGGATTTGCGGGTATTGGAGTTGACCGATTTATGCAAAACTTGACTGCAACGAGTCAGGTGATGATGATCTGTTCATTTGGAAATCTGGATGATCAATTGGAGTCTTTTAGGATTGCCAGGAGATTGTGCGAGCTCACCGACACTAAGATGATTCAGTGTTGGCCAAGAAATGCGGATGGAGTTCCAAGTGAATGTCCGTGGATAACTGATCATACAATTGCGGAGGTGAAGTATTTTGACTATAATCAATATAGGTCAAAATTTCATATGCTTAACCACGAATTGTGGATTTTGAAAAAGATGTCTGATCTATTGTATTATGAAATGGTAAATTCTGGTAAGTATGGTGAGATATATAATCTGATGCAAACGACACACAATGTACCAGTACATATATCTGAGTTGAAAAAAACATATACTGAATTTGAAAGGTTGATTGTAACCGACCGTGGTTTATTATTTAAAGATGGAGTCAAGGAGAATATTATATGATACGACATGATTTGAAATGTATATTTGTTCATATTAACAAAACCGGTGGAAGTAGCATCGTAAAGGCACTGAATATGCTACAGGTTCATATGTCTGCAAGTTTGTTGTTCTCAAACGAAGCATCACTACGAGCAGATGCACAATATGATGTTTGGGATGGTTGGTTAAACGGCCGGAGAATCACACATCAGAATTACGAGAAATTGGAGAATATAAAAAATTATTGGGACGATTATCTTACTTTTACTGTTGTCAGAAATCCGTATGAACGTGTTGTATCTGATTACTTTTATTGCAGAAAACATAACTTAATTGATCTGTCCATATCTTTTACCGAAGATGTTAAATCTACATTTGATAACCGAGAAAGGTGGAAACTTCCATGCTATGATTGGATAACTTTGAACAATGAAATTGTTGTGGAAAATATCATTAGATTTGAAAATTTAAAACAAGGATTTGACGATATGTGCAAGACACTTGGAGTTCCGCATATAAAATTACCTCATCTTAATAAAACAAAACACACGCACTACACAGATTACTACGATGACGAAACACGTGAACTTGTTGCTAAGAAGTATGCAAAGGATATTGAAACATTCGGATATGAGTTTGGGGAATAAAAAATGAGAATATCACACAAACATAAATTCGTATTTATTGCGACCCCAAAGACCGGAAGTACTACTATAAGAAATTGCTTGGACGAGTATTCTGACATAAAAAGTGTGGGGGATAATACATCTCCATATTACTGGCATACAACTGCATTTGATCTGAAAAAACATTTTAATGAAAAAAATTGGAATTGGAACGAGTATTTTAGTTTTGCATTTGTCCGAAATCCGTGGGCTAAATTAGTTTCTAATTTTTTTTATAAACTTAATGTAACCAAAAAATGGAAGGATGAGAAACCCGAGAAGTATGTGAAGTGGAAAAAATCTACATTTGAGGATTATATTTTGGGGAAAAACGAAGTGGGTATTCATAAAACTATGTCAACAAACCTTCAGTTATCTTATCTAACTGATGCAAATGGAAAACAAATTGTTGATTTCATCGGAAGATGTGAAAACCTACAACAAGACTTTAACACCATCTGCGACAAAATTGGAATCCCACGACAACAACTTCCACATAAAAACAAAAGTAAACACAAACACTATACCGAATATTACGACGATGAAACAAAGCAAATCGTTGCGGAAAAATACGCAAAGGACATTGAGTATTTTAATTATGAATTTGGAGAATGATTAGTCATAAACATAAATTCTTGTTTAGTCACATTAATAAGTGTGGGGGGACTACCATTGACACGATGCTTGTGAAATATTGTGATAAATTTTCGGAAGATCACACCGATGTAGGGGTTAACAAATTATACAAGACATTAAATCAAACAAAGCATCAAAATATGAGGCAGATGATAAACGATAAAACTAAAGATTACTTCAAGTTTTCATTCGTAAGAAATCCGTGGGATAAACTTGTTTCGGTATTTTATTATAGACGAAGGACCGCCGGCAACTATATGTCAATTGATGTTAAACAATTTATTAAACATAATGTCAAGAAATGGAAAGTTGATACAATTTCCAACCGAAATACCAATGCTTTGCAATATAATTGGTTATGTGATTTCAATGAAAAACTTGTAACAGATTTCATCGGTAAAATTGAAAATTTCCAAGAAGACTTTAATACAATCTGCGACAAAATCGGAATTCCACATCAAGAACTTCCACACAAAAACAAAACTAATCATAAACACTATACCGAATACTACGATGATGAAACGAGGGAAATCGTTGCGGAAAAATATGCCAAGGACATTGAGTATTTTGGTTATGAATTTGGAGAATGAGGAATGTTAATATCACACACGCACAAGTTTGTTTTTATTAATACTCCATTTACAGGATGTGATCAATTGGTGGCCGCACTATCTGGACATTCGGATGTACTTGGCAATCATGACCGCACATCACCGTTTTATTATCACACCACTCCAGTTAAATTAAAAAGTTATTTTAAAACACAATCGTGGAACTGGAACGATTATTTTAAATTCGTAGTAGTCAGGAACCCGTGGGAACGGGTGGTGTATAGACATTTTGAGTTGCAACCAAGTGACGAATTTGATGAACGGGTTGAGTATAAGTTGCCGTATGTGAATCAGCAACATTGGTGGGTGGACTCGGGTGGTGAGCAACTCGTTGATTTGGTTTGTAGATATGAGAATTTGCAAAATGATTTTGATTTTGTGTGTAATAAAATAGGAATTCCAAAAAAACGATTGAAGATTTTTAAAACTATACGAACTAAACATTATTCCGAGTATTATGAAAGTGAACATCTTGTAAATAAAGTTTCGGAAACTTGCACAGATGACATTAAACGGTTTGGTTATAGGTTTGAACGAATACAACATTCCAAACCACCGAACAAGAAACCAACTACTTCGGATGCACCACATAAACTTCCTGATTTCATTATACCCGGATTTCAAAAGTGTGGTACGACTGCACTGTGGACGAATTTAAATAAACATCCTCAACTTTCTATGGTAGGTAAAAAAGAAATAAATTTCTTTAGTAATACTGAAACATATAATCGTGGTAACGGATGGTATGCGGGTCATTTTAAAAATGATGGAAATTTATGGGGAGATGCTAGTCCCAATTACTTGGACCGGGAAGAGAAGTATGTTGAACGGATGAAAGACGTGATACCAGATGTAAAATTTATTGTAAGCATTCGCAATCCAGTTGACAGAGCATACTCAGCATACAATCACTATATGCAGAATTTAAGTAAGTCACGAAAGCACACGGGGTGGTTGCGTCCAGGTGAGTCATTTGATGAAAATATAAGTGCGGAAGAATCTCTTGGATTTGTTAAGGGCATGGTTGGTATGGGGTTTTATGTTGATAAATTGAAGTATTTGTTGAAATATTATAATAGGAACCAGATACACATCGTCATTCAGGAAAAAATGTATGTGAATCCTGAAGAAATCTATGATGAAATTTTTAGTTTTTTGGATGTGAAACCGAAACAACTTGTGTATGGTTATAGTCATCGTAGAAAATATGATGAACCAATTGGTGAATATTGCAAAGAAAGACTTTCTGCGATATATGCACCATACAACGAAAGATTGTTTGAGTTTTTGGGATATGAAATCGATGAGTGGAAAGTATCTAAGTGAGAATATCACATAAACATAAGTTTGTATTTATCGCAATTCCAAAAACGGGTACGAAAAGTATTAACCAAACTTTGGATAAAGTCACGGAAGATATAGATCCTCTTAACATACTCAAACCTGGTAGAAGAAATCATCCGACTGCAAGTGAAACAAAAAATTATTTTAATAAAATGGGGTGGAATTGGAATGAGTATTTTAAATTTGCTTTTGTAAGAAATCCTTACGACAGATTAATATCTCGGTTGGCATACATTGAAGGAGAGCATAATATTAATCCTGGACGAATAAACAAAACTCTACCTTATGTACTACATCAGTTTAATTGGATATACGATAGAAATAATAAAAACCTTCTTGATTTCATCGGAAGATTTGAAAATCTTCAAGCAGACTTTGATACCATTTGCGACAAAATTAAAATTCAACGACAAAAACTTCCACACAAAAATGCTACAAACCATAAACATTATACTGAGTATTATAATGATGAAGTTAAAGAACTGGTTGCCCGTGTATGTAGACGGGATATTCAAATAAAAAAATATGAATTCGGAGAATGAAGAATGATAAGTCAGAAACATAAATTTATTTTTATTCATGCTCCGAAGACTGCCGGTACAAGTATAGAGGGGGCTTTAATTCCATTTTCTTCAAACAATGCTACGAAAGAGCAACTTGATACGAAAAATAAAGATTTGATGGATGGTCCAATCGCAAACGCAGTTCCCTTTAAACTAAAGGGTTTTAAAGTCACAAAACATACCATGTTTCGTGATTATGGTAGAATGTGGGTGAGTTGCCTTGGAGACATGGACGATTATTTTAAATTCGGCAATATTAGAAATCCGTGGGATCGTGCGATCTCATACTATTTTTGGAAATGTGGACGAAATGCTCTATTTTCAAAAACAAAGTTTTTAAAGTTCATCGGAGATAAACCATTAAACTCGTTTTACAATTATTTTGTTGATAATAACAATTCCTTGGCATTTGATTTTTACATAAGGTTTGAAAATCTACAACAAGACTTTGATGTAGTTTGTGATAAAATTGGAATTCCAAAACAACAACTTCCATACGTAAACAAATCAAA
>CENY01013392.1_pt1 | contig 62452 bp, 55 predicted proteins | sample 356181 | NCBI WGS metagenome assembly CENY01 (sample SAMEA2619840, study PRJEB7988) | marine metagenome | isolation source: saline water (ENVO:00002010), including
CGGCTCAAAAACGGCTCTGCGCTTAGTTCACCATCTAATGAAGGGAACAAAAGACGAAACAAAGCGCCTCGCAGAGGCCCTCATTGACTTGGCCGACAAGGTGCGGGCTTGTGATGTGTGCGGAAATTTTTCTGAGCAAGAGAAATGTGAGATTTGTGTGAGCACTCGACGCGACGTGACCCTGCTCTGTGTCGTTGAAGAGGCTTATGAAGTGAGTGCGATCGAACGGACGGGACAGTTCCGAGGACTTTTTCATGTTCTGGGAGGCCGTCTGTCACCCCTGGACGGTATCGGCCCAGATGAACTCAACGTCGAATCCTTATTGAGGAGAATTAACGATTCCGAGGGTGGCATTCATGAGGTTATCATCGCGACGAACGCCAGTGTGGAGGGAGAAGCCACCTCTGTGTTCTTAGAGCAAGAGATTCGGCCGTTGGGACCTAGAGTGACCCGTCTCGCTCGCGGGATTCCAGTGGGCAGCGACTTGGAATACGTTGATGGGACGACAATCGCGCAGGCTTTGGCTGGCCGCAGGGAAATGTGACGATGAAAAAAAGTGTTAAGACTGCTGGACTGACTGTGCTCGCAGCGGCAGCTGTAGGAGCGATTGCAGCGGTGATCATCAAGGACCAGATTATACGTCACAAGCGCGATCTCTTTTCCCCTAGAACCTTAAGGCGGCTAGCGGCACTTGGCCATATCAGTAGGGAACGAGCCTCGGTGGATCTGATCCGACTCCTTCTTGACTTCATCTCTTGGGAGCCGCGGCGGATGCTACGAGATCGAGCTCAAGTGATATTAGACCGGATGCTAGACGAGGCGGAGGGTCTTACGATTGACCCTAAAGCCACCTCGGTCTGAAGATAGGAAACGTCATTTCCTACTTACGTGAGTGATGCGCTGATGGAAGGCCGGAACCCCAAATGAGCCACCGAGTGTTTAACCTTCCGAACTTTATCACGGTCAGTCGGATTGCACTGTGCCCCATTCTGTTCTGGCTAGTGATGTCGACCGATACGAGAGCGCGTTTAGCAGGATTCGCACTTTTTACTCTGGCCGGGCTCTCTGACATCCTGGATGGATATATAGCTCGTCGTGACGACTTGGTGACGGACCTGGGTAAACTTCTCGACCCAATCGCCGATAAGCTTCTACTTACGGTGACGTTGATACCGATATACCTGATTTCGCATAGAGGTGGACCTCTCGACGAATTACCATGGATTGGCCCGCTTCCTCTCTGGGTACTCTTTGTGATTTTTGGTCGTGAGTTGCTCATAACGATCTTTAGAGCATATGCCGCACGGCAAGGAGTTGTGATCGCGGCAGGTTGGTCTGGTAAGCGTAAGGCGATGTTCCAGATGTTCTTTACGGGTGCCGTTCTGCTCTGGTATCCACTCGTAGATGTCGGCCTTGCCAAGGGTTGGGAGAACTGGCTGTGGAATTTGGGTTCGATGGGTCTTCAGGCCTGGGTGCCGATTATGCTAGGATTCGCGCTCCTTCTAACTGTCTACTCACTGATCGACTACCTCTGGTCTTACCGGGTTGTGGTCGGGATCAGAGACTGACGTGTCCAAGGGCGCAGCCAGCGCCGCCGTGGTATCGGTAGGCAACGAGCTCCTTTTTGGTGAAACGCTAGACACCAATGCTGCGTGGCTTGGTCGTAAGCTAGCCACTCTGGGTATTTCTGTGGTGCGTGGATATACCGTCGGGGACGTGGCTGAAGATATCGGTTGGGCGGTGAGAGACGCTATTCAGGTAGCCGACCTGGTCCTTGTCACGGGAGGGCTTGGCCCGACTCCAGATGATCTCACAAAAGTTGCAGTCGCAAACGTTCTGGGTAGGGATCTAGTTGTTGATGATCGAGTCCGAGAGTCTTTGCAGGCACGCTATAGGGAACAGGGGATGGATGATGTGCCACCCGCCGCATACGATCAGGCATATGTGCCTGCAGATTCAGAGTCACTCCACAACGCCGAGGGCACGGCACCAGGGATATTTCTGAGCTGCGATGAAGCGACGATAGTGCTACTTCCGGGTGTGCCCCGGGAGCTTGAGGACATCGTCAGTGGCTCACTTTTGCCTCATTTAGAGAGGCTGCAGAGGGATTCCTCCGATCGAGTTTGGCATCATGTGATCCATACAACAGGTGTTGCCGAGTCTCGTCTTACGGCGCTGGTGGAAGAACGGCTGGCAGATGTACCCGATGCGGAACGCCTTGGGGTCGGGCTCGCATATCTCCCGGATTTATGTGGCGTAGATCTACGGTTCACTGCTTCTGGACTATCGAGAGACGAGGCTTTCGCTCGGATGGCACCTCTGGTGCAATCGATTGAGGGTGTGGTCAAGCCATATCGGTTCGAGTCGGATTCGGGTGACCTCGCCGAGGCTGTGAGTCAGATTCTCCGTGAGCGTGGGATGACCATAGCCACAGCTGAGAGTTGCACTGGTGGGCTCATTGCCAAAAAGGTAACCGGCGTAGAAGGGGCATCAGATGTTTTCGCTGGTGGGATTGTTGCCTATTCGAACGAGGCGAAGATCGCTCTCTTAGGTGTTAGCGCAATAGACCTCGCCGAGCACGGTGCTGTGTCTGAGACGGTTGCAACCCAACTTGCCTTGGGAGTGTCGGACCTACTGAATTCCGACGTAGGTATCGGCGTGACTGGAGTAGCCGGACCGAGTGGTGGAACTGAAGATAAACCGGTGGGAACGGTTTGGATCGCGACCTCGTTAGGAGATGAAGTCGCGGCCACAATATGTAGGTATTCTGGTGGTCGGGACGCCGTACGTGCAAAAGCTGGGCAGGCGGCACTCGCTGCGGTGTATCGCCGCCTAGTAGATGCCACCGCATAATGACTTGCTGGCTGAATCTTGTTGTATTTTCCTAGGAGATGAACCCGCGACCCAATGGTCAGAGAATGACGGACGCGCAAATCGAAAACGAACAGGAAGGGCGGGAGCAACCCGCTGAAGAACCTCAGAATGTCACCCCGGACATTCCAGAGCACGACGATGATGGAAATGATACGGAGCCGCACGTTGATGTAGCGGAATCATCCGAACTGGTGGCATTAAGAGGGGAGTTCGATTCCCTCAACGATCGTCACCTCCGGTTGGTGGCCGAGTTCAACAACTTCCGTCGTCGCTCGGAGCAAGAGAGACGGAATGTGTGGTCGAAGGCTCAGGCAGATCTCGTTGAGAAGTTCCTAGATGTGTTGGACGATCTGCAGCGTGTAGCTGAACTGGATCTTTCGAGCGCGACGGTCGATACGATCATGGAGGGGGTTGATCTTGTAGAGCGGAAGTTCGCTCGAATGCTCGAAGAATCTGGAATCGAAGTAATTGACCCTGTCGGAGACGAGTTCGACCCTGAACGAATGGAAGCCATGATGCGGGTGCCGAGTGATTCTCAACAACAGGTGGGTACAGTCGCTCAGGTACTCCAAAAGGGGTACTCGCTAAAAGATGTTTTGGTCAGGCCAGCTCGCGTAAGCGTGTTTACGGAAGGCTGACGCGGGAATGGCTGCTGGGGGAAAGGCAAAAGACTTTTACAAGGTTCTAGGCGTCTCGGAGAAAGCGAACGGAGACCAGATAAAGAAGTCTTATCGCAAATTGGCCAAGAAGTATCATCCTGACGCGAATAGGGGTGATGCTAGGGCAGCTGATCGCTTTAAGGAGGTCGGCGAAGCGTATTCCGTGCTAAGCGACGCCCAGAAGAGAAATCAATACGATCAGATGAGGAAGTTGGGATCCTTTGGGTTTGATCCCCGTGCTGGAGGCCCCATGCGCTCGCCTGGGGCAGGGGGAATGGGCTCTGCTTTCTCGTTCGAAGATTTCCAGGGCGGGTTCGGCAACGTGTCAGATCTTTTCTCATCTCTTTTTGATCTGGGGGCGAAGGGTCCGAGCGGATCTTCAAGACGGGACCAAGGTGACAGGAACCCTAGATCCCGCAGGCGGAAGGGAGCACACGTCGAATACGTTGTAGAGATTTCATTCATGACTGCCGCTAAGGGCGGAAAGATTGCTCTAGATATCCCGATCATTGAAGACTGTGCAACTTGTGCGGGTGATGGTGCAAAGCCGGGTACTGCAGCTAAACACTGCGGGGAATGCAGTGGATCAGGCACCATATCTTTCGGTCAAGGTGGATTCGCTGTAAAACGTCCCTGTCCGGCTTGCCTCGGTCGCGGCATACTTCCGGAAACACCCTGTACTTCCTGCTCTGGACGTGGAGCGGTCCGTCAGCAGCGCAAGATGTCACTCAACGTGCGTTCAGGTGTCGATACAGGCTCAAAGGTCCGCCTTTCGGGCAAGGGTGAGCGGGGACGTGCAGGAGGACCGCCTGGGGACCTGATCATTACCTATAACGTAAAGCCTCACGATTTCTTCAAGCGTGACGGCCTAGATGTTCATGTGAGTGTCCCGATCAACATTGTACAGGCGACACTGGGCTCGAAGATTAGTGTGAGAACGATCTCCGGAGCGCGGGTGGTTCTTGTGATTCCTGAGGGGACTCAATCAGGCACAAAATTTCGAGTTCGAAAACAGGGGATTAAGAAAGGAGATCGGATGGGTGACCAATATGTTGAGATCGTTGTCACTGTGCCCGATCAGCTGTCTGAGGAAGATCGCAAGGCGATGCAGGAGTTCGGAGACGCACGTGGTCTGAAGTACTGAAAGAGACTAGGTCGGAAGCTCGAACCAGGCAGATGCCCAGAAACGAAGTGATCACTTCCCATGTGGGCTTGGGATCAAACGATCCGTCCACCACCTATTATTTGCTCTTCGCAGAAGACGACAGCGGATTGTCCCGGGGTGATAGCCGGTTGAGGTTCACCTAGGCCGAGCGTCAAATTCTCTTGAATGTCAATGACATTGGCGGTCACCGCTGGTGCTCTATACCTGAGTTGCACTTGTACTTCAGCGTCTGTCCGCGGTGGTGTAGTTAGCCAGTTTAGTTCTCTGACGGTGACTTGAGTCCCGAACAATTCATCTCGGGTGCCCACCACAACTTCTCGAGTGTCGGGGCGGATGCCGAGTACGAACATTGGCTCGGAGAATCCTCCCCCTAGCCCGCGCCTTTGGCCTATCGTAAATCCTGCGAACCCGGAGTGGCGCCCCACAATTTCGCCGGTGGATCTCACGATCTCTCCGGGTTCAAGAGCCGGATGCACATCACCAAGCTTTTTTCGAAGCAAGTCCCGGTAGTCTCCCGTAGGAACGAAGCAAATTTCCTGAGACTCGGGCTTGTCAGCAGTGCTTAAATCAAGCTGACGTGCTCGTTCTCTTACCTGATCTTTTGTCAACTTTCCTAAGGGAAAAAGGAGCCACGGTAGGATCTCGTTTGGAAGGCCCCATAGGAAGTATGATTGGTCCTTATCCTCATCTAGGCCTCGTAACAGAATCGTCTCGTCCGGACGATGCGAGACTCGCACGTAATGCCCTGTAGCGATCCGGTCGCAGCCGAGGGCTTTTCCCCGTGCTAGAAGATCTCGGAATTTAGTGTTCGAGTTACAGCGCACGCAGGGATTTGGGGTCCGACCATGAGCGTACTCAGAGACGAAATCGTCGATAACGTCCCGTGTAAAATCCTCCTCAACGTCGAAGACATAGTGGGGAATATCCAGAGCGGATGCGACCCGCTTGGCATCCATGATTCCGTCTAAGCCACAGCAAGTCTTGCCGTGAGCCGGGATATCAGAATAGCAGAAGGTTTTCATCGTTACGCCCACGACCTCGTGGCCTTCCTCGACTAGCATTGCGGCTGCTACAGAGGAATCTACGCCACCTGACATTGCAACTAGAACACGACTCATGATACTCCCTCTATCCGGCGGTCAGGCCGCTTAACCTAGACCAGACCGCAGTCACTGCTTTCGCTCCCGAGTCGACTTCATCCTCCGTCGTGTCACGGCCTACCGAAAGACGGATTGTGGACAACGAGTCCTCGGGACCGTAAAGAGCTGAGATCACGTGACTGCTTTTATGCGCCCCACTGTGACATGCGGAGCCACCGGAGGCGGCTATGCCCTCCAGATCAAGAGCCGTTAAGAATACTCCCGCGTCCTCGATATCGGGAATCCCCACGCTTAGTACGTGGGGCACTCTCGGTGCAGTTCCGCAGTTGATCCTTAGCCCTGGAATATTGCTCAGGAGTCGGGCTTGGAGGCGATCTCTCATCATCTCCATATGGGCTGAGGCTGAATCCAGATCTGAGACTGCGAGATGCACAGCCTCTGCGAGACCGACGGCGCCCGCGACATCTTCCGTTCCCGGCCGCAACGACCGTTCTTGACCTCCACCGAAGATCAGAGGTTCGACTTGGATACCGTTACGGATGTAGAGAACGCCACACCCTCGCGGGCCACCGAGCTTGTGTCCGGTAGCTGTTAGAAGGTCTACTCCTAATTCGGAGACGTTGACCGGAACTTTGCCGACAGCCTGAGATGCATCGGTGTGCACTACTACGTTGGACGGTTTCCCCCATTCGCAAACTTCTGAGAGAGGGAGTAGCAGACCCGTCTCGTTGTTTGCCCACATGAATGACACTAGGCAGGGTGGCTTGCTCGGGTTAACGCTACTGAGGTCCCGCCCAATCGTGCCCTCGGGTGTTATTGGAATCGTCCGCAACTCGGCTTCACCTCGGTTTTCAAGCCATTGTGCAGGCTCAATAACAGCACTGTGCTCAATTTCAGACACGAGAATGAGTGGCTTCGAGTCAGGAAAAGTATGTGCTAGCGACCTAGTCCCTCCTATCACTCCCATATTGTCTGATTCTGTACCACCGCGAACGAAGATGATTTCAGACGGATTTGCCCCAATGGCCGAGGCTAGCTTAGCACGAGCATTTTCGAGTGCGACTGAAGTATCTTGGCCCCACTGATGGCTGCTCGAAGGGTTTCCGAAGCGATGCCAAAGATATGGCTCCATTGCTGCAATGACTTCGGCACGGATTGGAGTCGTTGCGGCGTGGTCAAGGTATGCCGTAGACATGTTCGAATGAGGTTGATTGCTTGGGTTGGGGCGCCTGGTAAGTTAACCGGGCTAACGCTAGCAACACTATCTAATCCAAATGTTGAGAATTTCTCCACCGTTTCCTTTTGGACAGCCTAGAACTTTTCGGGCGACATTGCACGGGACCGTATTCTCAGGGCGCGATGATCACATCGAACAGTTACAAGATGGAGACGTGCTGAGACTGATTCCGGACCCACCGGTTCAGGATGCTCCTGAGGTTTGGGCTCATATGGAAACCGGTGAACCGATTGGTCATCTCCCTCCGGATGTGAGTTGGTGGTTGTGGCCGTGGATGGCCGAGGGAGGAGCGGCAACTGGAGTGTTGTTGTGCGTCCGAGGAAGAGAGGTTCCTTCATGGAGACGACTTCTTCTGGAAGTTTCCTGTGTGACCAGTTAGGGGTCAGAACGTGGAAACGCCCAAATCAGACAGTTCGTCTACCTCAAAGGTCTCATCAGTGCGGTAGGGTTCTCCGTAAGGGGTGCGTATCAAAGAGCCATAGTGAGCTGTTTTAGCCCGTATTTGGGCGAAAAGATCACGCTCGCCTCCAGGAAACACTTCTCCGGCTTGTATAGTTTGATCGAACTGAGACACGTACTCGGAGATGGCGTCGAGCTTGAGGTCCATTTGCTCAGTGATGTCGATTACGAAGTCTGGAGGTGAGGCGTCTTCTCGAAAGGCAGTCGCATAAACGAGCTTATGTGGACGGTGGGGTTCACCTGGGACGTCCAGCTTTAGTAAGCCTGAGAGAAAGCAGGCATCTCGAACTAGTTCTGAAGCGACGCGGTGATCTCGATGGCGTCCAAATTTCCAATGTGTGATCACCACACGGGGCCGAAGTCTGCGGAGAAGCTTGGCGACGAGGAGTCGTGACTCATGGTCGTTCTCTAGAAATGCATCAGGAAGCTCAGCGCAGACACGGACTGCAAGCCCCATTACAGCACCCGCGGCGGTGGCTTCACGAGCTCGGATGCCTACTGAGCCTGAACTACCCATTTCACCGGCAGTAAGATCAACGACTCCCACACGTTTACCTCTCGAAGCGCTCTTAATAAGAGTGCCTCCGCAAAGTAACTCTGCATCATCAGGGTGTGCCATGATCGCCAGCAAGTCGAGTGGCGGGTTTAACTCACTCATTAGCTATTCGAATCTGAGGGCAGCGACTGGCTCAAGCCGGCTGGCTCGGTATGCTGGGAGAAGTCCAAACAGCATTCCGGTGATGGCGGCGGTACCCAGCGATACAGTGATTGCCCATGCGGGGATTTCTGCAGGAAGGGGAGTAAAGTTAGAGACGGCTTCAGACATTCCCCATCCGATCAGCAGGCCGACGGCTGCCCCCGCACATGTCAGCAGTGACGCTTCTAGCAGGAACTGCCATAGGATCTCTCTCCTAGTGGCACCGACTGCTTTTCGGACCCCTATCTCCCGGGTCCTTTCAGTAACCGAGATCAACATGATCCCGATCACACCTACTCCACCGACCAGTAGACCAGCAGATGCTAGGAGTAGGATTACTAGAAAGAAAACTCCGGTGAGTTGGTTAAAGAGATCGGCGATCTGCTGCGTCGATAAAAGAGCGAAGTTGTTCTCTTCTCTTGGCCCTAGACCGCGTATTCCTCGCATGGTGGCAATGACATCGTCCTTTACCCTATCGACTGGAATCCCTTCTTCCGGCACGACCGCAACCTGTGCCAAGAACGTGCCTTGTCTAAGCCGTCTGACTGATGCCGTCCATGGCAAGATAGCCCAGTTTTGAAACGCGGTGCTGAAGATGTTTTCTGCTGGCTCGTACACCCCAATTACTGTGAACGGCTCTTGAGTGCCGCCTCGCCCGTTTCGGTTCGTTATTCGGACCCGTCTTCCTATCGGATCCCTTTGTCCGAAAAGCTGTTCGGCGAGGCCCGTGCTTATGATGACTACGGCTCTGTTCTGCTGGAGTTCGCCGGTTGTGAAGTCTCTACCAACAGTGAAATCACCTGGCTGATAAGCCGCCCATCCTGCTGACGTACCGGTTGCCGTGACATTGTCCATGCGCTCACCTTCAAACTCAATATCTACCTGAAACGCTCCGAGATCGAATAGCGCATCTGAGACAGATGGTAGTGCTTCGATTTTCCGGGCCTCTTCTGGCTCGATCTCGGGCTTGCCCCACCATGGGGGGCGTTGCCCGTCGTTTTCTATGGAGATAGCGGTGAAGTCGAACCGCATAACGACAAAATTGTCCGGTCCCGCCGATTCAAAAGCCTCCATTACCGTAGAACGAAGTCCAGTCATGAGTGCACCTATCGCGACTACGACTGAAACCCCGACGGCGACACCGAGGACCGTTAGAATCGATCGGAGCAGGTTGGCTCGCATCGCATCCCTTGCGATACGAAAACCTTCAGTGAGAGCTGAAAGACCGCTGGCTCCGCGATCTAGTCTTTTTACTAGATCATTGTCTGATGAGAGGTTTTTGCTCATTCGTACCTCAGGGCGTCGACAGGGTCGAGTTTCGAGGCCTGAGACGCTGGGTAAACGCCTGCGATTATTCCTACGGTGAGTCCCAGAGTTACTCCCAAGGCGATCCAACGAGGAGCTACCGCTGCAGGGATAGGTGATACTGCTGCAAGTATTTGGGCGATCGTCAGTCCGACACCGACGCCCAGAGCCCCTCCGATCGTGCAGAGGGTGGCTGACTCAATTAGGACCTGGGTTAGGATGTCTCGGCGCCTCGCCCCTAGGGCTTTACGAACGCCGATCTCTCGAGTCCGTTCCATGACGGATACGAGCATGATGTTCATGATCACGATCCCACCGACCACTAAAGCAATTGATACTAGCATCGGCAGAGCTGTGAAGAGCATTCGCGATATGTTGTCCCAGAAACTGATTGCCTCGTCGGCTGTTTCTAGGGAAAAATCGGGTTCTTCTGTGGGCCTAAGCCTATGCCGGACCCGCATGATCCCCTCTACCTGGAGTTGGATGTCTCTGAGTTCGTCGGGATTGAGGGCCTGAATGACGATGTTGTCAACGTAGCCGCGCGGTGCCGTAATAGATCTAATCTGCGACCGCGCAGGAGCGATGACGATGTTGTCCTGTGACTCTCCGAAAAGGGATCCTCTCTCCTCAAGTACCCCGATTACCCGGTAGGGAAAACCCCGAATACGGACAGAGCGCCCCACTGGCTCGAGTCCCTCAAAAACTTTTTCCGCTGTTTCTGAACCTATGACTAGGACTGGTGAGCCAGACTTGTCCTCTTGCGCTGTGAATGCTCGCCCTTCGATGATATCGAGGTCCCGGATCTCAAAGATCTCCGGTGTCGCGCCAAGGACCTGCACTCCACTCGCCGTCCGGCCATTGTCGCCCACAATGGACGAGCCCGTCCTGCTCTCTACCCCTACCTGTGCAGATAAGATGATTTGTTCCCTCAGAGCATCTGCGTCAGCAAATGTGAGCCGAGGCCTTCTCTGCTGCTCACGGCGTGCTTCCCGGCTCTCGTTGATGCTCACCGAAGGCGAGCGTCGAAGCGTGACCGTGTTAACCCCAAAGAGCTGAGCGGTTAGATCTTCTCGGATGTATCTGTCCAACCCTTCAACAACGGTGACGACCACGATCAAGAACATCACGCCCAGGATGACGCCTAACAGGCTGAAGAACGATTTCAGCTTTTGCGTTACGAGCTGCTGAAACGCGAGGGTTACGCCCTCCCAAATGTGCACGAGTTCCTAGCGCCCCACGGTTACTCTCAAGACGTTTTCGGTGATCACTAGAACCTGATCCTTAAGCCACCTTGGGACCCGCTTCCGTCTTTCTGACCTTCTTCGCCTTCTTCCACAATCACTGAAATCGCATCACCGTCACGTAATTCTCGGATGCGCTGGTACGGTCCTGAGACAACTACGTCGCCAGTGGACAGTCCAGACAATACCTCAAAATATTCCTGACCGGCGATACCCGCCCGGACAGGCTGGAAATACACTAAGCCGTCTTGCACAAGAAAGGCCCCTTCGACGTCGTCATCATCTGATCCGTACTGGCTAGCTGAATCGCTCACCTCGGCGGCGTCACGCACCGTGAGCGCTATAATTGGCACGCTGACTGCGTCTGCTCGAGACTCAACAATGATGTCCGCCGTCGCGGAAAGGTCGGGTCGGAGTGGGACATTCGTTTCATCGAGCGTTAGTACAACTTCGAAATCAATCGCTGCTTGCTGGTTGCCTTGTTGTTGGCTCGGTGGCGTGATGGCTGAATTACCGATTTCCGTTACCTGACCGGAGAATTCTTGATCTGGAAAGGCGTCGATACGAATCGAGGCTCGGTCACCCAATGAAATCATGGATACCTCTGTCTCATCCACTTGCACGACGACTTCTATAAGCGAAAGGTCTGAGATTGTGAGGACGAGTGATCCTGGATTGTTCATCGTCCCGATAATAACGGTCTCGCCTTCCTCTACGTTGAGTCTCGTTACTTTTCCTGGCATGGGGGCGCTGAAGATGGTTTTCGAGAGACGATCCTCTGCTTCGTCTACTCCGGCTTGCGCCTGAGAGACACCATACCGAGCGGCTTCAAGGAGTTGTGTTTGAACCTCGACACGGGTTCGTGCGTCGTCTAACTGTTGCCGACTTACCAAGATTGAGTCCCTGGCTCGGAGTTGGACAAGACGATCTTGATCCCGCGTCGCTTGAGTCAGATTGGCCCGTTGCTGGCCTTCTTGAGCTTTAGACTGTGCCAACTGGGCCTCAGCTCGTGAGAAGGCTGCTTGGTATTGATCGGGCTCCAAGCGCAAAAGCGTTTGGCCAGCCACGACGTCATCTCCCTCTTCGATGAGGAGTTGGGAAACGCGAGCGGAAACGTCGGATGAGATGTCGACAGTGCGTCGAGCTCGGATGTTACCGCTGGCCGTCACGAACTGCACAAGATCGCGTGTTTCGATCATCTCGGTTCGAACTTCTATCCCGTTTTGGCGTCCACGTGTAACAGCGAGCACGGTGGTCGAACCGAGGACAATTGTGATTACAAGGCCTATGATGAGCTTAGAACGATTCGCCATTATTCGCTTCAGTTCTGAGAGCGTAAGGAGGCTCCGACGAGTGCCTCGAGATTTGTTACTGTGTCGTGGTAAGTGAAGATCGACATTGTTCGATCCGCGTCAGCCTGCGCGAACAGCGTCTGTGCGTTGACTAATTCGACGAATGTTGTCGCACCCAGTTGGTACCTTTCCCGGGCCAAATTAAGCTGCTGCTGAGCCAGTTCCCGGTTTCGTTCTTCCAGGAGAGCGCTCTGATAAGCCGTACGGACATTCTCCAGACCGATCGCGAGGTCGGCTTGCACTTGCAGTTCTTGCTCACGTATCTGCTGGGAGAGGTCCTCCCGCTGGAGCCGGGCGGCTTCAATGTTTCTCTGTCGACTCAGACCAGAAAATATCGGCACGCTGAGTGTCATCCGGAAGCTCGGTGGTGACCCTACGAAATTGAAAGGAAATTGATCGTTCGCCGATATGATCGCGTTACGATCGGCTTCCGTGAACGCAATTTGACCACAGTCTCGCGGTGGCAGCGGATTAGCGAGTCGGGAATACAGTTCGTTGTTAAACGAGCAGTTGGAATAAGCAGACTGGACTTGAGCTTCCTGTTGAGCGATTTGGAATGCGGTGGTGCTGGCTTCTCGAGTAAAAGCGCTCCACCCTGTTGAAAGGTTTAGGCTGGGCATGTACTGCGACCAGGCTGAACTTACCCCGATGTTGGAAGCTTCCCAAGAAGACCTTCTTCTCTGTAGCTCCGGGTTTCCGCCTCCCGCCATTGCGGATAACTGAGCCAGGTCCCACGTCGGCTCCGTTAGTTCGAACTCCGTAGTGGTTTCGAAGTCTTGGTCAACGGGTTGTCCGAGTAGTTGCAGCAGTCTCATTCGAGACGTATTTGCCCGATTTTGGGTCTGAAGAACAACGACCTCTGAACGTCCGACTTGGACGTCAGCCTGAGCCACATCGATTGGTGTGACCTGCCCAACCTCTAGCTGGCCCTGTGCTAAGCGCAGATTAAACCGGGAGTTCTCAAGCTGCTGCTCTGCTACTCTAACGGCATCCTCTTGACGCAGGAGCTCTACATACGCCGCGGTTACTTGCTGTAATAGGTTTGACTCGGCCACCGCAATACCCGCGATAGTCGAACGGCGGTCAGCTTTTGTCTGTTTTGGCCCGAGGATTGTTGCCCAATTCAATGAGTAATTGAGGCCGAGTGAATAGCTAGAACCGTAATAGGACGGCAGGTCGCTGAAACCTAGATCTCCTAGGGTCAGGCTTCCAGGGAGTTGCGTTTCACCTGAGCCCTGCCAACTCAGTCCACCCGCAGCGCTCGCGCTCGGTAGCAACTGACCCCATGCTTGCCGGACGTTCCAATCTGCTAGTGCTTCATCATTCCGTGTCTGCAAAAATCCTGGATTGCTTGATCTTGCGATCTCAAGGGCTTCGCCGAGGGAGAGACGCGGAGGTATGGTCTCCTGAGCTGAAAGCGAGCAAGGTATTAGAACAGCTATAGTCCATGAGAGCAGAAGAAAGTTGTTTCTCATCTTATTAGGGCCGTAAACGCCAGCAAATTCAGAAAGTTTGGCTGAATACATCTTTGGGCTCGATCCTTCCGCTTTATGCCTCAGGAGGGAGGCTTTTCTGATTGTTCTAGGGGAAAAGACATACTCTGTTCCCCATTCGTTGAGACAACCAGAATGATGAGCAACGATCACCGTGCTTCTCGCTTCCACTCTAGCCGCTTAAAGATAAACTCAGTTTTGGAATTACCCTACCAGGTCGGTTCGTTCGGCGATGTAGCCTAGGCTTGGAATCTCGACCCGAAGAACACGTCCTTGGCGGTCATACCAGACGGTATGGGAGACACCCCCGTCTGTTGTGAAAATGACGCGCTTGGCCTGGATTTGATTTCTTCCTAGCCGGATTGTGACTTGGGAAGATTCGCCTGCGGTGATGAGACCTTGTGAACTGGTTCGCGGTTCTAGCGTGTGGACCGTTCTTTCGGAACGTAGGTCGCGGAGGAAGTAATAGTGATGAGCGACTTGGAGGTCGAGAACACGTGTGTCTGTGTGTGCTTGGAATTCTCGGTCCTCGGCCCCTCGGCCGGACCGAATCGTTGCCACGTAACGTCGTTCCGATCGGGCGACCTGAACCTCTACTGCGTCCAAGCCGGTGACCGAAACCTGGTACCTGACTGCTATCCCGTCGGGTGGCGCGGCGTGCAGAAGTGGGCGCATTTCCTGTCGCCCTTCGGGACGACTGAGTGCAACCGTACCGTTAGCGAACAAGGCATCTTGGCGTCCGACGCCGGGGCGACGAATCACGAAATCTTCAGTGCCAGACGCCAGCCCGTCGATGCTTACGGAAAATGTGCCTTCGTCAACCACTACTCCTTGAGCGATGAGGTTGGCCGGGCCGAATGCGATCACCGCCGCGGTGAGATATGTTTTCATAGGTGGTCCTACCCGAAGAGCGCTCTGCGGGTTCGCCCACCACCTGCCGTCTATCCTTCGATACTGAGGCTGTCGACCTGACTTCGTGCGCTCCATCTTTTCCGACTCCTATGTCAAAAAAGGATCTTTGGGTGCGATCACCTCGTAGGAAACTTATTAAGTACGTGCAAAATGCCCGAGCGTTCGAAAATCGCACGGGTGAACTGTTCGAGGATGCAGAGGGTTGTTCCGGTAGAGTAGAGAGGTAAGGGTATGCCGCTAGAAAGACCCAGCAGACATGACAGGGTGCGGATTAATGCAGGGAGAGCTCTGCCGATAGGATTTCGCGAGAGTATTAGCAGCATATGAAATCTGTGAACATCGAAAGAGTTGAAGCAAAAGATTTGCCCCGTATGGTGTCAAAGCTCGGGCCTTGGTGCTCTGCAGCTACTCTGTGGATCTGGGCTGGGACGTCCTGGGTCTGGTTCCTTCCGATCTCCGCCGGGTTCTTGATGTTATCACTCCAACCTTTTTCCATCACTGGAAGTGGTTGGCGTTTAGCCGGTCTCTCGACATTAGGGATAGGTATTGTCGTGGGGTTTTCGGCAGAACATCAGATCACTTCAGTTGTCTCTGATTGGGATCAGTACTGGAACCAACGGGTTGACGAAGTCGGAGTGCTACTGCGCGAAGAATTGGAGGAGCGAAGGCACAGTCTCGGGACTGAGGTTGTCGAAGAACTCGTCCGTCTTTCGGATGCGGACGAGTTAGACTTAGGCAGTGAGGCCATGATCCAAATGAGGGCCCGGGCACGAAGCTCGGCTCTTGCTCTGTACGATCGTGAAGGTGAGTTGGTTGCGTGGGATGGGACACATCGCGGACGGGTTCCGGAAGCAGTAAAGCGAGGACAGCGACGAGACCTCTACAGAGACCTACCACTATTCGGGTACCTCTATGTCACGTCGACAGCCTTGGACGGTAGTGTGGCGGTTGCCGCTTACCTGCTTCGAGCTTCACTGCCGGAGGGTTTGGGAGCGGAGATGGGAGATCTTGCTGGCCGTTTCTATGCGGAAACTGGAGAGCGTATTCGGATCACCGAGGATGATCCGGGAGTTGCTGAAGCGGTTTGGGATCTGGCCCTCGACGAAGGGCGGCTTCTCTCCGTGGTGCTTGAGGAACCCGACGTGGCCGAACGAATCAATGTGCTAGAGTCGAGGCGGGCGTTCCTTGTCGCCATGTTGGTTGCTTTTTCATGGGTGCTCCTTGCTGTGGGGGGGCCACTTACAGCGTGGGAGGCTGTGACAGCTGCTGGTGCTGTTCTGGTCGCGGTGGCCGTTCTGCCGATGGGGTCCGGAACGCCTATGGAACCTGCCTTTTCGGAGCCCTTATATCAGCTCCCCGGTCCGTTGGGACTGAGTGCCGGGCGTCTGGCGCTACTAGTTCCAGTTTTATTCCTCCTATGTTCAGTAATCCCGCGCCGCAGGGCCTTTGCGTCATTCTGGTTCGCTGGCTTGATCGTGTTTGGGGCGTTCGCCCCTGTTCTCCTGTGGCTTGGAGAGGGTCTGACGCCGGCTTTGCTCTCGGGCGGGCGTGCAGAATGGATGACGTATCAGGTAGCCGTCTCAGGCATCTTAAGTCTTGTGGCCGGCTTTGCACTCAGTTCCACTCGGGACGGAGGTGGAGGACGTGGCTGGGTGCTCTTGGGATTAGGAACAGCTTTGACTCTGATGGGAGTTGCTGGTGCGTGGGGCGCGCTGACGCTCAGTCTTCCGGTCTTGTTTTCGATCTTGTGGGCTATTCCTGCGACCATGATCGCCAGAGGACTGCACGCATGGATTGGATGGCAAAGGGTTACGGTCACTTGGGGCTGCGCAATTGTGCTCGGATCCTTTGCGGCCATCCCAGTGGTGTGGGGGCAGAGTATTGAGGCGCGCCTTCAGGTTGGCGAAGGCCGTCTGTCCAGGCTAGGAGCGCTCGAGGATAATGAGGTTGAGGGCCGGCTACTGGACTTGGCTAGAATAGCTGACTCACTGGACAATAGCGGCGCTGAGGATGTCACGGTCCTCTATGAGAGCTGGCGCTTGAGTGGGTTGTCAGATCTAGGTCAGCCTCTACGGTTGCAGATAGAGGAAAGGAACGGGGCGCCGGGTGAGGGCTTACGAGTCGGTGCAAGCGACACGGAACCGCAACCGTATCAGGCGGTCTTGGCTCAGGGAAGGAGAGCCGGAGGTGTGCGTTTGGTCCACCTGAACCGCCACGATGCGCGGTATATCCTGACAGTCGGGCTCACAGAAGGGCGCCTGCTTGTGGCCGTGGCACCTCCATTTCCGATTGAGCCTGGCCGATCGGTTCTGGGACCCCTTCTGAGGGGAGCCGGAGACACTGAGCGTGATCCTTTGACGGTGATGACGTTACCCAGAGACCAGGTTGAAGAGGGAGGGTTGGTCCGTTCACGAACAGAAGATGGATGGAGGGCCGAGGCCTGGATGCAGTTTAGTACCGGACCAGCATACAGAGCCCGATATTCAGTAGAGCTTCCCCAGACTCTGCTTGCTGTTGCGAGGGTCTCTCTTCTTACGGTATTGAATCTCCTACTATTTCTTTCGTTTTGGTTCGCCGGAAGAGTTCTGCTCGGAGAGGCCGCCCGCGAGAAGATTGAGATCTCAAGGTTGGTGATCTCTTTCCGTGCCAGGGTCACTATCGCCCTTTTTGGCTTCTTTACGCTCGCCAATGCGTTATTTGGGACGGTCGCTTTCCGAACGCTCGACGAGGCATCCCGTCGGTCTGCGCAGGTTATAGCCGAGCGAGTTGTTGAGGACGCCGCCGTTTGGTACCAAGCCTTAGGCGGTCAGATGGAAAGGCTTGCCAGCCAGGTTGGAGCAGATTTACTGGAGTACCGGGGTGGCCAACTGCGAGATGGCTCGCTGGAGGAAGTTGTTGAGCTTGGGCTTTATGAGGGCTGGACACCGTATGATGTGCTCCAATCTCTGGATTCAAATGAGACAACCCGTGAGTTTCGCGAATCGACGGTTGGGGGCTGGGAGTATGTAATGGCTTACCGCCGTCTTCCAGACGACGATGTTTTGGCCGTGCAAATCCCGTTACAAGCTGGTTCTAGCGCCCTTGGTACCACCGACCTTCTTGAGTTACTTGCCTTTGTCGTTCTGCTTGGTGCTGTTCTTTCACTAGTCTTGGCGATGGTAGCGGGCCGAGCTCTGACGAAGCCTATCCTCGCGTTACAGATTGCATCGGAAAGTGTAGGCTCTGGGGATCTCAGCTTACGCCTGCCGGCGCATAGGAGCGATGAATTCGGAGCCGTATTCCGGGCGTTTAATCGCATGGTTGGCCGAGTTCGCCGCGCGCGTCGTCAACTGTTGAGGACCTCACGGCGAACCCAGCTTATCATGGATGAGTCCGCAGTTGGCATGGTGGCCTTGGATCCTACGGGTCGGGTTACTCTTGTGAATCCCCGAGCTGAGGAGTTGCTAGGTGTGAGGGTTTTGGTCGGAAAGACACTTCCTGAAGACGGCGTGCTTGGGGATCCCTTCGCGGTGTGGCTTGATGATTACCTAGAGGGTGAAGCCGATGAAGCTAACTCGGACTTTCAAGTGCTTGACCGTCGAGTGAGAGTGCGAGCACGAAGCTTAGGGAGGTTCGGCTCAAGGCGAGGCGTGGTTATAGCACTCGATGATGTGACGGATGAACTTCGAGCCGAACGTGTTTTGGCTTGGGGTGAGATGGCTAGGCAGGTTGCCCATGAGGTGAAGAATCCGCTCACACCCATAAAGCTCAGCATCCAGCACGTTCGAAGAGCATGGGAGGATGAGCGCCCAGACTTTGAAGAGATCTTGGTGCGTAACGCGGACGCCATGCTAGGGGAGATAGACCGACTGGCGGAAATTGCACAATCCTTTTCTCGGTTCGGCGCCCCTGGCGCCCCGGACATGCCACTTACCGGTGTAGTGCTGCAAGACGTGGTGGAAGAGGTGATGGTGCTGTACGGAGGAGCTTCGTCGGGAGTGATTTTTTCGCAGGAGATTCGACAAGGACTTCCTCTGGTCGTAGCACGCAGTGCCGAACTGAAAGAGGTACTGGGAAATCTTTTGGAGAACGCTCGGGTCGCGGGAGGTGAGGGGACATCTGTCGTCATTTCGGCTTATCGAGGTGTCATCCCCGGGACAGTCACCCTGCAAGTGACTGATAATGGCTCGGGGATTCCGGAAGATGTGTTACCTCGAATCTTCGAGCCACAATTCAGCACTCGCTCAAAGGGAGCCGGGCTCGGATTGGCGATAGTGCAGAGGGTAGTTCGTGCTTGGGGCGGGAGTATCGAGGTTGAGAGCCAAGTGGGTCTTGGAACGACGGTGACGGTGACCTTGAGGTTGTGGGACTCTACCCAGAATGTGGTTTCTGAGTCTGAATCTTAGCCGATGAGCTCGAGGTAAGTCGTTCCGCCGGAACTCTCGCTTCTGTATTATGTGCCCCTACGCCAAGGGTTTGATCATGAGGAAAAACTCAACTTGGCGGCTTTGGATTGTCACGTGATAACGGCGGAAAACCGAAGAAGGAGAGCACCGTTGAATGAGGAGAAGCCAGGCTGGGCGAGCGGTCTGGGTGACATGCCTCCCGAGGAATTTCGAGAGTACGCGCATGAGGCGGTTAACTGGATCGCGGACTTCCTAGCGGAGGTCGATGACCTTCCTGTGTTTCCCTCAACAAAGCCGGGGGATATCAAGAGGGAAATCCCAGCCGAGCCTCCGTCGACCCCTGAATCTATGGAGGCGCTTCTGAATGATTTTCGTTCGATCATCGTCCCGGGGATGAATCATTGGAATCATCCGGCCTTCTTCGGTTATTTCTCGGTTTCAGCGTCGGGTCCAGGTATCATAGGAGAACTCCTTGCTTCGGCACTCAATGTCAATGCCATGGTTTGGAGAAGCGCACCTGCAGCCTCAGAACTGGAGGAGGTGGCTACAGATTGGTTGAGGCAACTGCTTGATCTCCCCGCTGCCTTCGAGGGCGTGATCAACGACACTGCATCATCTTCGACCATGTACGCTCTAGCCGCAGCGCGGGAGCGTACGTGGCCAGATGCCCATCAAAATGGACTGTTCGGGATGGCACCGGGACGGATTTACGCATCACAACAGGCCCACTCTTCCGTAGAGAAGGGTGTGCTTGCAGTGGGATTAGGGCAGCGAGGGTATCGAACGATCCCAACTGACAATGAATTCGCGATGAGGATCGATGACCTCGATGCCGCGATCATTGAGGATTTGGATGCGGGTCTGAAACCATGCGCGATTGTGGCGACCCTGGGCACGACGTCTACAGCGGCGCTTGATCCAGTGGCCGAGATAGCAAACATCGCAGATCATTATGGTATTTGGTTGCACATTGACGCTGCCTATGGCGGGCCCGTGGCAATGCTGCCGGAGTCCCGAACATGGTTCGACGGTTGGGAGCGAGCTGACTCTATAGTCGTCAATCCTCATAAGTGGCTGTTCACTCCCATTGATTGCTCGGTTCTTTACTGTCGAAGGCCTGAAATTCTGAAGCGGGCCTTCTCGATTGTCCCAGAGTATCTCCAGTCTTCGGAGGTCTCTCAATCTCGGAGCCTCATGGATTTTGGCATTTCGCTAGGAAGGCGGTTCCGTGCCCTCAAACTATGGTTCGTAATCCGATATTTTGGTCAGAATGGACTGATAGCCCGTATACGAAAACACTTGAAGATTGCTTCGTTGCTGGGGAAGGCGATTGATGACGAGAATCAATGGGAGGTAATGGCGCCGGTCCACCTAGGGCTAGTTACCTTCCGTAGCACTCAAGGTGAAACGCCGGAAGAACAAAACCGAATCAACCATGAAATTCTCAACGCAGTAAATGATTCGGGGCGGGCATTTTTGACGCATACGGTCTTAAACGGACTTGTGGTTTTGCGTTTGGCAGTCGGAAATATCAAGACGAATGAAGGACACGTGATGAAGACTTGGGCGCTTCTAAAGGAAATCGCGGAGGGCTTCAGTGAAGGGAGTAAGGCCTCAAGGGGTTCCTAAGCGAGACCGTAACGTCCACGTTTCTCTTAGTTGGAGACAATCCCAAAAGGCATTTCTTTAGACCCCCAGAGATTGTTATGCGCATAGGAATTCCCAAAGAGGTTCTGAACGGAGAGCGGCGCGTGGCCGCCACGCCCGACACGGTCAAGAAGATGATCAAGATGGGCTTCGAGGTAAGTGTTGAAGCAGGGGCAGGTGGGCTTGCGAATTACCCTGACCAAATGTTCATAGATGCTGGGGCTTCTATAACGTCAGATGCGGATTCTCTGTGGAGTTCTTCGGATTTGATATGCAAGATCAACCCACCTCAAGCCCGCAGTGATGGTAGCCATGAGGCGGATTCACTTTCGGATCGAGGTACGCTGATCTCGCTGCTATTTCCTGAGCAGAATCCTGAGCTTGTCGAACACCTTCAGAGCGGCTCGAAAACAGCAATTGCACTAGACAAGATCCCGCGCATCACTCGTGCTCAAAAGATGGATGTCCTCAGTTCAATGGCGAACATCGCCGGTTACCGCGCCGTGCTGGAGGCAGCCCACCTATACGGAGGTTTTTTCGGCGGCCAAATCACTGCAGCCGGGAAGACTCGTCCTGCGCAGGTGCTGGTGATCGGAGCAGGTGTAGCTGGTCTCGCCGCGATTGGTACAGCTAGGGGTTTAGGAGCTGAGGTCCGAGCTTTCGACGTTAGACCGGCGTGCAAGGAGCAGGTGGAGAGTATGGGCGCAAGGTTCCTCATGCTTGATGTTCCGATGGACGAGTCTCAGGAATCCAGTGGGGGCTACGCCAACATCATGAGTGATGAGTTCCTTAAGGCCGAACTCGAATGTTTTGCGGATCAGGCGAAAGAGGTAGACATCATCATTACGACAGCATTGATCCCGGGACGAAAGGCCCCAGAACTCATTTTGCAAGATATGATCGACAGCATGAAGCCGGGATCAGTCATTATCGATCTAGCTGCCGAACAAGGGGGGAATTGCACAGCCACTGTCCCCGGTGAGGTAGTGGTGAGTAGCGGAGTGCATGTTGTTGGGTACACAGACTTAACCAGCCGGCTTCCTACCCATGCGAGCCAGTTTTTTGGGACGAACATCGTCAATCTTCTAGCGGACATGGGTGGTGCTGGAGACTTCAAGGTCGATTTTGAAGACGAAGTAGTGCGAAAATCCACAGTAGTGCGGCAGGGGACTCTAACGTGGCCTCCTCCTCCCGATCCCGAAAAACCTCCAGTCACGAGTCAGGGTAAGGGGGACTCCGAAGTAGTTGCTGATCTTCCGCAGCCCAAGAAGAACAGCGGGCACGGTCATGGCGCGTCGAATGAGCCTATGGCGATTGGGCCTCGTAATGTGATTGCCCTCACGCTTGCCGTAGTGCTTGCGCTGATTGGTTTTACAGCTGAGAGCGCTCCTGTCCCTCATTTTGTTCAGCAGGTCACTGTGTTTCTCCTAGCCTGCTTCATTGGATGGCAGGTTGTCTGGAGTGTGACGCCGGCTTTGCATACACCTCTGATGAGTGTGACGAATGCGATCAGCGGGATCATCGTCGTGGGTGGGTTGCTAGGTGTAGCTGGCACAGAAGTGAATACCGCGGCGGTGCTTGGTGCCGTAGCGATTCTGGTCGCCAGCATCAACATAGCCGGTGGCTTCCTTGTCACTCAGCGAATGCTGCAGATGTTCCGTAAGGAGGGTAACTAGGATGGAACTCCAAAGCTTCGTAGCTATACCCAATGTCGCATATCTGGGTGCGGCGATTCTCTTCATTCTCAGTCTTGGTGGTCTCTCTAATCAAGAGACGGCTCGCCGTGGTAACTCATACGGTCTCGTTGGAATGGTTATCGCGATTGGTGCGACGATTCTCCTCTTGGTGGTGCCGGATGCTTATGGAACCACCCGAGTGATCAGTTCAGACAACTGGACTCTATTGATAGCGACAGCACTCGTCGGAGGTGTGATTGGATCCGTTATGGCCAAGCGGGTGGCTATGACAGCAATGCCACAGTTGGTCGCCTTACTGCATAGCTTTGTAGGACTCGCTGCGGTGTTGGTCGGGATTTCGACATGGCTGACAGCAGATCTCGCGGGTTACGGAAGTGATCTGGTTCACCTGCTTGAGATCTGGTTTGGAGTCGCCATTGGGGCCATCACGTTCACGGGGTCCATCGTGGCGTGGGCTAAGTTGCGCGGTTGGCTTTTTGGTAAACGAGTTCCAGGAGCCCCTTTGTTGCTTCCTGGCCGCCATGGTCTCAACGCGATAGCAGCTCTTGCATGCATTGGGATGGCTGTTCCCTATGTTTCAGACACAGTCTCGCAAGCCGAAACAGCGGTCGAACTGGAGAAGCAGTTACAGGCCGCGGAGGGTGTTTTAGAGCGTATCGAGAACGAGTCGGCTGGAATCCGACTCATGCAGGATGAGATCAACGCAGCGGTTGCAGAAGTCGAGAGGATTGAGGCGGCACTTCAAGTGGCCAGTCACCCTTCAACGGACAGTCGTGCGTTTCTGTTTCTTATGATGTTGACAGGACTCACTTGCCTTCTTGGAGTCCATCTCGTAATCGCGATTGGAGGTGCTGACATGCCGGTTGTGGTCAGCTTGCTCAACAGCTATTCGGGTTGGGCTGCCGCTGCCGCTGGATTCATGCTGGCGAATGACCTGCTATTGGTGACTGGAGCGCTTGTAGGATCTAGTGGCGCGATTCTGTCCTACATTATGTGCAAGGCGATGAACCGATCTATCTGGAACGTTGTTTTCGGAGGGTTCGGAACAGACGGAGGGAATCCAACGGGGGAGGGGGCGGAAATCGAGGGGGAGGTAACCGTAACCGATATCGAAGAAGTGGCCGAACTCGCTCGCAACGCGAAGAGTATCATGATTGTTCCCGGATACGGAATGGCTGTAGCTCGGGCGCAGCATCTCGTAAATGAGTTCTCCGGCATGCTTCGCAAGAGGGGGTGCAATGTCCGTTACGCGATTCATCCCGTTGCAGGTCGCTTGCCGGGACATATGAATGTCCTCTTGGCGGAGGCGGGTGTGCCGTACGATATCGTTCTCGAAATGGACGAGATCAATGATGATTGCCCGGAGACGGATCTGGTTCTAATCATCGGCGCAAACGATGTGGTCAACCCCGGTGCGGAGACAGATGAGTCTAGTCCCATATATGGAATGCCAGTGATTCAAGTGTGGAAGGCTGAGACCACGATAGTTCTCAAACGTAGCTTGGGAGCAGGATATGCAGGTGTTGGAAATCCTCTGTTCTTCAAGGAAAACAACAAGATGCTGTTGGGAGATGCCAAGGACAGCATGAGTCAACTAACGGCTCTGCTCACCTGAACTCCAGAGAGAAATGGGTCGGGCGCTTACGTAGAAGACCCACGTGGATAGGACTAGGCCGACAAAGACGAAGCTTGGGGCGGGGAGCCAAAGCGCCCAAGAAGGAATAACCGTAAAGAGATTGCTCCTCGCATGTGCGGCCTTCATTTGAACTGCTACCTGAGCTAGTGAGTTTTTCAGCGAGGGCTCACTCGGCCCCAACCCGTTGGGGAGATGATGGAGGTAGGGTGAGGATGACTGCCGTCATCCTCGCCTTTACTGCGATTTACGTCATTTGGGGTTCGACGTATCTAGCTATTCGGTTCGCGATCGAGACGATGCCGCCTTTGGGGATGGCCGCCGTTCGCTTCCTTGTTGCGGGAGCGCTGATGTATACCTGGTTGAGAACACGAGGGGACTCGGCGCCGACCTTAGTCCAGTGGAGGAGTGGGGCGATTTCTGGCACACTTTTGCTTGTTGGAGGCAATGGCGCTGTAGTGGTGGCGGAGCAATGGGTGCCGAGCGGTCTTGTAGCTCTAATAGTAGCGACCGTGCCCATGTGGATGGTGTTGCTTGATACTCGATTTGGCTCTGGGAATCGACCCTCTAGGAGGACGACGATGGGTTTGATAGTTGGGTTTTTAGGTGTTGGGCTACTAGCCGGTTCGCCAGGTGTTGGTGCTGGTGGCCGACAGGAATTCCTAGGGGCATCATTAGTGTTGGTTGGAAGCATGTGCTGGGCGATCGGGTCACTTGTCTCACGTTACGTGGAGAACCCGCCGAGGCCGGCGATGCTCGTGTCTACTCAAATGCTCAGTGGCGGTGCGATTTTTACACTACTGTCTTTGGCCTCTGGAGAGCTAGTCGGCTTTTCGCTTTTGGATGTCTCCCCAAGGTCATGGTGGGCCCTGCTCTACCTCATCCTCGCCGGTGCGATCGTCGGTTACGCTGCCTACGTCTGGCTGTTAACTGTCGTTCTGCCTTCTCGTGTAGCTACCTATGCATACGTAAATCCTGTTGTCGCTCTTTTGCTCGGTTGGGCTCTAGCAGATGAGCCGCTCACTCCTCGCTTAATGTTGGCAGCGGCTATCATCCTCACCTCGGTGGTTGTTATTACAACTGATTCAGTTCAGGACCTGAGAGGTAAGCCCAGCGATAGAGCCAATTTATGATCGGGATTTTTGTACGGAAGGTGAAATTTGCGGCCGACTTCTTTCAAAAGGGTCTAATTGGAAACTGAGTCGGAAATCATCAATGATTGGCACATGACGTTCCTTTGGCGCTGCTTATTCAAGGTTCTACTGCCGGGAACTGAGCGAGGACTTCCTCGCACCACACGGCGTCAGATCATAGACTTAATGCTAGGAATAACAAACAGAGTTGTTCAAATCATACGGCAAAGCCCCACAATGTGAGCGCAGATGCGGCTTTTTGTAGGCATCAACTTTCCGAAAAAGCAGCGGGTGAAGATGCATCGGGTAGCAGGCGCGTTACGCGACCATGATCTTCCTATACGATGGGTTGAGCCGGAAGATTTCCATGTCACGCTTAAATCCTTGGGTCAGGTGCGGCGGGAGCAGTTAAGCGACGTAACAGCAGCGCTGGAAAGAGTTGCGTCTGGAACTCGTCCGTTTTACACCCAAATCAGAGGTTTTGGAGCATTTCCTACGGTACGCCGACCGGATGAAATCTGGCTAGGAGTCGAGGCTTGTCCGGAGATGCGATGCCTTAAACAGGATCTGGAGTGGTCTCTCGGTGATGTTGGTTTTACATCTGCGTCTCGTTCGTTTCATCCACACATAACCCTCGGACGCGCTAGAAACGAGGGGGGGGCGGGAGCATTCAGGAACCTAGACCAGATATTTTCGGAGCTCGATTTCGATGAGCTGGTGAAAGTTGGCGCGATCGATCTCATAAGGAGTCATGTGTCTAAAAGGGGACCCCGGTACAGTGTTGTTTCTTCCATCACTCTGCGGAAGAAATGAGGGCAAAGCTTGAGGCTTGCATCGCAGTAGGGCTCCTGAGCTTTTTGGTTGCGGTCGTCATCTCGATGGGAATAGATGAGGACCTAATTCAAATTGAATCCATTGAGGAGCCACACACAGTCCAGCCTCCTTCTTGGATTGATATGCCTCAGATATCTGCTGACATCCTCGAAGCTCAAACTCTAGAGCGACTTCTCTTGTTCAGAGCGGGCAGGAGTGAATCGTCGATGTCTTTCGGATCAGACGAAGTGATGGTCCTCTTGAATAATATTCTTCCGGGCCTATTGCCGATTGGCGTTGAGCAGGTAGGCGTAAGCATAGACGAGGGAGTAGCCGTTTTGCAGGCGCTAATCGTGACTCGTGACTGGGAAGGAGACTCGAGCTTCGGCTCACTGTTTTCGGTCTTGCCTGATACTTTAAGTGGGAAAATCGAAGGCGTACTCTGGGGCACTGGACGCCGTCTGGTACTAGAAGTGACTGGTGCTTGGATACATGACATCTTGCTACCCCCTCCGCTGGTGGATCTGCTGATTCAGCAAATCTCGAAGACCCCGAATGTACCAGGTGACCGCAGGTTGGAGGTCACGCTCCCACCAGAGATTGCTGAAGTTCGTGTAGATGGCAACAAGGTGATTCTATTCTTAGCCGAACCAATTTTGGATCGGGCTGTAGATGTAGATGGCTGATCTCTGCAGACTCAACAGTCACGGATTTTCATGACCCGACTTCTTGTAATCGACGACGAACATGGAATCAGAAGCGCTCTCCGTCAGGTATTTGAGTACGAAGGTCATGAGGTGCGGGTAGCTGAAGATGGCCATGAGGGTCTTGAAATAGCCGCAGACTTCAATCCCGATGTCATTTTCCTGGATGTGAAGATGCCGGGGATGGATGGCCTTGAAGTACTGGAGAAGCTCCGTGAGCAGGACATGAGCAGTATCGTTGTGATGATTTCGGGCCACGGGACGATAGATACTGCAGTCCACGCTACTCGGAAGGGCGCCTATGATTTCCTAGAGAAGCCTCTCGACACAGACCGACTTCTGGTCACTTTGCGGCGCGCCCTAGAACTCCGAGGACTGACCCAGTCCGTGACTGATCTACGAAATCAGATTGAGAGCCGCTATGAGATCGTTGGGACTTCGTACCCGATCAGACAGGTGCTTGAGCGCATTGAGCGTGTTGGCCCAACCGAAGCACGTGTACTGGTCACAGGAGAAAATGGAACGGGAAAGGAACTCGTCGCCCGTGCGATTCATCGACTGTCCCCGAGGGCTAGTGGTCCGTTCGTAGAGGTGAATTGTGCGGCAATCCCGTCCGAGCTAATAGAATCAGCTCTCTTTGGACACCTAAAGGGATCGTTCACGGGTGCAGTCTCTGACCATGCAGGAAAGTTTGAACAGGCACACGGAGGCACATTATTCCTGGATGAGGTCGGAGACATGTCGCCACAAGCTCAGGCAAAGGTTCTTCGAGCTTTAGAGCAGGGTGTGGTATCACGTGTGGGTGGTAAGAAATCAATCGAAGTAGATGTCCGTGTAGTCGCGGCAACGAATAAGGATCTAGAACATGAGATCAGCTCGGGGGGGTTCCGTGAAGATTTGTATTATCGATTGAACGTGGTTCCTATCCACATGCCACCATTACGAGATCGTAGAGACGATGTTCCGATGCTGGTACAGCACTTTACCGATCTTATGTTTTCCCGAGATGGACTTTCTCCACGATCATTCGAGATGGCTGCCATTGAGAGACTTCAAAACTTACCTTGGCCAGGCAACGTACGAGAGTTGCGAAATACGGTTGAGCGACTGCTGATACTCTCCTCCGGAGACACTGTGCGGCTCGAGGATGTTGATATGCTTGCTGGTGAAAGATCCTCGGGTCCAAGGGTTGAGGGTCACCTCCTCTCAAGTGACACATTTTCGGACTTTAAGCATGGCGCAGAGCGCGCTTTCATCAATAAGAAGCTCCAGGAGCACGATTGGAATGTTGCTGAGACTGCCAGACGCATCGATATGCCGCGATCTAACCTTTACAAGAAGATTGAGAAGTACGGCTTAATCAGAGACAGTTGAGGGGGGTGAAGTTCTCGCAATGAGAGAGAGTTCTTGTATGAGTTCTGTGGATAGCATCCGGACAGCGTCGGTATGACTTTGGGTGTGTGAGCCTGAAAATACAGAGTTGGTGTCTCAACAAAAATTTAAGATTGTGGTGGCACTGGCAGGATAGATATTGGCATCAGTATGACGGTTAAGACGGTGATTCGTGGAGGACATGAGCCGACTGCAAGATTTTTAGGACGCAGACTGCTTCATTGGGTGAAATCAGTCACAGTAGCGTTCTTTTGCTTTCTTTTAATCCGAGCCACGGTCGTTGAGGCTTTTAGGATACCGACCGCTTCGATGGAGGGCACACTTCTAGTTGGTGATTTTTTGTTGGTGAGTAAGATTGGCTACGGGCTAAACGTTCCTGGAACGGACATAGTACTCACCGGATCGGCAGAGCCTGCACGAGGGGAGATAATCATATTCCGCCCGCCACATGAACCCGAAAAGAATTACGTCAAGCGCATTGTCGGTGTCCCTGGTGATACTATAGAGATGCGAGACAAATCTCTTTTCAGGAACAACATTCCAGTACTTGAAACGTATGCGCGTAAAGTCGATGGGAGCAGGGATGCCGCCCATCCTGACATGAAGTGGCAGTCCAGGCATTCGGTCACACCTTGGAGGCCGGAGTATAGGCCCACTCGAGATAACTGGGGTCCGATAGTCGTGCCTAACGAGAGCTATTTCGTATTAGGTGACAACAGAGAAATTAGCGAGGATTCACGCTATTGGGGCTTCGTTACTCGAGACGGGATTCGCGGGCGGCCATGGCTTGTGTACTACTCTTCTGAACCAAAAGTCGACCAGTCGATCCGAAGATCTTCAAAGGTGAGGTGGAATCGAATCGGGATGGTGATCCGCTGAATTTGTTTCAGATGTTGCGTGTTTCCTGTATCCGTTAGATCGTAAGCAGGCTGCGTTTTTGCGATGCCCTGCGCGGTTGGCCTAGACTCCTCCGTCCCAGCATCCTTATGAGTTTTAAGTCCCGCATAGCATCTTCCAGGGAAGGCTCGCTGGATCAGTACCTGAAAGAGATCAGTCAGTACCCACTGATTGATCGAGCTGAGGAGGCACGTCTAGCGAAACTCATTCGCAAGGGGGATGACGAAGCACTCGACAAGCTTGTGCGATCGAATCTTCGTTTCACTGTCTCTGTAGCCAAGAAGTATCAGAATCAGGGGGTTCCACTTTCTGATCTCATCAATGAGGGCAATCTTGGATTGATCCGTGCAGCCCACAAGTTTGATGAGACGAAAGGGATCAAATTCATTTCCTATGCTGTCTGGTGGATTAGGCAGGCGATACTACAGGCCTTGGCGGAGCAGAGCCGAATTGTTCGTGTGCCTCTCAATCGTGCGGGAGCGCTATACCGGATTGGGCGCCGCAGTTCCGCACTTTTACAGGAACTGGGTCGCGAGCCAACGGTTGGAGAGATAGCAGAGGATCTAGATGTTAGTAAAGAGGACGTTGAGCGGACTCTAGCTATCTCGCGCTCGCACCTTTCGTTAGAGGCGCCAATGACGCCAGGGGAGGACAACCGTCTCTTGGACTACCTCCCTGATCAGTATTCTCCAGGACCAGAAGATGAAGCCTTCGAGCACGCACTCAAGGCATCTATAGAAGAGTCACTCACCTCGCTTAAGGAACGGGAGGCCAAGATTCTCCGACTCTACTTTGGCTTAGACGAACAAGATCCGATGACTCTGGAAGAAATCGGGGAGATCCTTGGGATTACTAGAGAGAGGGTTCGGCAGATCAAAGAGAAGGCCCTTGGGCGGCTCCGCCATGCGTCGCGCGCGCGTTTCTTGGAGACATACCGCTAGATAGGAAAGACTAGGTTTTCTTTCTATTGGCTTTCTTGTTTTCGATCCAGGATAGGCCATCTTTGCGAGCACAGATTGTCCGAATCTCACATACGAGATAGTTGGAAACCCTCTCGGAACAGGGCTGGCAGGTCGTTGACGCTCGTGCGAGCCTATTCTAGCTTTGACAGCTTTCTTCAAGTAGCGCCGTTTCTGTGAATCACGGGCATGAGAACGTATACCCCTAAGGCCGACGAGATCCAGCATGACTGGTGGCTCGTCGATGCCACCGACAAACCGCTGGGTCGCCTTGCGGCAGAGATTGCCAAGGTTATCCGCGGCAAGCACAAGCCGATTTATACGCCACATCTTGATACTGGTGACAATGTCGTAGTAATCAATGCGGAAAAGGTCCGCCTTACAGGCAAGAAGGCCGATCAAAAGCAATATTTCCGTCACTCCGGATACATGGGCGGTGAACGTTTCATTCCGTTCAGGCGCATGATTGAGACTCACCCTGAGCGTGTGATTGAGCTTGCAGTGAAGGGGATGCTACCGAAGAACGCGCTTGGTCGAGTACTCCGTTCGAAGTTGAAGGTTTATGCGGGTACCGAGCATCCCCATCAGGGCCAGAAGCCCGAGCCCCTGGAACTCTGACTCAGGAATTTGACGAAATAATGGCCGGTGAAAATCAGATCCAGACGGTAGGACGGCGGAAGAGCTCCGTAGCTCGCGTTCTACTTCGTCCAGGTAAAGGTGATTGGAGTGTGAACGGCCGCAGCATGCAAGACTATTTCCCGCGCCCTACTCATCAGATCCGTGTAGAGGAGCCGTTTAAGGTGGCTGAACTCGAAGGGGCTTTTGATGTAGTTGTGAGGGTGAATGGCGGTGGGCTCACTGGACAATCTGACGCGGTGCGTTTGGGCCTAGCTCGTGCACTCGTCGCACACGATGAAGAACTCCGTTCCGCAATGCGTGAGAAAGGCATGTTGACTAGAGATTCTCGTCAGGTGGAGCGTAAGAAGCCGGGTCGCCCGAAGGCTCGCAAGCGCTTCCAATTTTCTAAGCGTTGATCAGCTAACTCCAAGGGGTCGGTTGAACCGACTCTGCATCTTGACCGGGGCGTAAATCGGCCCCACGGACACGACTAAAAATGTCTGAAGTAAGTCTCGAAAAGCTTCTTGAGGCCGGAGTCCACTTCGGCCACCAAACCCGCCGTTGGAACCCTAAGATGAAACGCTTCATCTTCGCCGAACGGAATGGGATACACATTATTGACCTTCGGAAGACGCTTGATCGTCTAAAGGCGGCCCAGCAGGCGGTCCGAGAGGTGGTTCTTCGGGGAGAGAGGATTCTCTTCGTCTGTACGAAGAAACAGCTGCGAGGTGTGGTTGAGGAGGAAGCAAAGAAGAGTGGTTCGTATTGGGTTACGGAACGCTGGTTGGGTGGGATGCTAACCAACTTTCAGACCATCCGTCAGCAGATTCGTCGGCTTAAAGAGTTGGAACGAGGTGCAGAGGAAAACGCATTCGAGTTCTACACCAAGAAAGAACGACTCATGCTTGAGCGTGAGCGGATCAAGCTCGACAAATATCTGGCCGGTGTTAAGGACATGTCACGCCTTCCGGGAGCCATTTTTGTAGTGGATGGCCGTCGGGAGGGGATAGCGGTCAAAGAAGCTAAGAAGCTGGGTATCCCAATTATTGCTATAACGGATACGAACGCGGACCCCAATGCGGTGGACTTTCCAATACCTGGTAATGACGACGCTATCCGCTCGGTCACGCTCATCGCGAAGGCAATGGCTGATTCGATAGGGATAGCTAGGCGAGAGGTTCCGGATGAAGAGCGGCGGCGGATTGACGAAATGGAAGCTACGACCTACTCCACCGAGACAGGTGAGACGACGGAAAAGCAAGCTCCCAAGCGGCGTCGCCCCCGAAGAAAACGTCGACCTCGACCCGAGGTCATCGCGGCCCATCGAAAAGATGAGGGTGAGGGGGTGATCGAAGGTGATAATGCAACTCAGGCTGCAGAAGTACCCGACGTGGAATCTCCTCAGGTTGGAGAGCAAGCTGCGGGGGATGAGCTAACGGGTGGCGAGGATTAGGAACAGATTTCGCTCCTCGAGCAATAATCCGTGGAGAACTGCCCAATAACGGGTGGCGAGGATTTTTTGAAGGACAAGTGGAGGCGGCGAGACCGATCAAAGGTTCCGCCGCCTCTTCCACGAACGGGCATAGGCTGGGGATTTGGGGAATAACTTGAACGAACGATCAAAGCGAGTGAAGAAACGATGATCACCGCAGCAGAGGTAAAGAAACTCCGCGAAATGACTGGAGCGGGGATGATGGACTGCAAGAAGGCGCTTACAGAGACCGGAGGAGACACGGAAAAGGCCGTTGACCTTCTGCGAGCCAAGGGTGCTGCAAAGGCGGCTAAGCGTTCTGAGAAATCAGCTAACGAGGGGACGATCGGTAGCTACATTCATTTCGACAACAAGACGGCGGTTATCGTCGAAGTAAACTGCGAAACAGACTTTGTTGCGAACACGGATGATTTCAAGGCGCTCGCCAAAGACATCGCTATGCACATTGCATCGACGAACCCCATTTCGATATCGCAGGATGAGATTTCTGAGGACGTGGTTGAGCGCGAGCGTGCCGTTTACATGCAACAGGCTAGAGAAGAGGGGAAACCGGAAGAGATTGCTGTAAGAATCGTCGAAGGGCGTCTCCAGAAATTCTTTAAGGAGAGTACTCTCCTAGCCCAACAGTTCGTGAAGGATCCTGACGTGACGATAGAGCAGCTGATAACTGAGATGTCTGGAACAGTTGGTGAAAAGATCGAGGTGGCACGGTTCGCTAGAATGAAAATTGGCGGGTAGAGCGAACCTTGTCTGACGAGTCAGATCTGCGTTATAGGAGGGTACTGCTCAAGCTTTCCGGAGAGGCGCTAGCCGGAGAACGGGGTTTCGGTATTGAGCCTGAAGTCGTGGATCAGCTGACCGATGAAATTCAATCTCTGGTCGAAATGGGGGTATCCCTAGGCATTGTGATCGGAGGTGGGAATATCGTCCGAGGGGCGATTGCATCGGAAGGAGGGCGTATGGATCGCGTTCAAGCAGATTATATGGGTATGCTTGGAACTGTCATAAACGCTCTAGCGGTGCAGGATCTCCTAGAGACTAAGAGTGTCGAAACGCGTGTCATGACGGCGATCCGCATGGAGGAGATAGCCGAACCCTACATCCGACGTCGTGCGATGCGACATATAGAAAAGGGTCGAGTAGTTCTGTTTGCTGCGGGGACCGGTAACCCATATTTCTCTACCGATACGGCGGCTGTTCTTCGAGCAATCGAGATGGATTCCGACGTCGTAATTAAAGCAACGAAGGTGGCGGGTGTGTATACTGCTGACCCAGTTACAGATCCATCGGCTGAATTCATAGCAGAGATTTCTTTTCAGGAAGTCGTGCAGCGCGAACTTGGTGTCATGGATGCCGCAGCGGTTGCTCTTTGCAAAGAAAATCATCTGCCGATCATCGTGCTTAATCTCAGCGACAGCGGTGCTGTCGCGGGAGCGATTCGTGGGGAAAAGGTCGGCACACTAGTTTCGTAACACATTTCAGGATAGATCAAGGATACTCCGCCAAGTGTTTCAGATGCTCCGGAGGTGAAGATGGCGACCGTAGAAGAGGGAAAAAACCGCATGGACGACGCACTCGAGGCGATTCGTCGCGAGTTCGCTACTGTCCGAACCGGAAAGGCCACCCCCGCGCTTCTCGATTCCGTAAAGGTCGAGGCGTACGGATCTCAGATGCCATTGAATCAAGTGGCCACTTTGAATACTCCCGATTCGAGTATGATTGTAGTGCAGCCGTTTGATAAATCGCTGCTGGGCGATATCGAGAAGGGCATCATGATGTCAGATCTGGGATTGAACCCCATGAATGACGGAAACGTGATCCGTGTACCAATCCCACCTCTGAATGAAGAGCGCAGAAGGGAGTTCGTAAAGATTCTCCATAAGATGGCCGAAGAAGGTCGAATCTCCCTTCGGCACGCCAGGAGGACTGTCCGAGATCAGATCCATGACCTGATAAAGAACCATGAGATTGGAGAAGATGAGGGACGCCGTCGTGAGGATCAGCTAGAGAAGCTGACCAACGACTACTCGAACAGGATCGAGGCGCTGCTTAAGGCAAAAGAAGAAGAGGTCATGGCCATCTGACATGGCCGACTCCGACCGCCTGAATCGAGTGCGCGCGGGCACTGCTGTCCCATCACATGTCGCCGTAATTATGGATGGCAACGGACGCTGGGCGCGTGAGCGTGGGTTTCCCCGCCATCTTGGTCACAAGGAGGGCATGAAGTCCGTCCGCGAGGTGATTGAAGGCGCGCTCGAGGCTGGTATCGACACCCTCACGCTTTTTGCCTTCTCCACCGACAACTGGAAGCGTCCTGCTCAAGAGGTCGGTGCTCTGATGGGCCTTCTAAGGCTCTATGTGAAAAAAGAATGCGCAGAGTTGAGTAGTCGCGGTGTTGAAGTGCACGCTCTTGGAGACCTTGACCGCTTGGACGAACAAACGCTAAGCGCAGTTCAAGAGATGGTTGAGCGCACGAGAGGTGGCGACGTGTTGAGGTTGAATGTGATGATCTCTTATGGCGGGCGAGAGGAATTGCTTAAGGCAGCTCAGGCTCTTGCAGGCCGGGTCCGGGCGGGTGAGCTACTCCCAGAACAGATAGACGCTGAGGAACTCGAAGCCGCTCTGTTCACGCGGGGAATGTCGGATCCTGATCTATTGATTCGTACCTCGGGAGAGCATCGTATCAGTAATTTCATGCTATGGCAGCTTGCGTACACTGAACTCCATATCTCACCAGTCTACTGGCCGGACTTTGACCGGGAAGCTCTGTTCGAAGCCATTCTAGATTTTCAGCGACGAGAGCGCCGTTTTGGGTGCGTAAGCGTTGAAGTCAACCAGCCACAATGAGGCGCTAGGGTGAAAGAGCTCTCTAAGCGCACATTGGTGGCGACGGCAGCGATCCCTGTGGTCCTTGGGTTGATGTATCTCGGTGGCTGGTACCTCGCGGCGCCCCTGGCCACTTTCGCTGGGTGGGCGGCTCATGAATTATATCGTCTTGCTCAAGAGAAGGGTGTGAACCCTATAGAATGGGTGGGTGTCACCGCGTCCGTTCTGTTTGTCTTATTCGCTGCTTGGAGCCCTACTTTTCAGGGCTTCGCACCATTTGCTCTCGTGGTTATTGGACTTGCTTCGATCCTAGCAACGTTAGAGGTGATGAGGAAACGGGGTCCTAGAGGTAACCCACTTGCTACTGCATCGGTAACTGTTTTCGGCGCGATCTATACAGGACTTGCACTTGCATTCGCCCCCCTGCTTTTACAACTACCTATTGAGTACGCTTGGACGTTGGACACGGTTGATTCACTTGCGTCACTATACATCGTGGCGCTCCCACTTGTGGCCACCTGGCTGGGTGATGCTTCAGCCTACTTCGTTGGGACAGAGTGGGGGCGGTGTCGTTCTCGCTTGGCTCCGGAGATTTCTCCGAACAAGTCATGGGTGGGTTTCTGGGCTAATCTCGCTGGTGGTTCCGTAGCAGGTGTAGTGTGGTTTTTCGTAACCTCGGAGCGCTTGCCGGGGCTTGCTGATGCAGGTTTTGTAGTCTTTGCTTTTATCGGGGGATTACTAGGCTTCGCAGCTGTGCTTGGTGATCTCCTCGAGTCAGTCTTCAAGCGCGAGGCGGGAGTCAAGGATTCGGGAGTACTGTTTCCGGGCCACGGTGGAGCTTTGGACCGGATTGACTCCCTAGTTTTCACTATTCCGGCATCCTATGTCCTCTTGGTTCTATTGGGGGAGCTTTTGTGATTCGTGTCGCGATACTTGGGTCTACTGGATCGATTGGGTGCAGCGCACTTGAAGTCATAAGGAGACATCCAGAGCAGTACGACGTCACGACTCTTGCGGCCAACAGGAATGTTGATGCTTTAGCAGGACAGGTCAGCGAGTTTCGACCTAAGAAGGCGATAATCTGCGATTCATCTCCCAAACTCCCGACGGCTAATAAAGCGACAAAGTGGGAGCGTGGAATAGAGTCTATTGTGGAAGCTGCAGCAGATCCGGATGTCGATATAGTTCTGAATGCGCTTGTTGGTGCCGTAGGACTTAGGCCAACCCTTACAGCGCTTGAGGCGGGTCATCGAGTAGCGCTAGCTAATAAGGAATCTCTCGTAGCAGGAGGCGCCTTGGTTGTAGCTGCCGCCGAGAGCGGGGAGGGTGAGGTGGTTCCAATCGACTCAGAACATTCTGCGATCCTTCAATGCATGCAGGGTTCCGATGACAAGGATCTACAGAGGATCACGTTGACCGCATCAGGAGGACCTTTTCGTGGGTACTCGAAAGCAGATCTTGACAAGGTTAAGGCTACTGAGGCCTTGCAGCACCCTACGTGGAATATGGGTGCGAAAATCACTGTCGATTCAGCGACTTTAGCTAACAAAGCACTTGAAGTCATAGAAGCCCATTTTTTGTACGGGCTAGACTATGACAGGATTGAAGCGGTGGTCCACCCTCAGTCAGTCATTCATTCTTTTGTCGAATTCGTTGATGGTTCAGTACTAGCACAACTCGGCTTCCCTAACATGGAATTACCGATCCTATATGCCCTGAGCTATCCGCACCGGTTAGATGATGCGTTACTCCGTACCTACGATCCGGTGAGGTTATCTCCACTCACCTTCGAAGACATAGATCATGAGGCATTCCCGATGTATGCCCTTGGGGTGGAGGCGGGTCGGCGGAGCGGTTGCGCGCCAGCCGTGTACAACGCTGGGAACGAAATTGCCGTTGAGGCATTCTTGGAAGACCGGATTCGTTTCCCTGAAATGCCTGAAGTGGTTGAAAGAACGATGGACAGAATTGGAATAGCGGCACCCAGAGATCTCATAGACGTGATTTCTGTCGATCAGGAAGCCCGAAAGGTGTCAGCAGAAGAAGTCGCGCGCTGCGCGCAGTCTATAGGAAAGAAGTCATGACGATACTCGCGACCGCCATCGTACTTGGCGTACTCATATTCGTGCACGAGCTCGGACACTTTTGGGCTGCCAAGGCGGTTGGTATCGAGGTCGAGAGATTTTCGATAGGGCTGGGTCCTAAGTTATTTGGATTTACTCGTGGTGAGACGGAGTGGGTCATTTGTGCTCTCCCACTCGGTGGGTACGTGAAGATGGGCGGCATGGATGATGAGGTCATGGAGAAGATCGAAGGTGGTGAGCTTCGAGTGGACAGCGTCGAGGCACTCGTGCAGAGCACAGATCGACATTTCGACTCGAAGCCAATCTGGGCCCGGGCCTTAGTGCTTTCCGCTGGGGTCATTATGAACATGCTGTTTGCCCTGGGTGTGTACACGTTCTTGGCTGCTACGTACGGCGAACGTCACTATGACAGTACGCGCATCGGTCAGATAGTGGAGAGTACGTTGCCCACGGGCGCTGAGGAATTGGCCACCGTCGATCGCGCAAGTCGGTTTGTGCGGATTGGTGCCGAGCCGGTGGAGCACTGGGGAGATATCCGTCGGGCTTTTCTAGAAGGTGATGCAGGGCCTGTGCGAGTCGATCTAGCAGAGCCAACTCGTAGCATTGAAATCCGCATTCCGGCTACTGAAGCAGAGCGGCGCTCCCTTTATGAGTCTTTGTTTGTATGGTTGGAGTCAGTAGTAGGGATAACGGACCCAGGGACACCTGCGGGGAAAGCCGGCCTCGAGACTGGTGATCGGGTGCTGGCCGTGAACGGAACGCCAACCGCTGGTTGGTACGATTTCGTAGATCAGATACAGGCGCGCCCAGGAGAACAGGTCGAACTGTCTATAGATCGGGGTGGTAGCCCCTTAGTTCTGTCGCTAACGCTCGATGCGGTCGAGGAACCCGCTCTTGATGGTCGGACCCGGATGATTGGGCGCGCTGGGATTCGTCCTTCAGGAATAGACATGACGTACGAGAGGGTCTCACTGGGCGAGGCGATGGCTACAGGCTATCGAGAGACCGTGGGGATAACCACGCTCATAGTAGGATTCCTGGGTGATTTAGTAACAGGAGATATCTCACCTCGTTCGCTTGGGAGCATAGTCACGATCGGTGAGGCATCCGGGCAGGCTGCTGCGGCCGGCCTCGAGACTTTTCTCAGTTTCATGGCCCTGTTCAGTGTGAACTTGGCGGTTCTGAATCTGCTCCCAATCCCGATCTTGGATGGAGGTCACCTTATGTTTCTTGCGATCGAGGCCCTTCGAGGAGGTCGGGCCCTGAGTGTTGAGCAGAAGCTAAGGTGGAGCAATGTCGGTTTCTTCATCCTCATTGGAATCATGGTACTAGCGTTGTCGAACGACGTGCTGAGACTGATGGGTATCTAAGGTCATGGAGTCTGGGCTTGGGGCAGGCCCACTCGTGTTGTTTGTACTGTGGGCGGTCTATCCTCTCAGCGTGTCTGCACAGGGGATATCAGAGGGAGGCGATTCTGATGTCGTTCAGATTGAATTTGTTGAGGCGTACTACACACTTCAGGATACGACTCTCACCGAGGTGATTGCTCGGCTCAACCGCACTCGTCTGGCTGGAGCGGGTGGTGAGATGTCTCAAGGGCTCACAGAGTACTACATCCAACCCTCTTGGCGTCCCTTAGGGGTCGGTGGGCGTTGTCGCGTCTCCGATCTGACCCTCAGAGTTCAGATTCGAGTCACATTACCAGCATGGCCAAGTGGGACTGAGCGTCCTACGGAAGAGTGGGCTTCTTGGCAAACGATCGAGGGAGCGATCCGATCCCATGAGCATCAGCATCGTGACCTTACCATCGATGCGGCTAGAGCTTTGGCGGACGATCTGAATGCCCTGGAGACCCAGGGCTGTGGAGCGCTAAGGCAGGCCTTTTCGGGAAAAGTGGCGTTGGCAGGTGAGCGTCTAGACGAGATCCACGCTCAATTCGATCGTAACACCCCCGAGCGTCTTTCCATAGCTGCCAAGCTTCCGGGTTGGGGCTGACCTTGACCTCTCTGGTCGGGTGTTTAGATCAAACTGAGTTGCGCTGGCCCCTCTCTGTAGCGAAGGTCTTCGATGTCGAGGAGAGTTGTCGGGTGATTCTGTTCCGCCACATCCAGATAACCCGACCATCCAGCCTTTTTCAGAGCTCCCCCGACTACTTTGAGAGCTAAGTCGCCACTGTTGCATTCGTGCGATAGATGTGCGAGAACGATACCTGCGAGTCTGGGATGCATTAGTTCAACGGCGAAACGAGCTGCAGCCTGATTTGACAAGTGCCCATGGCTTGATGCTATCCGGCGCTTAACAGATACGGGGTAGTTACTACTGTGGAGGAGCACCTCGTCATGGTTCGCCTCAAGCACAAGAAAGTCGCAACCAGATAGGGCATGGCGAATTTGAGATGTTGGTCGGCCAAGATCGGTCGCGACACCAACCCTAAGACCAGTACACTCATCGACGATGGCGACCCCTACCGGGTCTACCGCATCGTGGACTGTCAGGAACGGCTCGACTCTAGCGTCACCCACGTGGAAGGAGCGCCCCGGGTCGTAGGTACGCACGGTTTCTTGGCCTTTAAAAAGCTTTGTGCATGCTTCCTGAGTGCCCTGTGTCATGTAGAGCGGGGTTCCGTATCTTCTAGCGTAAACCCCGATACCGCTCGTGTGATCACCATGTTCGTGCGTCACCACGATCGCATCGATGTTTTCGGCCTCGACTCCAATTGTACCCAGCCGCTTGGCAAGGGAGCGGCCGCTGAATCCTGCGTCGACTAGCAGGCGCGTGTTTCCGGCCTGTAGAAAGATCGAATTTCCAGAGCTTCCGCTCCCGAGAACAGAGATTCTCACCAGCTGGTAGCGCTATTGTAACTCCGACAGGTCATTTTCTGCGTCGTTTCTCGGTCTTTTCCCACGCTATGCGTAACACTTTCTCCATCCCGCAAGTGAGTTTTTGGCCACGTCGAGCCATAACTCGTTCCGCCGTTTGAAGAAATTTCTCAAGACGGTGCTCCTCCAAGTCTTCACCTGACCCCCAGCTAAAGGGAGGAACTACTGACGGAGCCATTAGGCCACCGAAGACGTTGCTTCCAGCGCCAATGATAGTCCCGGTGTTGAGTAGTGTTCCTATGCCTGTCGTGACATGATCGCCAATAAAACATCCTACTTTGATGAGGCCTGAGTCCTCTTCACCCTCTGGTGTCCAAATTTGAACCGAGGTGTAGTTGTTTTTTAGGTCAGAGTTCGTTGTGAAGGCACCTAGGTTTACCCATCGGCCGACAAGAGCGTGTCCGATATAGCCTTCGTGTGCCTTGTTGCCGTATCCCAGAAAAACACTGTCTGCGATCTCTCCTCGCACCCGACACATGGGTCCGATCGATGAAGTCCCCAACGAGCCACCGAGAATTGTCGAGTTCTGACCCACATAGAGAGGTCCCGTCAAACGCGCCGGGCCTTCCACCCTAACCCCTGAATCGATGCGGATAGGACCGGAGCGGAGGTCAAGATGAACCCCGGCTTCGATTATGGCTTCCTCTCCCAGTGACACGTGGTGTGTCCCAACCCGGTGCCCACCAGGTGTGGGATAATCCTTGCTGAAGAGCTCTCTGATATCATCTGTTATGCGGTCGTGGTTAGCTGTTAGCAGATCCCACGGATGGTTCAGGATCGATCCTCTTAGGTCGAGGTCAACTGTTTGACTTGGCTCGGCCTCGGGGTTCCTTAGCCAAAGTTCCGAAGGGATTGGATCCCCACTTGCGACAACCCAGCCAACAGGATCTCCGTCAATGCAGATGCGGGCTGACTTTGTCGGTAGATCAAAATCCTGAAATGATAATACGGCGCGACTTGAGATCAGGATGCGGATACCCGAGGATGCTATGTCCTCTGGTGCTATCGCTGGCGGTGCTCCTGGTTCGTCAAAGCCGATCAGTGCTGTTCGACTAATGTGCCCCCTGCATTTAGTGCCGAATATCAGCTCTGCCCGCTGTCGTGCAGTGAGGCACCCGTGGAGAAGTTCTCCGCAGGGGCGGGTGAGGCTGAGGGGGGCCCAAGTGCGCGCCTGGCGATCGTCGAAAAGATAAAGGGACGTGGTCACTTCGTGGCTCCCTCTATGCGGGACAGGAACTCCTTGAGCTGAGACGCCCGACTTCGGGGCATGACCATCGTCGTGTCCTTCACCTGCACTACGACGAGGTCTTCGGTTCCCATAAGTACTACTTGGCCGGGCCCTTCCTGATACACAATCGATCCGCGTGAGTCGACGAGCTCCACATTACCTAATGAGACATTACCTAGTTCGTCGAGCGCCTGGGTTCGAGAGAGTGCCTGCCAACTACCCACGTCATCCCACTTAAAGGTGGCTTCGACGACCCCTACTCGATCGCTGCGTTCCATGACTGCTCGGTCGATCACGCTCACGGGTACGCGCTCGAAAAATGCGTCCGCTCCTTCGTTATCAATAAGTGGTAAGAGATCAGAGATCTCCGGTGCGTGCCTGCTTAATTCATCTAAGAGCACCCTGGCCTTCCAGATGAAGATTCCTGTGTTCCAGAGGTATCCTTGGTCCACGTAGCCACGAGCGGTCTCCTCGTCGGGTTTTTCATGAAATCCCTTTACGCGAAAAGACTTCGCCAAGCCAGCCGCTTTGAGTTGTTCACCAGACTCGATATGCCCGTACCCGGTTTCGATTCGGTCTGGGGATACGCCGATACTGAGGAGTAGGTCATCACGCCGAGCCACCTCGACGGCACTCGCGACCGTTTCCACAAATTCTTCGATGGGGTCTAGTAAATGATCGGCGTGCAGGGAAACCATCACCGCCTCCGGATCAAGCTGAGCTAGTTTCGCCGCCGCCCATGCCAGCACGGGTGCGGTGCCTCGTGCCTGTGGTTCGATCCAGAAATTATCTCGCTCTAGGTCGGGAAGTACTGATTTGATTGGACTTCTCAGGTTTTCCCCAGCCAGGATTCTGATGCGTTCAGTAGGGACCAGCGCACCTGCGCGTCGCATGGTATCAACGATGAGCGGTTCGTTAGTGCCGAGACGGAGAAGCTGCTTGGGTCGTTCTGGCGTACTCGCGGGCCAGAAGCGGGAGCCAATACCTCCGGCTAGAATGGTCACCCATGTGTGGGTTTCAGGCGTCTCGTAAGATGTCTTCGATTCGAGCAATGAGCTTCTTCGGGCTAAAGGGCTTAGTAATAAAGTCGTTCGCACCTCCGGCTAGAGCGCATTCGCGGTCTGCGTCCTGACCTTTCCCCGTTAGGATGATTACTGGTGTTTCGGAGTGGATTGGATTGGCTCGAATCCTGGAAAGAATTTCGAGTCCTCCGGCGACTGGCATCATGAGATCCAGTATCACCAAGTCCACATGATCTTGCTGAATCTCCTGGAGACCTTCAATGCCGTTGGGTGCCGTAATGACATCGTACCCCTTCGAACTGAGGGCCATCTCCAGCACTCGCCGGATGTGTGGCTCATCGTCAACGACGAGAATGCTTCGGCGATTTTCGACCGTTACGGCGTCGGGGACCACATCACCTCGCATGAAGGGGATGGGTAGGGGAACCAGTCTGAGGTGGGAGAGAGAACCCCATAAGAACGGCGGGGAACCTACCTTGGATATGGGGTAAAGTCAAGCAATAAAAGGGCTTTGCGGGGTTGACCCTAATCAGTCATGCCGTAACTTGGCGCACCTATTTTGACTTTTGTTCCAGGGTAATCTTGAACCAAACATCAGGCCAACGTTACCAGTACGTTCGGGCAGTTCTCGCACTAGTTGGAGTGTCAGCGGTCTTTCTGTCGGCGACGGCCTGCGACGATAACCCATTTGCCTTCAATTGGGATGACGTTCCGGATACAGTATTGCTGTATTCCATGGCTAGGCCTGAGCTCGGTTTAGTCTCTGCTTACGCATTCTTTGACGGTGTCGAGCTCGAGGTTGAGGTGCCGGGTGCGACTGGGCAATGGGATATTGCCATTGATACAAGAGGAGGGCAGATCGTCATGCTACCTCCTCCAGTGCTTGGAATTTACACGGATGCAGAGATTGCGACGTTCGAAAACACGCTTCTCGCAGATGTAAAGGAAGCTCCCAGCGACTCACTCGAATATGTTTCAGATCAGCCGGTTCCGGTCGAATTCGGGAATGTATACGTGATAAAGACGAACCGGTCCCCGGGATCATTTGGGCGTAGTTGTCGCTACCACGCTAAGCTAGAAGCAGTGGACATAGATCCGGTAGGTGGGACCTTCGTCTTTCGTCATGTCACGAACCCAGTCTGCAATGACCGGGATCTCGTGCCTCCGAACTGACGTATGCTCGACATCCGATGGCTTCGTGCCGAGCCTGATTTGGTCAAGGAGGGGCTGGCCAAGCGTGATGCGTCTCTGCCCGGGGCTGTAGACGAGATTTTAGCCCGCGATGCGGCTAGGCGAGAAGCGATTGGCGAAGTCAACGAGCTTAAAGCTCGACGGAACGCCGCGTCTAAGAAGGTAGGTGAATTAAAACGTGCGGGTGAGGATGCGTCAGACATAATTGAGGAGACACGTACGCTCGGCGCTAGGATCAGTGAGCTCGACTCTATCGTGAGAGAGGCCGAGGAGTCGATACGACGAAACTTGCTTGTAATCCCGAATGTCCCGAACGAAAGGGTGCCTATCGGTGGTGAGGCAAAGAACGAAGTTCTATCGCTTTGGGGGAAGCCGGCTACGTCAAGTTTCGAACTGAGGCCTCATTGGTCGATTGGTGAGGATCTGGGTATCCTAGATCTCCAGAGAGGAGCGAAAGTTTCGGGCTCTGGATTTCCCGTGTTAGTAGGACAGGGTGCACTTCTCCAACGTGGATTGATCAATTTTTTTCTGGATGTGCACACTGCTGAACACGGATATACTGAGGTCCGAGTGCCGTATCTGGTAACGGCTGATTCAATGATAGGAACCGGGCAGCTACCGAAGTTCGCAGATGAGTCTTACCGGTCGGAGCGTGATGACCTATGGCTGGTGCCTACCGCTGAAGTGCCAGTCACCAACCTTCACAGGGACGAACTTCTTACGGCTGACGACCTTCCAAAGCGCTATACGGCTTACTCACCGTGCTTTAGGCGCGAGGCAGGAGCTGCTGGGAAGGACACGCGCGGGTTGCTTCGAGTGCACCAGTTCGACAAAGTCGAATTAGTTCGTTATGAGACTCCGGATAGAAGTCTTGAGGCGCTAGAAGAATTGACGCGAGAGGCTGAGACGATCCTAGAGCGCTTAGGTCTACATTATCGACGGATATTACTAGCATCCGAGGACCTTGGCCAAAGCGCGTCAATGACCTACGACTTGGAAGTGTGGGCACCTGGCCTAGAAAAGTGGCTGGAGGTGTCGAGTTGCACGACCTTCACTGACTACCAAGCTCGGAGAGCGAGTATTCGATATAAACGAACACAGGAAGAGAAGCCTGAATACATCCATACGCTCAATGGTTCTGGCTTAGCGCTGCCGCGTGTGATCGCTGCATTACTTGAGACTTATCAAGAGTCGGACGGGAGTGTCTCGCTTCCAACAGTGCTTCACCCCTACGTTGGGAGCGAGCGGCTGACCCGCTCGGTGTAGATTCGGGAGCCGCGATACGTTCTGACCTATGGCTTAGATGATTCGCATCAAATGGCCCGTCGCTCTGGCGACATTATTCGTGATTCTGCTGGGTTGGTATCTACTCTACACCCAGCAGATCTTCAGGAGTGTCCAAGAGAATTCAGAGCTTCTCTCTAGGATATACACTGAGGTGCAGGAAGGATTGGTCTCTCAGGACCAGACCGAGGTGACGCAGTCTCTTCTAGAACTGCAGCGCATTGTCACAGAGTCGGGGGTTCCTCTCGTCGTAATGGGGCCCACAGACACTGTGCTGAACCATGTAAATCTTCCGTTCGAGGTAGATGTAGCGACGGCTGAGGGCCAAGAGCGAGTTCGAGAATATGTGCGCAAACTAGATGAAGAGCACAGTCCGGTAGGAGATCCGTTAGGAGCGCAGCACATTCACTTCGGTGATTCTCCCGAGGCTCGAAGTTTGCGATTGGTTCCGCTTTTACAGGCAGCGGGACTCCTTCTGACAGTCTTTATCGGCTTGCTAGTAATCAGGTACCAGCGAAGGGCTGAGGGAGAGCGGGCCTGGACATCAATGGCTCGAGAGCTTGCGCACCAGTTAGGCACACCTCTCTCTTCACTAGCAGGGTGGCTTGAGGTTCTGAGGTTGCCGGAGCGCGACCGTCCTGGCGATCTAGACGACCTTGATATTGCGAGTTCGATCGGCGAAGACCTGGAGAGGCTCGAACGGGTGAGTCATCGTTTCGAACTCATAGGGACGGAACCTGAGCTTGAAAGTTTGTCGGTCCGGCAAGTTGTTGAGGATCTGGAGGGTTATTTGGCGGCGAGGATTCCTCGGTTAGCGAAGAAGGGGATCGAACTCATCGTTGATATCCCTCACGGACTTCCCCGGGTTAAGGGCAACGAGGTACTGCTAATATGGGCACTGGAGAACGTTGTGAAGAATGCTCTCGATGCTCTTGCCGGGCGCGGGGGAAAAATTACGATCTACGCGCGGGAGATTGGAGGGCAGTGGGTAAGTCTTCGGATCCGCGATTCAGGGCCTGGAATCTCTCCTGAGGTGCGTGACAAGATATTCGAGCCTGGAGTGTCAACTAAATCAGGTGGGTGGGGTGTTGGTCTAGCCCTGTCTCGCCGAATAGTTGAGGGTGTCCATAAGGGTAAGATAGAGCTTCTAGAGACAGCAGAGGGTACAACATTTCAAATTCGCCTCCCTATAGCAGAAGTCAGAGACTGACTGTCGTCTATTAATGCAGGACTCATCCCAGACCAATAGTCTTCATCTCCAAGGGCTGAACCCGGAGCAACTCAGTGCAGTGGAGCACTTCGAAGGCCCAATCCTAGTGCTGGCGGGGGCAGGATCGGGTAAGACGCGAGTCTTGACCGCCCGTGTATGTCACCTCATCCACACCCATGGCGTGCCGGCGGACCGAATTATGGCCGTCACTTTTACGAACAAAGCTGCGGGTGAAATGAAGGAGCGAATATCGCGTCTCTTGGGCGCGGAACCGGGAGGCATGTGGGTGGGAACTTTCCACGCTCTTGGTTCGAGACTCCTCAGGCGGCATGCTGATCGACTAGGCTGGGATCGCACGTTCAGTATTTTTGATGCTGACCAATCGCTCCGTCTGGTTAGGGCGGTCCAGGATGAGGTAGGGCTTGATCGTAAACGGTGGAGCCCGAAAGCGATAAAGAACGCGATCAGCAACGCCAAGAATCAGCTGGTCACAGCAACGGACTTTGCTGCCGAAAACGATGGGTCCTTCGACCTCTTCATGCGTAACGTAGCGAAGGTATATCCAGAATATCAGAAAGCGCTGAAGAACCAGAATGCGTTCGATTTTGACGACTTGCTAATGAAGCCCGTTGAGCTTTTCGAGGATTCGACAGACCTGATTGATCGGTATCGAGAACGTTTCTCCTTTGTGCTTGTTGATGAATATCAGGACACTAATCGTGCACAGTTTCGGTTTGTCGAACTAATAGCCGGACTTCATACAAACCTCATGGTCGTTGGAGATGACGATCAGTCAATCTACGGTTGGCGGGGTGCCGATATCAGGAACATTCTCGATTTTGAGGATGCATTCCCGGCAGCAGTGACCGTGCGTCTCGAGCAGAATTATCGTTCGACCCACAACATTCTTCAGGCGGCGAATCACGTGATTGCCGAAAATCTGAATCGTAAGGGAAAGAATCTGCGAACGGAGCGGGTTAGTGGTGAAAAGATCACTACGCTGGAATCATTTGATGAAAATGACGAGGCTCGATGGATAGTCCGTGAGATTGAGACCCGCTCCCGAGAGGCATCAGCATCGTCCTACCACTCAAATGCAGTCCTGTATAGAACCAATGCTCAGGCTCGTGCCCTAGAGGATGCCTTTCGGCGCCAAGGGATTCCTTACCAGGTCGTCGGAAGCGTCCGTTTCTACGAAAGGCGGGAGATCCAAGATGTCCTGGCTTATCTTAGGGTTATCTCGAACCCTAGAGACGCTGTAGCGTTCGCAAGGATTGTGAATTATCCGAGGCGAGGGATCGGTCTTACGAGTCAGGAGCACCTCAGACTTTGGGCTGCTGAGCAGGGCGTTTCTCTTCTGGAAGCATCAATGCGTGCGAGTGAGGTGCAGAACTTGAGAACTGCTGGAGCCCAGGGGCTCAAGCGCTTTGCTCAGCTTATCCAGCGCTTCAGTATTCGCGCCGCTCAGGTCACCGTCGGAGACCTTCTGGAGGAGCTGATCGAGGAACTGGACCTGGTTCGGCACCTGATTAAAGAGGGGCCGGATGGAGAAGACCGGGCACGAAACGTCTCCGAACTCATCGCTGGTGCGGTCGACTTCGATGCGACCCAGGTGCTGAGCATAGCCCAAGAAGATACAGACGGCTTCACAGAACTTGACCTGTTCCTGCAGCAGGTGGCGTTGGTGGGTGATGTTGATCGACTCGACCCGAATGCAGACGCTGTAACACTGATGACGTTGCATAATGCAAAGGGCCTGGAGTTTCCTTTCGTTTTTATAGCTGGGATGGAAGAAGGGTTGTTTCCATTGGGTCGAGCCTATGATGAACCTGAAACTTTGGAGGAGGAGCGCCGTTTGTTCTATGTGGGGATTACCCGAGCCGAAGATAAGCTGACGATTTGCTGGGCGAGGCAACGTCGTCGGGCGGGTGATTTCAACTACAACACACGCTCATCATTTCTGGATGCGGTCCCGGAAGAGTTAGTTGAGGAGAGGAGGACGAAGCGTCTAAGCGTTACAGGAAGGGTGGCCCCACATCGCGGTCGACGGGCGTCGCAATCCGGTGGTGGCTATTATGAAGAGGGGGAGTATGAGAACGAATCTGATCCCGACTATTCGTTGAACCAAGACACTCCTCGCTTTGTAAAGGGTGAGAGGGTTGTGCACGAGACTTTTGGGTCCGGATCGGTAATTGAGATCTCGGGTTTTGGTCGAGATCTCAAGGTGACCGTCGACTTCGAAGAAGCAGGCAGGAAAAGACTGCTGCTTCGGTATGCGGCACTTGAGAAAGACTGGCCGTGAGTGTGCCCTAGATACTGAGATAGGGGTGAGCCTAGGAAGGCTGGAACCTAAGCCCTTGCGCCGGCATCATTGGGTGGCTCGCTCAAACTATGGGTCTTTCCCATCCTGGCTTGTTCCAACTCTTAACTCAGCGGGTTCGTTTTCGGCACGCTCGCTGGCCATTTCGGCGACCTCTTCGCCAGTATTTGGCGAAGGAGAAGTGATCTTTCGGGCGCCGGCACGGAATCCTCTCATTGTTGAGGCGGTGTCAATAAAGAGGTCCTCTGCCTCACGCTGGATTACCTCAACTAGGGCATTGAAATCTTCTAGCCTGTCTCCGATGTGTCCCGACACCTTAGTAAGACGTTCTGATAGAATTCGGATCGACGAATTGAGTTTTTCCAGGTCTGATCGAAGCGACTGGGTTATGAATTCCAAGTTATCCGATATGATCTTCGCCCGGTCGGATGCGGGTCCTATGGCGTCTCCAACCCGGCTCCTTAAGTCTTCTAGTATTCGGTTGATACGTATTAGGGCGGTCATAGCAACGATCAGCAGTGCCACCAGCGCTAAGGCGATAACGATTGTGGCTACTTGCGAAAAAATGGCCAGTTTGCTGCTAGGGACAGCAGCTTGTGCGAGAGCGATTAGAAGTGGACCCATGCTCTGAAGATAATGCACAGTGAGGTCTCCGTGGTTAGCTCCGGCACGGATGCTGCATTTGAGGGTCAGATAGGTCCCATTAGCGGATGCCTTCGGTGGTGAACTTCTAGTAAGTGGATTCTATAGGTGCACTCAGTGCAATGGTGCGGTTGGCGAGGTCCATGAAGTCCAGGTATCTTCTGGCTTAATCAGTTGGGCCGTTGGCTCGAACAGGTGGGCTCTGGCCTGCACTCTTCTTAACGTATTGTCAGGATTATATGGGGACCTTCGTGGTCGAAGGCGGACACCGGCTTGAGGGTCGGATACGCCCCGCAGGGAACAAGAACTCGGCGTTACCATGCTTGGCAGCGGCTGTGCTGTGTCCCGAACCTGTAACGTTTGAGAACGTCCCAAGAATTAGAGATGTTCTTACGTTTTTGAGTATTATAGAGTCTCTCGGAGCTGAGGTTACGTGGTCCGGGTCTAACGAGTTGACCATAGACGCTGGATCGGTGCACACTAATAGTGTGGAAGAAGACATGGCGCGTCGGATTCGAGCTTCTGTGCTTCTAGCAGGACCGTTGCTTGCCCGATTCGGCCATGTGGAGCTTCCACCGCCGGGTGGGGACGTTATTGGTCGGCGTCGCATGGACACACATTTCCTCGCTTTCGAGGCGCTGGGCTGTGAGGTGACACTGAATCATGGTTATGAAATCAGTGCCGAGCATCTTATGGGGGCAGACTTCTTCCTCGATGAGCCGTCGGTGACAGGCACAGAAAATGCGATCATGGCGGCGGTTAGAGCTAAGGGTGAAACCAAGATCCGCAATGCTGCTGCGGAGCCTCATGTGCAAGACCTCTGCCATCTGTTGAATAGGATGGGCGCTCAGATCTCAGGTATTGGAACGCACATGCTTACAATCGAAGGCGTGAGAGATCTTCACGGTACGCATTTCCGAATCGGTGCGGACCACATCGAGACGGGCTCGTTCATTGGCCTCGCCGCGGTAACACGGAGTGACATTACGATTGAGGGCGCACCGGTCGAACATCTCGACTCAACATTGATAGGATTTAGACGGCTTGGTATCCGCTGTGAGGTGGATGGTAGCGACCTTTCAGTCTATGGCTCTGAAGAACACCGGATCCAGATGGACGCCTTCGGCGCTGTGCCTAAGCTGGACGATGGTCCCTGGCCAGCCTTCCCAGCTGACCTGACATCGATAGCGCTTGTCGCAGCAACCCAATGCCAGGGTACAGTCTTGATTCACGAGAAAATGTTCGAGTCTCGTATGTACTTTACCGACAAGCTTGTAGGACTTGGGGCTTCAATCATTTTGTGCGATCCGCATCGAGCAGTTGTAGTTGGCCCAAGCCCGCTCAAAGGTGGAGTTGTAGAGAGCCCGGACATTCGTGCCGGTATGGCTCTGCTCATAGCAGCACTTGGTGCCGAGGGTAGGTCAGAGATACACAATATCCATCAGATTGAGCGCGGATATGAGATGATCGATGAACGGCTAGGTCAATTGGGTGCAAGGATCGAGCGGGTCGAAGGATGAGTGGCACACAAAGCCGACCTCATTGACACTTTCTGATAACCTGAGGAGGTCCTATCCGTTTACGGGGGATGTTTCCTAGAATGGGATGACGTTGACCTGACCTGACCTGACCTGGTTGAGGTCGACATAAGAATGGTCTTTCCGACAATCAGGGTTCTGTGAGGACAAACACCAGTCCCTCAGTCGGGTTGAGCGAGTCTCTCGCCTCTTCTATATTCACCCTCCGTTATAGCTGCGAAGGTTGCGGCGGCAGTATCGAAGTGGGGGAGTTGGTCGCCCCCGCTTTTTTATTCGATGTGGACTTGGGGTTCGCTGCTTATGCGGCGCACCCCTCGTTTTTGAATGGAGATTTCTATGCGGTCCATCCCGGAGATAGATGGAGGGCTAGAATGCCGTGTTGAGGAACTTGGCTACGAAGTAGTTGAGTTGCGTTGGGCGGGCAGTGGTCGTAGGCCTATGCTAAAGCTTCGCATCGATCGCTCGGATACTATCCCGGGCGAAGGAGTGACAGTGGACGAGTGCGCTCAGGTAAGTCGAGAGCTCGAGTCTTGGTTGGATGAGCACGAAGGGATTTCGGAAAGGTATGTGCTTGAAGTTTCATCGCCCGGTGTTGATCGGCCGCTATCGCGGCCGCGTGATTTCGAGCGGTTTAAGGGAGAGTGCGTTGCCGTGAACGGAAAGCAAGTACTTCTGGGAAGGGCTACGAGGCTTGAAGGGGAATTACTCGGGCTAGCGGAGTCTGGAACTGACAGTGAGTCGGTTCTACTGCGCCTGCCGAGCGGCGAGGAGGTGGGTATTTTGCGGTCAGAGATCCGAAAAACCCATCTCGTCTTCACTTGGGAGTGAGGAGAAGAAAATGGCGAATGCGGCACAGATCATAGCGGCTTTCAGAGATGTCGCGTCGACAAAGAGTCTATCTGACGAAGAGATGACCGACCTAGTCAAGGATGGGATGCTCGCTGGTTTGGCTCGTATCTATGGCGCTACAGTCCAGGCCGAGATCGACATCGACGAAGACACGGGTGATTTCGATATTGTGGTGCTCCGTCGCGTCGTAAACGAGGTGGAGGATTCGGCTACAGAGATAGCACTGGACGAGGCACGTTGGGATGATGACACCTACGAAGTGGGTGATGTCATGGAGGTTCCGGTCGCCTTTGCTGACTTCGGGCGCAATGCTGTGATGGCTGTTAAGCAACGCATTGTGCAGCGTGTTCGTGATAACGAACGAGACAGGATCCGAGACGAGTTTGCGGATCAAATAGGTCAATTGCTTTCGGGGGAACTCCAGCAGATTGAGCGCGGAAAGCTCGTTGTGATGCTGAATAGGGCTCGCGATGCCGAAGCGATAATTCCATGGAAGGATCAGAACCCTCGAGAGCGTTTCCGTCAGGGTGACCCCATCCGAGCGGTGCTCAAGAAGGTAGAGGAAACCCCAAAGGGGCCTCGTCTTATTCTATCGCGAGCGGATCCTCTATTCGTCTCAGCGCTTTTTCATTTAGAGGTCCCCGAGATCCATCAGGACATCGTGGAGATCAGAGAAATCTCTCGAGAGGTTGGGGGAAGAACAAAAATTGCGGTCTACAGCCGTGATGAATCGATAGACCCTGTCGGGGCGTGCGTGGGACTGAAGGGCTCTCGAGTTCAAGCCGTTGTGAATGAACTAGGTGGTGAGCGTATCGATATCGTGCCTTGGCACCCTGATCCGGAGGTCTTCGCCCGTCGTGCGTTGGCGCCGGCTCGTGTATCGAAGGTAGTGACTGACTCGGATCGTCAAGTCGTGACAGCGATCGTTGACGAGGACCAATTGTCCCTAGCGATTGGACGAAATGGTCAAAATGTGAGGCTCGCTTCACAGCTCATTGGATGGCAGATCGATCTATATGGATCAAGAGAGTGGGTGGAGCGCGGTTCCGATCTCGCGATGCTCGGTGAGGAAGGCGGAGATGAGCATTACGAAACCTCGGATTTTCCTCTTTCTGAGTTGGATATTAGGGCTGGTGTGCTGGCGGCTCTATCTGAGGCTGGATATGATACGTTCTTGCAAATCATAGACTTGGAGCGTCGAGATTTTCTAGGAATGAAAGGGCTCGGCGAAGAGGACGCAGATCGTCTTCTTCAAATCATCGACGAACTGACGGTGGTAGAAGGAGAGGCGGAATTGAGCGAACAGGAGCCTGATCCCGAACAGGAGCCTGATCCCGAAGAGGAGCTTGATCCCGAAGAGGAAGAGGATGGAAACGCCGACGGCGGAGATGGAGAATCGGAGGATTAGCGCACTGAGGCTTCTGGGCCTAGCGAAGAGAGCGGGTGCGGTAGCTTTGGGCACTGGATCGGTTCGTCGGGCGATCCAAGGAGGTGAGGCTTTGCTGATTTTGATGGCGGAGGACGCCTCGAGTGTCCAGATGAATAAAATTAGAAATACGAATGATGACGGATCGATCCCCCGGATGACCTTGGGGGATCGTGCCACGTTGGGATCCGCGTTAGGGATGGCGGAGCTTTCTGCAGTGGCGGTCACGCAGTCGTCGTTCGCGGATCGTCTTGTTGAGGAACTGTTGGGTTCCCGAGGCGGTTGCAGTACGAACGCATTGGAGGTGTAGTAGAAAGCATGCAGGTATTCGAACTCGCGGATGATCTGAACGTCAGCACCGACGCTTTGATCGAGCTTCTGCGGCACATGGGTATTCCGGTGGCCGATGACGAGGCGACCATCACCGATGCTCAAGTGGCAAAGATTCTTGCGAAGATGGAGCGCGAACGTCGCGCGGGTCATTCGGATCCGGCCGAAGCTGTTCGTTCGGCAATGCGAGATGCTGCGCCGTCGACTGGGCGCCGTCGGAGACGGCGTCGTGTAGTGGAGGAAGTCGAGCCAGACACAGAGGAAGTAGTCGAGAAAGCCGAAGAGTCGACTTCTGAAACCGAGGAAAGCATCGAGGATACTGTAGTTGCGGGTCATTCGGATCCGGTCGAGGTCGAAGAGGTCGATGTCGAGGAATCCCAAGCGACTGAGGTTGAGGAACCCGAAGCGACTGAGGTTGAGGCGCAGGAAGGCGAACATGACCCTTCCTCGACAGAAGAATTAGGGGAGGATCCGGTCGAGGTCGGGTCTGAGATGCCAGGGTCCGAGGTGGACACGACGCATGCCGACTCAACTCCTGAAGAGGTGGTAGATCCTGATAAAGAAAATCTCGCTCCTGCTAGGGCTGGTCAGCCGGATGGTCCGGTGGTCCGCACGATTCGTCGGCCAGCCCCGGCTGCGAGCGCCGGACCGGGTGGCCAGGTGCGGATTCAGGCTGAGGGTTATACCCCTGATGGCCGACGCCAGAGACAAGAACGGGGTAAGAAGGGTAAGAAGAAAGGCGTCGATAGAGATGCCGTGAAGGACAATATTGCAAGAGTTATGGCTGAACTCCGTGGCGGTGGTAAAAAGCGCCGTCGCAAGGGACAGAGGGTCTCAGCGGAGGAGAAGGAGGCGCAGGAGCAAGCTCAAGAAGAGAAGCAGGAGCGCGAGCGCCGTACGGTGAAGGTGAACGAATTTCTGACGATAGCTGAATTGGCCGAGCTTGTTGACGTCTCAGCATCGGAGATTATTGGGTCTGCGTTTAAGAACTTGGGGTTGATGGTTACGATCAACCAACGACTAGACTTCGATCAGATAGAGCTCCTACTTGACGAGTTCAACTTTACCGCGGTTAAGGAAGAGGAGTATATCCAAGAAGCGGAGGTCGAAGACGACGAGGACGATCCGGCGATGCTCAGGCCACGCCCGCCAGTGGTGACCGTAATGGGGCATGTCGATCACGGTAAGACTCTTCTCCTCGACAGGATTCGCTCGACAAACGTTGTGGCGGGTGAGGCAGGGGGCATAACGCAGCATATAGGTGCATATCATGTGGAACTTGAGGATGGGCGCAGCGTGGCGTTCCTTGATACCCCCGGTCACGCAGCTTTCACGGCGATGCGAGCTCGTGGTGCGGACGTAACTGACATTGTAATCCTCATCGTCGCTGCGGACGATTCAGTGATGCCACAGACGATTGAGGCGATAAGTCACTCACGTAACGCGGGAGTCCCTATGATCGTCGCAATTAACAAATGCGATCTTCCCGCGGCGGACCCGATGCGGGTCAAGCAGGAACTCTTACAGCACAGTGTCAACATTGAGGATTTTGGTGGTGATGTTCTTGCTCAGGAAATCTCTGCTAAGGAAGGCACCGGAATTGAGGACCTTCTCGACAAGGTTTTGCTTCAGGCTGAGATGCTAGAGTTAACAGCAAACCCTGAACGAGAGGCTCAGGGCACAGTCATCGAGGCGCAACTTGATCCTGGTAAGGGTCCAGTAGCTACGGTGTTGGTGCAGAAAGGAACGTTAAGGGTGGGTGACTCGTTCGTATGTGGCCTATTCGACGGTCGTGTCCGCTCAATGCTGGATGAAAGAGGTCACGCCGTAGAGGAAGCCAGCCCAGCAATCCCAGTACAGGTGCTTGGCGCGGGCGGGGTGCCTCAGGCGGGCGATACGTTCCAGGCGATGTCGGCGGATCAGGCTTCGGAGATTGCTTCAACGCGCCAGCGTCTTGATCGTGAAAAGCAACTCAGGGTTCGGGAGCGTGGCCTTAAGCTTGGGGACTTCGGAAAGCTGGTTAAGGCGGGCCAACTGTCGGAGTTGCCGATCGTTATAAAAGGTGACGTCGATGGTTCAGTTCAGGCCCTTTCCGACTCGTTAGAACAGCTGGGGACGAGTGAAGTGGCAGTTAATATTGTGCACCGCGGGGTAGGTGCTATCAACGAGTCCGACGTATTGCTTGCTCAGACCTCCGGTGCCGTAATCCTGGGTTTTCGGGTGCGTCCCCAGACAGCAGCACGACAGGCAGCAGAGCGTGATGATGTTGAAATCAATGTATACGACGTCATCTATGAGGCCGTAGACGAAATCACAGCCGCTCTCGAAGGAATGCTTGCGCCCGATAAAAAGGAAACTGTCGAAGGGACCGCTGAGGTCAGAGAGGTATTTAAGGTCTCTAAAGTGGGCACGATCGCCGGATGTTACGTGTCAGAAGGTCGGATCGATAGGAAGGGACATGGGCGACTGATCCGCGATGGCATAGTCGTCTACGACGGCGAGATCTCCTCGCTAAAGAGGTTTAAGGATGATGCCAAAGAAGTTCGTGAAGGATTCGAGTGCGGTATTGGCATCGCTAACTTCAACGATATAAAGGTCGGCGATATCATTGAAGCGTACTCAGTCGAAGAGGTCGCCCGTACGCTTGCGAACTCGACTTGATGAAGGGGTGACCTCTCAGATAGTTACGTTCGACTTCAATGGTTCTAGCATCTCAGACTTGGAAACTCTCTCTCCCGGGGTGCTCTTCCCTGAAGGAGAAGCGATCGGTGATACGTTCCATCCGAGATCGTCTTTCTTCACGGTTCAACGTTTCAGTAGCTGAGACCGGGTTTCAGGATGTGCACTCGCTGGCGGAGTTATCAATTGCGGTAGTTGCCAGCGATGGCCGATTGGCTGAGTCTGTTCTCGACAAAGCCGATCGCTTCGTTGAGTCACATGCCGGTGCCCTGATCATTATGGTGAGTCGGGAGGTCCATTAGTGTTAGGTCTCAGAGCAGGTGCCCCATGAAAAAGAGGTTGGCACGCCTTAACGAACAGTTGCGTCGCGAGCTGTCCGAGTTGATTCGAACACGCGTTCGAGACCCGCGAGTGGGGCTTGTGACGATAACCGGTGTCGAGGTCGCTGCGGACTTGGGATCGGCGAGGGTGTACGTCCGAATTACTGGTGGCAGGGACGAAGTCTTGAAAGGGCTTGAGGGTCTCGCCGCCGCCGGGTCGTTCTTGCGAGGAGAATTGGGTCGAGTTCTGCATGTAAGACGTATCCCGGAACTCCGCTTTCAGGAAGATCTCTCCTACGAAGGTGCAGCTAGGATAGAGGAGGTCTTAGCCGAGGTGCTTCCTGATGGAAAGTCACAGAGAGTCGAGGATGATCTAGAGAGTCAAGCAAAGGACTTCCAGCTAGAGCAGAGGCCTGAGGACAACGAGTGAGGATTGCTGAAGGCGACTTCCTGCTTCCTGTTGATAAGCCAGCTGGCCCAACGTCTCATGGTGTGGTGAGCAAGGCTAGGAGGGCCCTAGGAACGCGTAGGATTGGTCACACAGGTACCTTAGACCCATTTGCTTCGGGCCTCTTGGTTCTTTGCGCCGGTCAAGCTACTAGGCTGGCGGAGTACATCACTGGAATGGACAAGGGTTACCAGGCTGTGGCTTGCTTAGGTATAGAGACGGATACACTCGACCTCAGCGGCAAGGTTACTTCGATGGATGACAGATGGCGTCATCTCGACCCCTCTTCGATTGAGGAGGTTGTCCTCAGCCAAATTGGATTGATTGAGCAAGAGCCCCCGCAGTTCTCAGCGAAAAAAATTGATGGAGAGGCCATGTATAGACGTGCTCGCCGGGGTGAGGTCATTGCGCTTCCGGCCGTGCAGGTCACGATTTACGAAATCGAGATCATGAGTGTGAAACTTCCATTTGTGCGATTCTCAGTCCGGTGCTCAAGCGGTACCTACGTTCGTGCTATTGCCCGAGATATCGGTCGTCTCCTTGGATGTGGAGCGCATCTTACGGAATTGCGTAGGACGACCATTGGAAAGTTTCGGGTCGAAACGGCAATTAGCCTCGAGGAACTGGGTAATGCCGATGCCGTCTCAGCTGCTTGTGTCGAGCCGAGTGCCGGACTGCTTCACATACCTCCGGTCTCGGTGGATGAAGCAGTAGCTGACCGACTCCGTAATGGGCAACGAGTGCGAATAGAAGAGAAGGGAGAAGAGTCCGAGGCATTAGTCGCGGTGACGCATGGTGACAATCTTATTGCTATAGCTACCCTAGATGCTGGCTTGCTTCGGCCCCGAAAGGTTTTCATGAGATGACTAGCGTGCATTGGAACTCTCCGCGGGGAATCCCACGCGACTGCGGTACCGTCGCGACTGTAGGGACATTCGACGGTGTGCACCGGGGTCACTGGACCGTCTTGAGTGAGATCCGCGAAAGAGCAGACGCAACACAGCGCCGGAGCCTTCTTGTGACTTTCGATCCTCATCCGTTGCGCATTGTGCGACCAGAGCATGCTCCACTGATGCTCACAAGTCCTATAGAAAAGAAAGAGATCCTTGCGGAGTCAGGGCTCGATTACGTGGTATTTCTAAGTTTTACGGAAGCACTCTCTCGTTATGAGCCTCGACGCTTCGTGAAAGAGATTCTCGTTGGTCGATTGGGCGTCGAGGAACTCGTTATAGGATATGACCACGGGTTTGGCCGAGATCGGAAAGGGGACGAAGAAACCCTAAGGGAGATAGGCGAGGACCTGGGCTTCACGGTTGATGTTGTTCCTCCTGTATCCGTAGGAGAAGCCGCGGTCTCCTCATCCCTGATACGCGATACCATAATGGAGGGAAGGGTTGCAGACGCCATGGATCCTCTCGGCCGCCCATATTCGATCCGCGGAATCGTTGTTCGTGGGGAGGGCAGGGGCAGAAGTCTAGGTTTCCCCACAGCTAATCTCGCGGTCGTGGACTCATATAAGTTGATTCCACCGGAGGGTACGTATGCGGTTCGTGCTGTACTTCGTGATGGGACATACGCGGGTGCCTTGCACTTGGGCCCACGACCCACTTTCCAGGGGTCACCTCCAAGCATAGAACTGCACCTACTTGATTTTGACCGCGAGATATACGGAGAGGAGGTGCGAGTGGATTTTATTCAGCGGTTAAGAGGGATCGAACGATTTGAGGGGGTGGCCACACTACTTGGGCAGATCGGTAACGATGTAGGTCGAGCTAGAAGGATTCTGAAGGGGTGGGTACCTGCCAGATGACCAGTATCCACTAGCCTCACAAAGGGGTAGTTGCGAGGCATACCTGTAGACGCTTTCTGTTCGTTTTCTTAGCTTTTTCTTCGTAGCTCGCAAGAACATCCGCTTTAGCGGGTGCACAGCTTTAGCTTCCCTTGCAGCAATTGACTCCTGAGGAGGCACGCCAAAATGGCGATTGTCAAGGAAGACATTATCAAAAAGTACCAGCTCCACGAGAGTGATCGTGGGAGCGCACCGGTTCAGGTTGCGATACTCACCGCGCGGATTGACGACCTTAGGTCTCACTTCGATTCGCACAAGAAAGACCACCACTCAAGGCAGGGCCTGCTAAAGATGGTAGGTCGGCGTCGGCGTCTATTGGAGTACGTCAAGCGTAATGATGTGGAACAGTACCGTGACCTTATCAAGGACCTTGGACTGAGACACTGATCTCTTCTCTGGCGTGCGGCGTAGTGTCAGTCGGTAGACGACGACAAGTGTCGGAGGAAACCCCGCGGTCATCTGGTCGCGGAGAAGGATCCGCCCCCTCCGCTTGGCGGTGGGAGTCGGCTAATCATTCGAGTGCGTTAGTGCCTCGGGTGGGAGACGGCCTACAACCTGGCTGCACAGTCGGGCTCACGGACAGCGTTCCCCTGGATCGCACCGTGACCCCGCGCGGCGGTCGCTCTCTCTCCGGATCTCATGCGCACTCTCCTTGTTCTAATAGGCGGGATTCCCCCGTCTGAAAACGAAGTGAGTACAATACATGACTAAGAAAATAGAGCGCCAATTTGCAGGACGCTTGCTTTCGCTCGAAACTGGCCGCATGGCCAAGCTCGCACAGGGTTCGTGCCTGGTGCAGTTCGGCGATACCGTAGTTCTTTGTGCCGTTACGGTACAAGACAACCCTACCCATTTACCCTTTTTCCCGCTTACGATCGAGTATCGTGAGAAGTCCTATGCCGCGGGTAAGATTCCCGGAGGCTTCTTTAAGCGTGAGGGTCGTCCGGGTGAGAAGGAGATTCTGAGCGCTCGCATGATCGACCGACCCATTCGGCCGCTATTCCCAGATGGGTTTATGCACGAGACTCAAGTCGCCTGTTTTATTTTGTCGGCTGATCAGGAGAACGATGCGGACGTAATTGCGCTCTTGGGCGCCTCAGTAGCACTCAATATGTCGAAAGTCCCCTTCAACACGACGGTCGCATCCGTTCGAGTCGGTCGCATTCAGGGGAACTGGGTGATCAACCCGACCTTCCAGCAGCTTGAGTACTCCGATGTAGACATCGTAGTATCGGGTTCCACGGAAGCGATCACGATGGTAGAGGGTGGTGCGCTTGAGGTTCCGGAGGCAGAAATCCTTGAGGGCCTAACTGTGGCTCATGAAGCGATTCGTGAACTCTGCGAGATACAGGATGATTTCCTGGAAGACCATCGTGTGCCAGATATGGACTGGGCCCCGGCCGAGGTCGATAGTGATCTCAGGTCGAAAGTCGAAGTGCTGGCCTCATCAAAAGTTGAGGAAGCTCTGGCGATTGGAGATAAGCAGGAGCGGAGTCAGGAGATGGCGAGGGTCACGGAGGATGTGATCGCGACTCTGATTGCGGAGGATGAGCAGTATTCTGAAGACGAGAAGGACATCAAGGAAACGATTCGGAGCATCGAAAAGCAGACGATGCGTAGGACGATCCTTGATAAGGGAGTCAGAGCAGATGGTCGCGGTGTTGACGATATTCGGACTATCACTTCTGAGGTTGGCGTGCTCCCCCGAACGCACGGTTCGGCATTGTTCACTCGTGGTCAAACCCAGGCATTGGCGGTTGTTACGCTAGGAACCTCAAGGGATGAGCAGCGCATTGATTCAATTGATTCTCGTGAGGAGATCAAGAAATCATTTATGCTGCATTATAACTTCCCGCCCTTCTCGGTAGGCGAGGCTCGCCCATTCCGTGGCACGTCGAGGCGGGAGATCGGACACGGAAATCTCGCTGAGCGAGCGATTCAGCCGCTCCTACCGGAGTATGATGACTTCCCGTACACGATCCGGATTGTTTCTGATGTTCTTGAGTCGAACGGGTCTTCATCAATGGCAACGGTCTGTGGTTCCTCTCTTTCTCTCATGGATGCCGGTGTCCCAGTCAAGGCACCATGTGCTGGAGTGGCTATGGGGCTTATCAAAGAAGGTGAAGATGTCGCCATTCTTACTGACATCCTCGGCTTGGAAGACGCCCTGGGAGACATGGACTTTAAGGTAGCGGGCACTCGCGATGGTGTGACGTCTATTCAGATGGATATCAAGATCGAAGGTCTGACGATGGATATTCTCACCGAAGCTCTAGAACGAGCGACCAAAGGACGTCTCCATATCCTTGACCAGATGGGTCAAGCGTTGGAGGCTCATCGCGAAGACTTGTCTGACTATGCTCCACGCATCGTATCCATCCAGGTCAACCCGGAAAAAATCGGAGAGATTATAGGGCCGAAGGGTAAGACTATCCGAGCGATTCAGGAGGAGTCGGGTGCGTCGATTGATATAGACGACGCTGGTATAGTGAAGATCGCAGCGGTGGACGGAGAGGCGGGTGAGCGGGCAAAGGAAATGATCGAAGCGATCGTTGCTGACCCTGAGGTTGGCCGGATTTACGAAGGTCCCGTCAAGAACACAACAACGTTTGGTGCCTTCATTGAAATAATGCCGGGCACCGAGGGGCTCTGCCATATTTCGGAGTTGCAGGAAGGCAGGACCGAGAACACCGAAGATGTTGTTAAGAAAGGTGACATAGTCCGAGTTAAGCTTCTTTCGATTGATGAGAAGGGCCGCCTTCGTTTGTCACGAAAGGCAGCGATAGCGGAGGATGCCACCGCTGTAGATAGCCATGAAGACACGGGTAGTGACGAGGAGGAGGGAGTCGAGGGCTGAAGGGGCCCTTTAGGCGGCGGTGAGTGACATTAGTTGTAAGCGAGAGTCGACCGTGAGTGATGTCACAGGGCGCACGGGAGACGGGTGGATGCCCGTCCCCCGTGCGTCGTCTTCTGAAGTTAGCGGCCGAGAAAAGAGTCTTGAGGAAATGCGTGAAACAAGCCTCGACAACGGGGTGCTCATCTTGAGTGAAAAGATTCCCGGTGTACGTTCTGCAGCGATCGGGATCTGGATCAGGCAGGGTGCTGCGCATGAGACGAATGCCGATACGGGTGCGAGTCACTTACTTGAGCACATGGTTTTCAAGGGGACTCGCACCAGGTCAGCGCTTGAGATTGCAGATTCACTTGAGACGCTCGGTGGTTCACTAGATGCGTATACTAGTCGAGAACATACGTCCTACCAGGCACGTGTTTTGGATGAGCACATACCAGTTGCCTTAGATGTGCTTTCTGATTTGGTCTTATCACCAACTTTGCGCGACTCTGATCTTTCCCTAGAGCGTGAAGTGGTTCTGGAGGAAATAGCTCAGGTTGAGGATACACCTGACGATCTTGTTTTCGAGATCCATTCCGAACGTTTGTGGGATGGACATCCCTATGGGCGCTCGATATTGGGGACAAAATTATCTGTAGAGGGAATGAAGGGTGAGAGGCTGAGGGAACTGCACTCGGAAAGTTATGTTGGCGAAAACCTTGTTATTGCTGCTGCGGGAAACGTCGAACACGAAGAATTTGTAGATCGCGTCGCTGGCCTTGTGGACACAGTGGTTCCAGGAGTCCGAAGTGAACAAGTTGCGGGTCCGACGAATACTATGGCGGGCTTAGAGTTGATCGATCGGGAGACTGCACAGACCCATATTGTTTTCGGCGCGGAGGCGCCGCCGCACTCAAGCGAAGACCGCTACGCATTGATTTTGGTGTCGTCTGTTCTTGGTGGCGGCATGAGTTCACGATTGTTTCAGAAGGTTCGAGAGGAGCTTGGTCTCTGTTATTCAGTCTATACCTTCCAGAGTTTTTATCACTCTGCGGGTATGGTCGGTGTCTATGTAGCAACGCGCCCAGCGACGGCAGCTAGAGCTTCCGAGGCTGTAAGGCGGGTGTTAGAGCGTATTGCAGACCAGGGACTCTCCGAGGTCGACCTCGATCGGATAAAACAACAGGTTAAGGGCCAAGTAATGCTTTCTCTGGAGTCGACCGGTGCCCGTCTCCACAGATTGGCTTCGTTTGCTCTGCATGATGAGCCATTCCGAGGACTTGACGATGTGCTGTCTGGTATCGAAGCCGTGACGTGCGAGGACACACTGCGAGTCGCGGCGCAGTATTATGACCCTGGGTGCCACCTAGAACTGAGGCTGGGCCCAAGTTAGGCTGTATTCTCAGACGTCGACTGTAATCACGCACAATACCTAAACGCACGAGTGATCGAGATGCTGATTGGTGTACCGAAGGAAATTAAATCAGATGAGTACAGGGTCGCGTTAACGCCAGCAGGTGCAGAGATGTTGGCGGAAGCTGGTCATGAGCTGTTGATCGAAAGAGGGGCGGGCTTGGGCAGTGGTTTTAGTGACGATTTTTACGAAGCTGCGGGTGCCGTGGTTCTCGAT
>CENY01005335.1_pt1 | contig 60195 bp, 57 predicted proteins | sample 356181 | NCBI WGS metagenome assembly CENY01 (sample SAMEA2619840, study PRJEB7988) | marine metagenome | isolation source: saline water (ENVO:00002010), including
GGTCTAGCGCTTACTCTTGCAGGAATAACAGGAATAATTGTTTCCATAGGTGTCTCAGTCGATTCGAACATAGTTTATTTCGAACACTTAAAAGAAGATGTTCTCGACGGAAGAACAGCACGTTCATCAGTAGATCGAGCATTTCCAATAGCTTTTTCCACAATAGTAAAAGCTGACGTCGCTTCACTGATAGGTGCAGTTTTACTTTGGTGGCTAACAGTTGGAGCAGTAAAAGGTTTTGCTTTCTATCTGGGACTAGCAACTTTACTTGATCTAGTTGCAACGTATTTTTTCATGGGTCCAATAGTCAAGGTTTTGGCAAGAACCAATTGGTTTGCCAATCATCCTAAAAGATTCGGCTTACCAGCAATTGGCTCCATAACAGAAGCAAGAAATAGGACAAATCCCACACAGGTGGAAACCGTATGAAAACTTTGAAGAGTCTTTATATGGGGGAAAACCCTGTCAACTTCCCGAAACTTTGGAAGAAAGCTTTCATTTGCTCGATAATCGTTTTGGCTATGGGTATAGGTTCATTCGGATTTCGTGGTCTTAATCTTGGACTTGATTTTGAGGGTGGGACTTCTTATGAGGTTCGTGCTGCTGAAGTAACAGTTTCGGACACGAGAGAAGTTCTTGCAACCGTCGGAGCGTCTGACTCGAGGGTCCAGAAAGTTGGAACCGACATAATAAGAATCAGGTCTGATATAGACAATCCTCAAAAAGCAGGCGAGCTTAGAGAATTGCTCGAAAATCAAATAGGAGAAGTTGAAACTTTTGAACAAGTGGGACCAACCTGGGGATCAGATGTAACAGACAAAGCGACAAAAGCATTACTTGTATTTTTCGTCGTAGTGGCCTTGTATCTGACAATTCGACTTGAATGGAAGATGGCGCTTGGGGCGCTTGTTGCAGTGATTCACGACATAATTATCAGCGTTGGCGTCTATTCGATTTTTCAATTTGAAATAACACCAGCCACTGTGGTCGCTTTTTTGACGATTATGGGATATTCCCTTTATGACACGATCGTCGTATATGACAAGGTAAGAGAGATCATTGGAAGGTTAGGAGCGACTGAGAAATACTCATATACAGAAATGATGAATCTCGCTCTTAATCGAGTAGCGATGCGTTCAGTGAATACAAGTATTTCTTCAGCCTTGCCAGTGCTTTCACTTCTTATAATCGGTTCGTTAATAATGGGTGCGACGACTTTGCAAGAGTTCAGTGTTGCCTTGTTGGTAGGGATAATAGTCGGCTCTTATTCTTCTATTTTTCTGGCAGCTTCATTAGTCGCACTTCTTAAAGAGAGAGAATCCAGATGGGAACAAGTAAGAAAAAGATTAGAACAAAAAGGAATAAATACATCTTCCATTCGAAGAATCGATAGGAAAGAGGCTCTGAAGCCTCTCGAAACAAAGAAAACCGAAAGAATTGAAGGAGTCCGTGGCCCCGCCCGTGGAGGTGCCGCTTCAGTGCAAAGACCAGGCTCAATTGCTCCTCGGCCTCGAAAGAAGCGTCGTTAAATGGTGGCGACACGTAGAGTTGTCCCGTGGCGTCGTCGAGCTTCAGGAAAAAGTGACGAAACCTCTGCTTTAATTGATGTTTTCCTCGAACGACACCCAAAAGGAAATGTTGATCTTATAGAACGTGCATACAAGACAGCTCTTCAGGCACATGAAGGGCAAACCCGTAAGTCTGGAGAACCATATGTTCATCACCCTCTTGCTGTCGCCACTATTGTGGCCAGCCAGGGTCTTGACGATGTAACAATAGGGGCGGCATTATTACACGACTCGATTGAAGATACAGAAATAGATCTCAGTGACCTTGAAAGGGACTTTGGGGCTGAAGTAGCGAGCATCGTCGATGGTGTTACAAAATTAGACAGGATCAATTTCGACTCGAGAGAAGATCAGCAAGCTGCAAGCATGAGAAAAATGCTTGTAGCTGTAGCAAAAGATTTGAGGGTGCTGGTAATAAAACTAGCTGACCGTTTGCATAACATGAGAACTCTCGCTGCTTTGCCAGAATTCAAACAGGAGAGAACTGCAAAAGAAACTCTTGATATATATGCTCCGCTAGCAAATCGATTAGGCATGCAAGACGTCAAAGTTCAGCTAGAGGACCTTTCTCTGGCAACACTTCACCCAAAGCGATACAGCGAAATTGCCCAAATGGTTCAAGATCGTTCTCCAGAGAGGGACATGTACCTGACGCAATTAGTAGCAAACGTAAAAGAACGGTTTAGTGAAATGGGTATCAAGGCAGATGTTTCAGGAAGACCTAAACACCTTTGGAGCATTTACGAGAAAATGATCGTTAAAGGGAGACCATTCGATGAAATTTATGACCTCGTGGGAATAAGGGTGATTGTCGAAAACGTAAGGGACTGCTATGCAGCTCTTGGAACTATTCATGCAACATGGAAACCTGTACAAGGACGTTTCAAGGATTACATCGCAATGCCCAAATTTAATCTTTATCAATCCTTACACACCACAGTTATAGGGCCTCAGGCAAAACAAGCAGAATTCCAGATTCGAACCAAAGAAATGCATCAACGTGCTGAGTTTGGTGTCGCTTCGCATTGGGATTACAAAATCAAAAGTCCTTCAGATGAAATGGAGTGGCTGGGACGGATGGTTGAATGGCAGGAAGAAACCGCTGATCCTATTACCTTTATGGCCAATCTTAAAACTGACCTTGAACAAGACGAGGTTTACATTTTTACCCCAAAAGGAGATGTTGTAACTTTACCAATTGGTTCCACACCCGTTGATTTTGCATATTCCATACACACAGAGGTCGGGCATAGATGTGTGGGTGCAAAAGTAGAAGGAAGGTTGGTGCCTTTAGAGACCAGACTTGTTTCTGGACAAACAGTTGAAATAGTTACATCGAAACAGAGCGAGGCAGCCCCAAGCAAAGACTGGCTACAGTTCGTGGCATCACATAGGTCGGCTAGCAAAATAAGACAATGGTACTCACAAGAAAGACGAAGTGAAGCGATTGATGCAGGACATGACGATCTTGTGCGCGAATTGCGCAGAGCTGATTTACCTGTAAAAGAAACATTGGATGGTGAAACATTGGCTGCGGTAGTTGACGATCTGAATTATGCAGATCTTGATTCTTTATTTGCGGCGATTGGAGAGCATCATGTTTCAGCACGCTCAGTAATTGGAAAAATTGAAAAAGTTTTGGATGATCTAGAACCAGAACGTTACAACGAACAAGCAACTGTTTTCCATCCACACAGAGAGCGCAGAGACTCAACGAAAGTAGGCGTGCATGTGGAAGGTTTCAGTGACCTTATGATTCGCTTATCGAGATGTTGCACTCCGGTTCCACCAGATGAAATTATTGGTTTCGTGACAAAAGGTCGTGGCGTGTCAGTGCATAGAAATGATTGTGCAAACGCTTCTTCGCTCTCCAACGATCAACCAGATCGACTAATAGAGGTTGAATGGGATGAGCATTCAGATGGCTACTTTGTCGCATCTGTTGAGATAAAAGCGCTTGATCGTCCAGGATTATTAAGAGATATCGGTGATGTAATGTCAGAAAACCAAGTGAATGTCATTGGAGTTGAAACGTCAACGAATATATCTGACCGGGTGGCTCGAATGAGATTTGATTTCGAAATTAGCGATCCAACACATTTAAATAGACTCATGTATGTGATACGTGAAATCGACTCTGTTTACGATATATATCGAGTTGTTCCGGGGGGAGATGAACAACAAATTAAAAGTAGCACTGACAACTAGCTTAAAAATAGTAACCTCGTTCTTGTGAAGGATTCGTTATATCGTGCCCCCAAAGGCACTAGAGACTTGGTTTGGCCAGATTCTGAAAGAAGACGTTCATTCATAAACTTATTTGCTGAAATTTCTAGTAGCGCTGGTTACGAAGAAATAGTGCTTCCAATGTTTGAACACATAGAGGTTTTTCAACGTCTTGGTGATGGGACTGACGTCGTCAGAAAAGAAATGTATGACTTTGAAGATAAAGGTGGAAGACAAATAGCTTTACGCCCAGAACAAACAGCGTCAATTGTTCGATCCTATGCAGAGAATCGCCCACCTTTACCATGGAAAGTTTGGTATGCAGGACCAAACTTCCGTTATGAACGAGCACAGAGAGGAAGATACAGACAATTTGATCAAGTAGGGATGGAAGCCCTTGGTTCAGAGGATCCGTATTTAGATGTTGAAGTGATCTCCGTAGCATGGCGATTTTATGAGGCCCTAGGTCTCAAGAATGTAAACCTCTTGTTGAATTCAATGGGAACAGCGAATGACAGATCCAGGTATATAGAAGCTTTAAGCGAATACTTTGCAAATCAAAAAGGCGATCTTTCCAAAGAATCCCAAGACACTTTTGTTGCGAACCCATTACGAGTTTTAGATTCAAAACGTGATGAAGATGCCCAAGTAATAGCGGAAGCCCCCAGTATTCTTGATCATTTGTCCGACGAAGCAAACGATCATTTCATCAAGGTGCAAGAAGGTTTGGAAAAGTTGGGAATACCTTATTCGGTGGAACCAAAACTTGTTAGAGGTCTTGATTACTATCTCAAAACAACGTTTGAATTCATCTCAGAAAGTATCGATGCCGCTCAGGATGCGATAGGAGGTGGAGGTCGTTACGACGGTTTAGCGGCAGAAATGGGAGCTCCAGAAACACCGGGGGTCGGTTTCGCTTTAGGTTTGGACAGAACTTTGATGGCATGTGATGCTGAAAAATCTTTTCCTGAGCCCAAACATTTATTAGAGATATTTGTTGTTGATGCAACTGATGGTTCACACGCGCTTGTTGTTGCAGATCAGCTGAGACAGGAAGGATTTAAAGTCGATCGAGCTTTTGACAACCGTTCAATGAAAGCTCAGATGAAAGCTGCGGATAAAAGCGGGGCAAAAATTGCAGTAATCATAGGAGATGATGAAGTCCGTAGTGGAGTTGTTACGATTCGAGATCTAAGAGGCGAAGACGGTCAGGAAGAAATTGCCTCAGAATTGATGATTGCCGATCTCAGGAAGAGGCTCAGATGACAAACTACGAAACTTCTATGAGAACGCACAGATGTGGAGATCTGAGACCTGAAGATATAGGAAAAGAAGTAACGCTGTGTGGCTGGGTTGACCGACGAAGAGAACATGGTGAGCACTTAGCTTTTATAGATTTACGCGACCGAAGTGGCGTTATTCAAGTTGTAGTCCAAGGAGCAGCCGATTTGCGTGCGGAGTATGTGCTACAGGTCAAAGGAAAAGTTAGAGAAAGACCTTCAGAAACAATAAATGAATCTCTAGAAACGGGTGGTATAGAGGTGGAAGGCTTAGAAGTGTCTGTTTTAGCTGCGTCAGAACCACCACCTTTCCCAATAGACGACAGAACAGAAGTAGATGAAGTTTTAAGACTCAGACATCGTTACGTGGACCTTAGGAGGGATCGACTGCAAAACAATTTGCAACTCAGAGCCCAAGTGAATAGTTCCCTGCGAGAAGCAATGAAAGAACAAGGATTTGTTGAAGTTGAAACTCCGATGCTAGTTGCTAGCACTCCTGAGGGGGCTAGAGACTTTGTGGTCCCGTCCCGTAAAGAGCTGGGATCTTTCTACGCTTTGCCTCAAAGTCCTCAAATTTTTAAACAGCTTTGCATGCTAGGAGGTGTCGACAGGTACTACCAGATAGCGAGATGCCTTCGAGATGAAGACCTTAGAGCTGACAGACAATACGAGTTCATGCAACTGGATATAGAAGCTAGTTTCGTTAATGGAGAAGATATTCGCAATATAGTTTCATCAGCGGTTTCTAAGGCCACCGAAACTGTCACAGGTGTAAAGATAGACAACATCCCGTCAATCTCATGGCAAGAGGCAATGGAACGCTTTGGTTCAGATAAGCCAGATGTGAGATTCGGCCTTGAATTGATAGAACTTACCGAGTTATTCAAAAATACGGAATTCAGAGCATTTCAAGCACCATGTGTGAAAGGCATTCGCGTCCCAGGAGGAGCAGAATACTCAAGAGGTCGACTAGATGAGTTAACCGACAAGTCTCAGAATTGGGGAGCAAAAGGTTTAGCTTGGATAAAAATAGAAAATTCTGAAATGGTTTCCCCAATCACCAAATTCTTTTCGGAAGATGAGAAAAACTCTCTTAAGTCGGAAATGGAAGCTGACGAAGGTGATCTTTTGTTGCTTGTTGCTGATGAATGGAGCACTGTATGTCATGTTCTTGGTTTGCTTAGATTAGAGATAGGCAGACCACCAATAAATGAAGGCGGGTTCAATTTCCTATGGGTTATTGATTTTCCATTGTTTGAGGGAACAGATGAAAATGGAAATCCCGCATCTTCTCACCACCCATTCACGATGCCTCATGAAGAAGATCTAAGTCTTCTAGAGAATGGTCAAACAGAAGGAGTCCGTTCCCTTGCCTATGACTTAGTTTTGAATGGTTGGGAGCTCGGCTCAGGAAGTGTGAGAATTCACAGAGAAGACATCCAGAAGCTGATCTTTTCAACATTGGGAATAGAACCAGATGAAGCTGAGAGGCGATTTGGGTTTCTGCTGGATGCATTCAAATTTGGAGCCCCTCCACACGCAGGTTTTGCAGTAGGTCTAGACCGGTTAACAGCTATTCTTGCCGGCGAGGAGAACATTCGTGAAGTGATTGCCTTTCCTAAAACACAATCAGGTGCTGACCCGCTTACTAGCGCTCCATCGCCTATAGAAGATGTACGACTGACAGAGCTTGGTCTAAAAGTTTTACCTCCAACTGAATGAGATGCACTAATCGCTGAGGAAAACTCCACTAGGTTCTAGTGGGTGAACGAAGATCTATTTTCACATGCTGCAAAGGAAAGACTGAAAAATAGAGCCCCTTTGGCTGACCGTTTAAGACCTACACGCCTTGATGATGTAGTCGGTCAGGAGCATCTGATTGGTAAAGACCAGCCACTTCGTCATTTGATTGAAACAGATAAACTTTCTTCCTTGATTCTATGGGGTCCGCCGGGAACCGGAAAAACCACCATCGCCCGCGTAATCGCTCGAGTAACACAACAAGACTTCCATGAAATGTCTGCTGTTTCTGCGAGTGTTAAAGACGTACGAGAACTAGTAGCTGCTGCAGAAACACGGTTGGGCCAGGCTGAGGCAGGCACAATACTTTTTCTTGATGAAGTACACCGATTTAACAAATCACAACAAGATGCTTTGCTGCCTTCAGTTGAATCTGGACTCATCACCCTTATAGGTGCTACAACCGAAAATCCATATTTTGAGGTAAATGCTCCGCTGTTATCGAGATCAACACTGTTTCGTCTCGAACCAATAGATCGTGATTCAATATTGACTCTGATGGCTAGAGGTTTGGAAGAAGAGAAGGTCGAAGCTGATTCGGAGGCGCTGGAATTACTAGCTGACCGCTCAGCAGGAGATGGAAGACAGGCCTTGACCAGTCTCGAAGTAGCTTCAGCTATCGCTATTGGAAGAGGAGAAGCGACAGTAACGTTGGAAGACGTTGAAGCTTCATTAGGCGTAAAGGCCATTCGCTACGGAAGGGATGACCACTACGACATAATTAGCGCATTTATAAAAAGTATTCGCGGTTCTGACGCGGACTCCGGGCTTTACTGGCTGTCTCGGATGATTAAAGCAGGGGAAGATCCAAGGTTTATCGCTCGCCGATTAGTGATATTAGCGAGTGAAGATATTGGTATGGCAGATCCAAATAGCTTGCTAGTTGCAGATGCAGCAGCTAGAGCGGTTGAATTCGTAGGCCTTCCTGAAGCGCAACTAAATTTGGCACAAGCGGTGGTTCATTTATCCACAGCACCGAAATCTAATCGAGTTACAACAGCTTTGACCGCAGCTATGCAAGACGCATCTTCACCCGGAGAAGGGCGAGTTCCACCACATCTTAGAGACGCGCATTACAGTGGGGCTTCAGGTATCGGACATGGAGAGGGTTATGAATATCCGCACAATGATCCAAGTGGTTGGGTTGAGCAAACGTATAGACCTGAAGAGGTTGAGTCAAATGTCTACTACGAACCGTCAGAACACGGATTTGAAAAGCAAGTAATGGAGAGAATGGCTAAATTGAAAAAGAATAAAGAATCCAATGCCACATCAGAGGTGGATGACTAATGAGACGACGACTCTTCTGGCTGCTTTTGGGATGGTCATTTGGTGTTCTAGCTTCAAATTGGATGGAAAACCGTTTCCGTAAAACTGTTAATCGATATGCCAGAAATACTGTTTCCCGATTGGGCTTCATGCCAGAAGAAATACTGAGTAAAAGAAGCGAGGTTTCGGGATGGTTCAGGGAAAGATTCACAAATCGAGAATCAGATTTCTTTCCCAACGGTATAAATAATTTCAGATCTCGTCCTGTAGAGCATCAGGATTATTTGAGGAAATATCACAGACCAGTAAGACCTCAAAATAGAAATTAAGTTTGAACTTGGGCCTACCTATCTGCCTCCTTACATGACGCTAGGCTCTATTTATGGGAAAACTGCCATCAAGTGCAAAAGCAATTAGAAAAGAATTCACAGAGTTTTTCTCTGAACGCGGCCACGAAATAGTTGCATCAGAAAGCCTGATCCCTCATGACCAGACACTTCTTTTCACTAATTCAGGAATGGTTCAGTTCAAACCTTATTTAACGGGGGAACAGCCTGCTCCGTGGCCGCGTGCCGTAAGTGTGCAGAAATGCGCAAGAGCAGGTGGAAAACACAATGACCTAGACGAAGTTGGAAGGACCAGTCGCCATTTAACTTTTTTTGAAATGATGGGAAACTTCAGCTTCGGTGACTACTTCAAATCTGACGCTTGTTCCTATGCATGGGAATTCGTAACGAAAAACCTCAAATTGGATCCGGAAAGACTCTGGGTCACAGTTCATGAAACTGATGATGAAGCAGAGGAGATATGGATAAATGAAATAGGTGTTGATCCTCAAAGAATTCAGCGCTTAGGCGAAGACAATTATTGGAGGATGGCTGAAACTGGACCATGCGGACCTTGTTCAGAGATCTTTTGGGACAAAGGGCCAGAATTTGGACCTGATGGAGGACCAGCTCACGGCGGAGAAGAACGTTTTGTTGAAATTTGGAATCTAGTTTTCATGCAAGTTGAGCAGCATCCGGATGGGTCAACCACACCGCTACCAGACCCAGCGATAGATACGGGTTTAGGTTTAGAACGAGTTCTTACGGTGATGCAGGGAGTTGACTCAGTTTGGGAAACTGACGAAATATCAAAAATTATCAAAGGAATAGAAAAGTTAACTTCTATCTCGTACGGAAACGAAGAGAGATCAGATGTCTCAATGCGCATTATTGCTGACCATGCCCGGTCCTCGACATTTTTGATAAGCGACGGAGTTTTTCCAAGTAACGAAGATAGGGGCTATGTCCTTAGAAGGATTATTCGGAGATCAGTCAGACATGCATGGTTATTGGGACTTCAAGATTCAGTTATGCCATTATTAGCAGAATCAGTAATTGAAATAATGGGCTCTGACTATCCTGAACTTAATCAAAATATTGATTTCATTAAAGAAGTCTTACAACGAGAAGAAGACAGATTCCGTGAAACATTAAAGGCAGGTCTATCGATTCTCGACGAATCGATTTCAGATCTCGGAAAAAGTAAAACGCTTAGTGCTGACGTAGCTTTTAAACTGCATGACACCTATGGATTTCCTCTTGAGTTAACTGAGGAAATTTGTGCAGAAAGGTCAATTGATGTTGATATCGAAGGATTCAAAGAATCAATGTCAAATCAACAAGAAAGAGCACGTGCGGCACGTAAAGATTCGTTGACAACTGATGAAACAGGAGAGTTAAGGAAAGTTCTGGATGAAAAAGGACCAACTCTTTTTGTTGGCCGTGACGAAGACAAGAGTGATTCAACTGTCTTATATTTTGATAAGAGTCTGATAGTTCTAGATAAAACCCCCTTCTATGCAGAATCTGGCGGTCAGATAGGCGACACAGGAAAAATTTCAACAGAAACAGGTGAAATAAAAATACTTGACACAACTCTTGCTTTAGACGCAATCCATGTGCATCAGTACGAAATAATCACTGGTCATTTAGAAGCAGGACAAAAAGCCAATGCGGAAATAGACAGCGATAGAAGATCGAAGATTCGACGAAACCACACAGCTACACATCTAATCCACTGGGCGCTTCGCGAAGTCCTTGGAGATCACGTTAAACAGCAAGGCTCATACGTAGGTCCTGATCGGTTGAGATTCGATTTCAGCCATTTTGAAGCAATGACCGCAGAACAGATTTCTTCTGTGGAAGATCTTGTTAATTCTGAAGTGCTGAATAATTACCAATGCAGCCATCAGGAAATGACACGGGAAACAGCTGAAGAGAAGGGAGCTATAGCTTTCTTCGGTGATAAGTATGGAGACACTGTCAGAGTTTTAGAAGCAGGTCCAAATTCTTTAGAGTTTTGCGGCGGAACTCACGTTTCGGCATTAGGAGATATAGGGCTTGTGAAAATTGTTTCAGAAGGATCTATAGGTTCGAATATTCGACGAATAGAAGCAGTTACAGGTTCATCAACTATTGAAAATTTAAGGAAGGCTGAAGATCTTATTTCAAACGCGGCTGACCTTGTGGGAGTACCACTTGAAGATCTAATAGACGGAATAAAAAGAAAACTAGATGAACTCAAAGGATTAAAAAATGAAGTCCAAAATCTGAAACGTAAAGAAGCATTGGGCATGGTCGAAGAGCTTGCTGGTAATGAAGAAAATGGGATAGTTGCTTCAATAATTGAAGGAGTCGACAGGGAGAGCTTGAGAGAACTTGCTGTTGCAGTGAGAGATCAGGAAAGAGTTAAAGCTGTAATTCTAGGAACTGCTCCTGCTGATGGGGGCGCGGCCTTGATTGCTGCTGTAAAAAGCGACAGTGGTTTAAATGCTGGAATGATTTTGTCCGAAGCAGCTAAAACAATAGGAGGCGGGGGAAGGCCGAACGATGAACTCACCATAGTCGGAGGAAAAAATCCAGAAAACCTAGAAAAAGCCTTAGAACAAGCTCGGGCTGCCGCCCACACTAGCTAGAAGTATGAGAGCGTTGGGCGTAGACCTTGGTGAGAAACGAATCGGAATCGCAGTTAGCGATAGTAATGGGAAAGTAGCAACTCCTCTTCAAGTCATAATTCGTTCAAAAAGCATTAAGCAAGACCACAAAAAAATTTGCGACTTGGTAGATGAATGGGAAGCAGACATCGTTGTAGTCGGTATGCCTTACTCGTTAAACGGAAGTAAAGGTTTAGCAGCCAAAACAGTTGAGAAAGAAGTTAAAGAGTTGTCCTCCGCCTTAGAAGTTCCAGTGGCTACCCAAGATGAACGTTTGACGACCGTCACGGCTGCAAAAGAGTTGGCCATTCAAGGCCTTGACAGTAAGAAGCAACGCAAGGTTATTGATCAGGTCGCAGCATCAGTAATTCTGCAATCCTGGTTGGATAACCGGACTTGAATGGAGACAGGTGACAGACGACAAACCAAGTGAAGAACCTTATGAAAGACGTATTTCCAACGAAGAGGAAAGTAGCTTTCAAGAGTTTTCGTTAACTGAAGCTGACTATGAAATAAGATCAGACGTTCGCTGGGTTCGTTACAGACCTCCAATGGGGCCAATAATTCGCTGGGGTTTAGTTGCTTTGGTCATAATTACTGTTTTAGTCAGTGGATGGACACGACTTGAAAACTGGATTGACGAACAAGTAGAGCCTGATCAGATATCGGGAGAAGAAGTCGAGTTTTCGATAGAAGACGGTTGGACTACAAATGATGTCATAGCAACCTTGGGTGATCTTGAAATAATTGACAACCCAACAATGTTCAGACAATGGATGCGGTGCCCTTCAGTTTTGAAGAGATTTTTGGATTGCATTCCAGATGAGGATTACTCGTTTCAAGCAGGACGGTACGTATTAAGAGAGCATTCAAGTTTTCATGAGACAGTTGCTGAGTTAAGAAAAGGTCCAATACCTGAAGAAGTCATAAGGGTGACTGTTCCAGAGGGATTAACTTTGGAACAGATCACCAAACGATTGCTTGAGAATTTACCTTCCTTCGATGAAGAGGAACTTAGAATCTCGCTATTAGATGATCGGTTGAAATGGGAGCATTACCCTTCTAACCTTTCTTTTCTTTTAGCGGAAGGATTACTCTTTCCGGACACTTATCAGCTGGATGAAGCAACGGTTTCGGATGAAATGAATTTACTGTTGCGAATGCACAAACAATTTTTAAAAGTTATTGAAGAGGAACAAATAGATGAAAAAATTAAATCCCTTGGCATTACACCTTATGAAGCAATAGTGATTGCCTCATTGATTGAAGAAGAAGCGCAACTTGCTGAAGAAAGACCGAAGATAGCGAGAGTTATTTACAACCGTCTTGAAAGGGGATGGCGGTTGGGTATAGACGCAACATCTCGTTACGCGGTTGGTAAAACAGCTGGTCAAGAACTAACGACTGAAGATTTAGAATACGACTCTCCATGGAACACACGTGTGTCGTTGGGACTTCCACCAACAGCTATTTCAGCACCTGGAAGAGCTTCGATCCAAGCAGCTCTTAACCCTATAGAAGGCAAGTGGCTTTATTATGTTCGTACTGATGAAAATGGAGTTGCTGGCGCTCACACTTTTGCTACTTCCGCAGAAGAGTTCGAAAAAGCAAGAAAAATATGCGTAAATAAAGATCTAGGTTGCGGTTAGATCTGCGATAATTTCATTATGAAGATTAGTGGTTCAACCAACTTGGTAGGAGTCATAGGTGATCCAGTCAAACATTCTTTATCTCCTGTAATCCTCAATGCAGCTTTTAATAAAGCAAAAATTGACTGGGTCTATGCTGCTTTTGAAACACCAGAAGACAAACTTGCAGATGCAATTAAAGGAATCAGAGCTCTACGCATAGCAGGTCTTTCTGTGACCATGCCACACAAGTCAAATATTTGCACACTTCTTGACGAAGTCAGTGAGAGTTCGAAAATCCTTGAGGCAGTTAATTGTGTAGTTAATGATGAAGGAAAGCTAAAAGGGTATAACACGGATGGGGATGGTTTTTTAGACGCTTTGAGTCATGACTCCGGTATGGATGTAGCCGACAAAAAGGTACTGGTAGTAGGCGCAGGTGGATCAGCTAGATCAATTATTTACTCCTTGGGAAAAGCAGGAGCAGGAGATGTGGCTGTTATTAACAGAACTAAAGAGAAAGGTTTTGATGCTGCCAAATTGGCTGGCCCAACCGGAAGACATATAGAGGAAAGCGAGATGCCTGCGTTTGCGACGGAAGCAGATCTAGTAATAAACGCAACACCAATAGGAATGTCACACACAGAAGAAAAGCAAAAATTTCCTATAGAACCGAACTTATTATCGAAGGGTCAATTAGCTGTTGATCTTATCTATCATCCAATTTCGACTCCTTGGTTGGAAGAATTGAAGAAACGAGGAGTCGAAGCACATGGGGGACTCTCAATGCTTATTTTTCAAGCGGCAAGAGCTTTTAAACTTTGGACAGGGCAACAAGCTCCATTAGTGGCTATGAGAAAAGCAGCCTTGAAAAAAATTCAATAAATGGCCTCTTTATAAACATTTCAACTATTCGTTTCAGTCGACTGCCTGTATGTAGGTAATCTAAAGAGATGTCTAAAGAAAAATTTCCACATGTGGCTTTAGTTGGTCACATGGGTTCGGGCAAATCAACTGTTGGGCCTTTGTTAGGAAAATTGATGAAATGTAATCACGTAGACCTGGACGTAGTAATAGCGAATCAGGCAGGACGTAGCATAGGGGTGATTTTTGAGGAAAAAGGGGAAAAAGCTTTTCGTGATTTTGAAGAACTAGCTCTTGAGTCAAAAATCTCAAATCAAGAACCACTCGTAATATCGACAGGTGGCGGCATAGTTGAAAGAGCTGCAAATCGGGAGTTGCTGAAGGAGAAATCTTTTGTTATTTGGCTTCGTGCAGATACTGAAACATTAGTTAAACGCGTAGGAAATCATCCCCTTAGACCACTATTGAAAGAGAAAGATCCTTTAGAAGTGTTTTTCGAATTAGATAAAGAAAGAGCACATCTGTATCAAGAAATAGCAGACTTAGAAATAGACACCAGCAACACGGAACCTTCAAATGTTTCTGAGATGCTGTTCGATAGTTTAAAGTCTCGCTTAGGTTTAAATCATGAATGAAGTTCAATTAGCACTACCAAATGGCGATTCATATCCAGTAATTGTTGGAAATGGAGCTATAGAAAGGTTGCCTTCCTTGATGCCCTCTGCTTCTCAGCGCGCAGCCATAGTCACTCAAGGAAATATTGGTCTGAATGTACAAACAGGTATCGAACAAAAAACCTTTGAAATTGATGACGGAGAAGAAGCTAAATCTCTAACGACAATTGAGCAACTATGCAGCGCCTTTGCTCAATGGGGTCTTACGAGAGCTGACGTAGTTGTAGGTGTAGGAGGGGGTGTTGTTACAGACGTGGCTGGATTTGCTGCAGCTACTTACCACAGGGGGGTAGCTGTGGTTCATGTTGCTACAACACTTTTGGCTCAGATTGACGCTGCAGTAGGTGGTAAAACCGGAGTTAACTTGCCAGAGGGAAAAAACCTTGTAGGGGCTTTTTGGCAACCATCAGGCGTAATATGCGATCTTGATGCTTTAGATACTTTACCTGAGCGTGAACTTCGCTCTGGCTTCGGTGAATTGGCAAAATACCACTTTTTAACAGGCGATCCACTCAGCGAGATGGAACTTGAAGACAGAATTGTAAGAGCAGTTCAAATAAAAGCTGGAATAGTCAACCAAGATGAAAAGGAGCAAGGCATACGTGCTTTGCTTAATTATGGCCACACTTTAGGCCATGCCATTGAGAGCGCTGGAAGTTATGAAGTCAAGCACGGAGAAGCGGTAGCAATAGGGCTCATTTACGCTGCGGAACTTGCCCATACATTAGATCGGATCTCTTATGAAAGAGTTCAAGAACATCGTCAAGTTGTAGAAAGTTATGATCTGCCTAGTTCAGTTCCAACAGCAGTTACTGATGAAGATCTAATGTTCGCTATGACACGTGATAAAAAAGCAGTGGACGGATACACCTTTATTTTGGATGGCCCGAAAGGACCAGAAATTGTAAAAGGTGTAGAAGAAGTCGCAATACAAGAAGCCCTGAGAAAAGTTAGATGAACTCAACAAAAGCGAGGAAGAGATGAACGAGCCTATTATTTTGCTTCTATCTGGACCAAATTTAAATCTTTTAGGAGAAAGAGAGCCTGAAACTTATGGCAAAGAAACTTTAGAAGAACATTTTCAAATGGCATTAAAAAGCGCAACGGAAATAGGACTACATTTAGAGCATTTTCAGTCGAACCACGAAGGTGAGCTGATTGATGCTATTCATGCAGCACGAGAAAGATGTTCTGGAATAATCATTAATCCAGGAGCATTCACTCATTACGCATGGGCAATACATGACGCCTTGGCAACTTTCGAAGGCCCAGTTATAGAATTGCACATATCTAATCCGGCATCCAGAGAACCGTGGAGGCACACCTCTGTTGTAGCACCGGTAAGCTCAGGTACTATTGCTGGATTCGGAGCATTAGGTTACGAAATAGCAATTAACGCTATAGCAGGCATGGTTAAAAATGAAAAAAGTTGATGCCGTCTTTGACATGCAAGGACGACTTTCAAGACTCATTGAGAAATTTGAATCCCAAGGATGTGAATCACTTTTAGTCACCTCGCTCACTAATATCTATTATCTTTCAGGATTCACAGGTTCAGCCGGCTTGCTATGGGTTGACGGTGAGAAAGCTTTACTTTTAGTTGATGGGCGTTACGGAGAGCAGGCAGTTGAAGAGGTTGAAAGTTCAGGAGCGCAAATTGAAGTTGAAATGGTTGGATCACAACAGACTGAAAGGCTCAAAAGTATAGCTAAGGGCACAAAAGCCATAGGGCTAGAAGCTCAATCCGTTACATGGTCAAAAATGAAACTCATGGAGAAAACTTTAGAAAATTCAGATTTAGTTTTTACAGAAGGGCTTGTAGAAGAATTAAGGCAAATAAAAGATGAAGGCGAGATCGCCTTAATGAAAACTGCAGCGGAAATAGCAGACAAAGCACTTTCGGAGATTTGGCCCATGTTTGAAGAAGGTGTGACAGAAAAAGAAATCTCCACATCACTTGATGAAACGATGGTTAAGAATGGAGCTGATGGAACTGCCTTTGAAACTATTATTGCTGCAGGTTCTAATAGTGCTAGGCCTCACGCTAGGCCAGGAGACAGAACTCTTTCAGAAGGAGATCTAGTAGTTTGCGATATGGGAGCTCTATACAAAGGGTATAGATCCGACATGACACGATCGACCCGAATAGGAGGGACTGGTACAGGAAAACCAGCTGAAATGCTTGAAGTCGTTTTAGAAGCACAGAAGGCAGGTCTTTCAACAGTGAAAGAAGGCGTGCCAAACTCAGAAGTTGATTCTGCTTGCAGAAAAGTCCTTCAGGAAGCAGGTTTAGAAGAAGCTTTTACTCACGGGACAGGACATGGGGTGGGTCTTGATATCCATGAAGCTCCTACACTCTCTGGAATCTCCACTGATACGCTTCGGGCGGGACAGGTAGTGACAGTTGAGCCAGGAGTATATTTGCCGGACGTTGGGGGAGTTAGATGGGAAGATACTGTGATTGTTACTGAAAAAGGTTGTGAGTTTCTTACTCATTCGCCAAAAACAATATAAAAAAGAGAAAAGATGCCTGTTATAACGACAAACGATTTAAAAAACGGAATGACTCTAGAGCTCGATAATGAGCTGTATCAAGTTGTTGAGTTTCAGCATGTTAAACCAGGCAAAGGGCACGCGTTCGTTCGAACTACGTTGAGAGGCGTGCAAAATGGTGTAGTTGTTGACAGAACATTTCGGGCAGGAGAAAAAGTAGAACGAGCGATAATAGACAAGCGCTCGATGCAACTGCTTTACAGAGATGGCAACGATTATGTGTTTATGGATTCTGAATCGTATGAACAAATATCTATAGAGCCTCAAACTCTTGGAGAGGCAGTTAAATATTTGGCAGAACAAAGTGAAGCCCAAATGTTAATGTTCGGAAGCGAAATTGTGGGAGTTGAATTGCCAGCCGCGGTCGAACTTGAAATTTCTCAAACTGAGCCTGGAGTCCAAGGCGACAGAGTTTCCGGAGCGAGAAAACCAGCGACTCTTGAAACAGGGTTGGTAGTTCAGGTGCCACTTTTTGTTGAACCAAATGAAAAGGTAAAGGTTGACACCAGAACTGGCGAATATTTAAGCCGTGTCTAATTTCGATAACGCATCTGGAAGTATGGAAAATGTCATCAGCATCCAGCAGTAGTTTTGGTTCAAGACGTGAAGACAGGGAAACCGCGTTAGGAATTCTCTACTCAGCAGAAACACAAGGAAGAGAGAGTCTTGAACTGCTAAACGAGCAGCCTGTTAAAGCCGAGAGCTATGTCTACGAATTAATTTCTGGAGTAACAGAAAAACTAGAAGTCATAGATTCACTGCTTGAAAAAAATGCAGATGAGTGGCGTTTAGAGCGCATGCCTGTCATTGATAGAGCTGTATTGCGAATAGCAGTACTTGAGTTGATAACTTTCCCTGAAACATCCATAGCTACAGTGATAAATGAGGCTGTTGAAATAGTTGGTGAGTATTCGACAGAAAAATCAAAGAGGTTTGTGAACGGGTTACTTTCAGAAATCGCTGATCAAGTTCGCTAAATGGATTTAAATTTTTTGAATACTTCGGTTGGATATCCGAAAAAAATTTTCCAAGAATAGATATGCAAACAGTACTTGTTCGCGTATATGGTAGTCCTTGACCGTGAAGCGGGTCCCGTGAGGCCCATACGGAATAAGGAGTAAGGCCTATGGCCGATAGAGAAAGACGTATGACGCCCCCGTTTGGGGGCGTTTTTGTTGCGAGCGCTCGTGTGATGAGTCAAGACGATATGACACGAGCGATACGTCGGATGGCTCACGAGATCATAGAAAAAAATCAAGGCCTAGAGGACATAGTTGTAGTTGGCCTACAGACGGGTGGTATTGAAGTAGCCGAGAACATAGTGAGTGCTCTAGAGGAAATTGAAGGAAGAAAAATAGAGTCAGGCTGCTTAGATGTGGCGTTACACAGAGATGACATTGGCTTGAGGCCAGTTGTACCTGAAGCGGCCACGAATCTACCGGACCATATAGACGGCAAAGTAATTGTGATCGTAGACGATGTGCTTTTCACAGGTAGGACAATTCGAGCTGCCCTTGATGCGATCTGTTATTTTGGTCGTCCGCGTTCAATCCAATTAGCGGTAATGGTCGACAGAGGACACCGGGAGTTGCCTATTCGTCCAGACTATGTAGGAAAAAATTTACCTACCAGGATTGATGAACTGGTTGACGTAACTGAAGAAGGGGTTGACCTGGGGGTCATGCGTAAATGAGTTTAGACGTTGAAGTCCCCGCAATGTTGAACAAACATCTTCTCGGAATAGAAGGTATGGGAAGAGAACAGTTAGAACTAATTCTCAAACTAACAGATCGATTTGCAGAAATAGGTGAGAGGCCAATTCCTAAAGTTCCAGCTTTAAGAGGAAGAACTGTGGCATCTGTATTTTTTGAAGATTCAACAAGGACAAGACTTTCCTTTGAGTCTGCAGCGCGTCGGCTGTCAGCAGATACTTTGACATTTGCAGCAGGTTCATCGTCGCTTTCGAAAGGTGAAAGCCTTCGCGACACGGTGGAAGTAATTAGTTCTTACGGAGCAGACGTTTTAATTGTAAGACACGGCATGGCTGGAACACCTAAAAGAGTTTCAGAGTGGACCCAAGCATCTGTTGTAAATGCTGGAGATGGTTGTCACGAGCACCCTACACAGGCATTGCTCGACTGTTACACTTTGAAACAGCAACGCGGTTCACTAGATGGAATGTCAATTGGCATAGTGGGAGATATCAGACACTCCCGTGTTGCCAGATCAAATGTATTAGCCTTCACATCTTTAGGAGCGAAAGTAACGCTTATAGCTCCACAAACACTCTTGCCGGCATCTATCGAGAAATGGCCAGTTGAAATTTCAAATGTTTTCGACGACGTTATTGCTGAATTGGATGCTTGCTATCTATTGCGAATGCAATCCGAGAGACAAAGCAAAGGTCTCATACCATCTTTGCGTGAGTATTCAAAAGATTTCGGTTTGAATTCACGTAGATCTGCACTTCTCAGGAAGGATGCATTAATACTTCATCCAGGGCCAACTAATCAAGGAGTGGAAATAACTGCAGAAGTATCAACAGATCCTCGATCAATAATTCTTGATCAAGTTGCAAACGGAGTTTCCTTAAGAATGGCGGTTTTATTTATGCTTTTGAATCCGAATGAATCAGTTCACTTTGATGAGGTCAAATGATGGGGATTGTTTTGAGAGGTGGAACGATTCTTGACAGAAAGGGAGAAAGATCCCTAGATGTATCTATAGATTCAGATGGAAAAATTTCTGAGACAGGAAAAAAATTAAAAGGAGATATCGAGATCGACTGTTCGGGTTGCATTATCTCATCGGGGCTTGTGGATCTTCATGTGCATCTCCGAGAGCCGGGATACGAAGAGGCAGAAACTATTGAAACTGGAGCACGGTCTGGATCTTTGGGGGGTTTCACAGCACTCGTAGCAATGCCCAACACTGAACCTGCAACAGATTGTCTCGCAGTAGTTGAACAAATTAAAACCCTGGGAGATAAATCATCTTGTGAAATCATTCCTTCAGCCGCAATGACTGTGGGCAGGCAAGGCAAAGAAATGGTGCAGATGGGAGAATTAGTGGATAACGGGGTAGGGATTTTCACTGATGATGGAACAGGTGTTCAAGACCCACAGCTAATGCGCCGCCTCATGGAGTACAGCGTGGGTTTAAACTCTCGATTAGGTAGACCTGTGGTTCTTGCTCAGCACTGTGAAGTGCACGAACTAGCTCAAGATGGATATATGCACGAAGGTGAATGGTCCTCATTTCTAGGGATTCCCGGACAACCTGCTGAAGCTGAAGAATTGATGGTTATGCGCGATATAGCATTATCAAAAATGACAGGAGCAAGAATTCATTTTCAGCATCTTTCAACTGAAGGTTCAGTTGAAATGGTTAGAGAAGCTAAGGAAGCAGGTCTACCTGTTACTGCTGAAGCTACTACCCACCATTTCACTCTTACAGATTCTGCGTGTAGCTGCTACGATCCAGTTTTCAAAGTGCATCCACCGCTCAGAACCGAACGAGATGTTCAAGCGATAAAAAAGGCACTTAAGGATGGAACTGTTGATGCAATTGCGACAGATCATGCGCCACATAGCCAACATCTTAAGGAAATGCCATTCGATCAAGCCCCACCAGGAATGCTCGGACTGGAAACAGCTTTGTCTCTTTCTCTCGAACACAGTGGTCTAGACATTCCTGAAGTATTAAACCTCCTTTCTTGGAAACCAGCTCAAATTGCCGGAGTGGCCGATAGGCATGGTGTGACAATTGAGAAAAATAATCCAGCGAACATTTGCGTAATTGATTTAGATGAATCATGGACAGTTTCAGGAAAAGAAATGGCAAGTCGAAGTTCAAACACCCCATACGAAGGATGGAAGTTGAGAGGACGAGTAAGACACACAGTAAATGCAGGAAATTTAGTAGTTTTTGATGGAGAATCTACTAAGTGAATAGAGAAAAAGTGGTACCAGTTGAAGCACATTTAGTCCTTGCAGACGGGACAATTTTTGAAGGTGAAATGATAGGTGCCACACCCGAAGAAGGTTTTGTTTCAGGAGAAGTGGTTTTCAACACAGTCTTAAGTGGATATCAAGAAGTTATAACAGATCCATCCTATGCAGGTCAGATAATAACCTTTACATACCCTCACATAGGAAACTACGGCGTCAATGATGAAGACAATGAAAGCTCACAGCCTTTCTGCAGAGGAGTGATAGTAAGAGAATTAAGCCGAAGGCATAGCAACTGGCGTGCAATTCAGAGTCTTGATGAGATGCTCGCCTCAAGAGGCATTTCCGGTATTAGTGGTATAGACACACGTAGGTTGACTCGACACATAAGAGACTTGGGTGCCATGCCAGGTGCATTCGGAAGTGTAGATGTAGAAGACTTGAAAATTGCTGCTACTAAAGAACCAGGGACAGACAATATAGATCTAGTGAAAACAGTTACCTGCAGTGAGACGTATAGAGTCCCGTCGACAGGTGGTAAAAGAAAAATTGTCGCTTATGACTTCGGTATTAAAACAACAATCCTTGAGAACCTTTCAAAACTAGGTGATATTACAGTTGTCCCTGCCAATACTGAAGCAGAAGTTGTATTGGGGATGGAACCAGATGGTGTTTTTCTCTCCAACGGACCAGGTGACCCGAAACCATTAGGCTATGTGCGAGAAAATATAGAACAGCTTTTAGGACAGGTGCCTATTTTCGGGATCTGTCTTGGGCATCAACTTCTTGCAGAAACTTTAGGAGCTGAAATATTCAAACTTCCATTTGGACATCATGGAGGCAATCATCCTGTAAGGAATTTAAAAACTGGCAATGTAGAAATCACTAGTCAAAATCACAATTATTGTGTAGCTGAGGGTTCAATCGAAGATGTGGAAATAACCCACATAAATTTGAACGATGGAACTGTGGCAGGCATAAATTGTCTTAGATTCCCAGCTTTTAGCGTTCAGTACCACCCAGAAGCGGGACCAGGACCTCATGACAGCAGGTATCTTTTTGAGAAATTTGAACGTCTTTTAGAGGAATCAAATAAGCAAGGAGATGTTTGATGCCTAAAAGAGAAGATATAAAAAGCATTCTTCTAATCGGATCAGGACCAATAGTTATTGGTCAAGCATGTGAATTCGATTATTCGGGAACTCAGGCATGTCGAGTTTTAAAAGAGGAGGGATATCGAGTCATACTTGCGAATTCCAATCCAGCAACGATAATGACAGACCCTGATTTTGCTGATGCAACATATATAGAACCTCTAAGAGTGGATGTAATAAAGCGAATTATAGAAAAAGAAAAACCTGACGCCTTACTGCCAACACTTGGTGGTCAAACAGCTCTGAACCTTGCTCGCGAATTGGCTGAAGAAGGGATTCTTGAAGAAAACAATGTTGAACTAATCGGAGCGGATGCTGACGCAATTGCAACTGCAGAGGATCGAGAAAAATTCAAATCAGCAATGATGGAAATCGGATTAAGAGTCCCAGCATCGGGTGTTGCGCGCGATATTGAAGAGGCTCGTGAAATTGTTAAACAGGTTGAACTTCCCGTAATCATCAGACCTGCTTACATTTTAGGAGGCAAAGGTACAGGTATTGCTTCAACTAATGAAGAGTTCGAGCAAATAGCATTACGTGGTATCGAAGCCAGTCCAATAAATGAAATTTTGATCGAAAGGTCAATAGCAGGCTGGAAAGAATTTGAACTTGAAGTAATGCGCGATAATGCAGACAACTGTGTTGTTATATGTTCAATTGAAAATGTAGATCCCATGGGGGTTCACACCGGAGATTCAATAACAGTCGCCCCAGCACAGACACTTACTGACGTCGAGTATCAAATGATGAGAGATTCAGCGTTCGCGTGTTTGCGTCGTGTCGGAGTTGAGACCGGGGGTTCAAATGTTCAATTTGCTGTCGATCCAGACACAGGAGAACAAGTTGTTATCGAAATGAATCCAAGAGTTAGTCGATCTTCAGCGTTAGCTTCTAAGGCCACTGGTTTTCCGATTGCGAAAATTGCGACACAACTAGCTATTGGATACACACTAGATGAGATAACTAATGACATAACAAAAGAAACTCCTGCATCATTTGAACCAAGTATCGACTACGTAGTAACAAAGATTCCACGTTGGACTTTTGAGAAGTTTCCTGGATCATCGGGTGTTTTGGGAACTTCCATGCAATCTGTAGGCGAAGTAATGTCAATAGGAAGAACTTTTCCTGAGTCTCTTCAAAAAGGCATGCGTTCACTCGAAAACGGGAGACAAGGACTCAACGCTGACCAAGGGGAGCAAAAATTTTCTGAATTAGACGACGAAACTTTGATTAATAAAGTCGGTGTCCCCACGCCCGAACGTCTTTTCCAACTTGAAGAACTGATTAGACGCGGTTTTTCGATTGAAAGACTTTATGAAGAAACCTCAATAGACCCATGGTTTATTGACCAGATATTTATGATCACAGAGGAAAGAATAAGCCTTGAAAAGAAGAATCCTCAGGAGTTGTCAAAGGCGGAATGGAAAAGAGCAAAGCAATTAGGTTTTTCAGATTCCCAATTGGCGTATCTTTGGGAATTGACGACGCAGAGAGTAAAAGAACTAAGAGAAAAAGCGGGCATCCTGCCAACCTTTAAAACAGTTGATACATGTGCCGCAGAATTTGCATCTCAAACTCCCTATCATTACTCGACATGGGAAGATGAAAATGAAGTTCTTCCATCAGATAGGCCAAAAGTCATCATTTTAGGAGCTGGACCGAATCGTATAGGTCAAGGAATTGAATTCGATTACTGTTGCGTTCACGCTAGTTTTGCTTTGAGTGAGGCTGGATTTGAGACTGTTATGGTTAATTGCAATCCCGAGACAGTCTCGACAGATTACGACACAAGTGATCGTCTTTATTTCGAACCACTGACTTATGAAGATGTTACAAACGTAATTGATGCAGAAAAGCCTGAAGCAATAATTGTCTCATTGGGTGGGCAGACTCCGCTCAAACTTGCGGGTTTATTGCCACCCGAACTGATTGCAGGTACGAGCTCGGAATCAATTGACCGGGCGGAAGATCGAGAAAACTGGAACCGACTCTGTGCTGATTTGGGAATTCTTCAACCACCAGGAGGCACTGCACAGAATTTCCAAGAAGCTCTTGAGGTGGCCAAACAAGTCTCATATCCAGTTCTGGTCAGACCTTCGTATGTTCTGGGAGGACGGGCTATGGAGATTGTTTATGACGATGATCAACTCGAAAAGACTATGGAGGAGATGAAACGTTTTGGAACTTTGGGAATGGAAGGCGGCCTGTCTGCTGAAAGACCAGTTCTAATTGATCAGTTCCTTGAAGACGCGACTGAAGTTGATGTAGACGCCGTAAGAGACCGTGAAGGAAATGTTCTCATAGGTGCAGTAATGGAACATGTTGAGGAAGCTGGAATACACAGTGGGGATAGTGCCTGTGTTATACCCCCTCCTAACCTCAAAGAACAAATAGTTGAATTAATTGAAAGTCATACACGAAAAATTGCAGAAGCGCTCGATGTGAAGGGTCTTATAAACGTCCAATATGCAGTTAAAGGCGACGAAGTGTATGTGATTGAAGCTAATCCGAGAGCATCAAGAACAGTTCCTTTTGTTGCTAAAGCCACTGGGATGCCTCTTGCCAAAATAGCAAGTCGAGTAATGCTTGGGTCAACACTTGAAGAATTAAGCAAAGAAGGACTACGCACAGAAGCAGTTAAGGGCGACCACGTGTCGGTAAAGGAAGCCGTATTACCCTTTAATCGCTTTCCAGAAGCAGATCCAGTGCTTGGCCCGGAGATGCGTTCGACGGGTGAAGTGATGGGAGTAGATCTAACTTCTGGATTAGCGTTTGCTAAATCACAAATTTCAGCAGGAGGAGCTTTACCAACTGAAGGTACAGTTTTCATGTCTCTTGCTGATCGTGATAAAAGTTCAGGTCTTGAAGCAGCTAAAGGTTTCTTAGAGCTCGGCTTAGAAATAGTTGCTACCGGTGGAACAGCTGATTATCTAACAGAAAATGGAGTAGAAGTATCCGACCGGGTGGCAAAAATCGGAGAAGAAGGAACAGATGCAGTTCGCCTGATTAGATCTGGAAAAATACAACTTGTTGTAAATAGCCCTCGTGGTCGAGGCCCCAGGGCAGACGGCGACCATATTAGAGGAGCTGCTGCGGCAGAAGGAATACCTTTGCTAACAACGGCAGCGGCGGCGCTTGCCGCTGTAAAGGGCTTAAAAGATTGGAACAAGTTTCCACTTTCAGTTAGATCACTTCAGGAATACCATCTTGGAGTATCAAAATCAGAAATGTTAGAAAGCCAATAATGAAAACACTTGGAGCAAAGGTTGATCTAACGACAAGTCTAGGATCAGTTAGGTTGCCTAATCCTGTGATGACAGCCTCCGGGACTGCCGGCTATGGAAGTGAACTATGCGAATACATGGATTTAGAAGACATAGGGGCAATAGTTGTCAAATCTCTTCATGCTGACAGTTGGGAAGGAAACGAACCTCCAAGACTCCACCCAACACCTTCAGGAATGTTAAACAGTGTTGGTTTGCAGGGTCCTGGAGTTAAAACCTGGACTGAAGAAAAGCTGCCATCGTTAATAGATGCAAAGGCACGTGTTGTAGCGAGTATTTGGGGGTCAACCATAGAAGAATTCACAAAAGCAGCGTCTCTTTTAAAAGACACTCCTAGTGAAGTAATTGCAATAGAAATTAACGCTTCATGTCCCAATCTGGAGGACCGAAGAAAACTATTTTCACATTCAATCCAAGCGATTACAGAAGTTATAGAAGCGGTAAATTTTTTAGACAAGCCAATTTGGGCAAAACTCAGTCCAAATACACCTGAACTGCCAGATATAGCAGAAGCAGCCCACAAGGCAGGTGCCGAGACTGTTGTAATAGCGAACACGGTTTTAGGTATGGCAATTGACGTCGAGACTCGCAAACCAATTTTAGGAGCAAAGCGGGGAGGCCTTTCAGGTCCAGCTATAAAACCCATAGCTATTAGAGCTGTATATGACACTTACGAAGCGCATCCGGAGATACCTATTATTGGCGTCGGTGGAATTACAAAAGCTGAAGATGCATTGGAATTTATTCTTGCTGGAGCAACAGCCCTTCAGATAGGCACAGCAACCTTTGATGATCCGAGGGCTTGCAAAAAAATTATTACAGGCATTTCAGAGTGGTGTAAAAAACATGGAGTGAAACGAATTAGTGAATTAATTGGAGGAGCACATGACGGATAAATATGAATCACTGGACGAATTATTCGATGATGAAGAATTTGAGATCAGTGAAGAATCAGAAGATAATGTCCCGCCTGAGGTCAGAAATCGCCTCGCCCTAGCATTAGATGTTGACGATCTTATTGACGCTCGACGTCTAGCCGGTTCTTTATTCGACTTTTTCGGAACAGTTAAAGTCGGATTAGAGCTGTATACCGCATCAGGACCAGATTCAGTGGGTGTCTTCACAGAGGCAGGTTTTGATGTTTTTTGTGATTTGAAATTACATGACATACCTACAACAGTTCACAAAGCTGCCCGTGTCGTTGGTTCAGTAGGTGCTAGGTGGGTTACAGTCCACACAGCAGGTGGAGATGAAATGCTCAAAGCTGCAGTAGAAGGTTTAAGAGAAGGAGCAGAAAGCGTAGGTTTGCCAACTCCCGGCGTTCTTGGAGTTACCGTACTCACAAGCGAGGCAATTGAAAATGATGAAATTATCACTTCTCGATGTCAAACAGCTTTAGAGGCTGGATGCGAAGGAATAATATGCGCTGCACCTGATTTGGAAGTCACATCACAATTCTCTGACAAATTGATCAGAGTAGTTCCGGGTTTAAGAATGTCAGGTAGTGAAAGTCACGATCAAGTAAGAGTGGCTACACCCCTTGAAGCGATCAGCGGAGGGGCTGACATTTTGGTTATAGGAAGAATGGTGACTGGAGTCGAAAACCCTATTGACGCAGCAGAAGCACTAGTAAGTGATCTCTTGGGTTGAGATTTTTTCTCTTCAAAATGCAAATTTTTAAAATATTGCCTACTATGTCATCTGATGAACGGACCTCCTCCACTAACAGATGAACAGAGGCGTCAAGCTTTGATAAAGGCTGCAGAAGCTAGAAGGGTGCGTGCCCAGATCAAAGAACTTTTAAAAGTGGGATCTTTGTCACTTGAGGATCTACTAGAACGGTCTGACACAGATGAAAATATAGGACGTATGAAAGTTTTATCTGTTTTGGAGTCTCTGCCCAGACTCGGCAAAGTGAAAGCACGAAGAACCATGTCAGACATTGGTATAAGTGAAAGCCGCCGGTTGCGAGGATTGGGCGCACAACAGCGAGCTTCTCTTATTACACGTTTCGCCGATCAATCGTGATTTTTCAAGGACCCAAATGTCATTGATCGTTGTCATATCAGGTCCAGGTGGCGTTGGAAAGGGAACGATAGTACGTGAACTGTGTGAAAGAGATCCAGAATTAGTCGTTAGCAAGTCATGGACAACAAGGAAACCCAGAGCAGATGACCGAGAGGACTCATATTTCTTTGTTGATGATGAAACATTTCTAAAACATAAGGAAGAAGAAGGTTTTATCGAATGGAATGAATTTTTAGGTTCTATGTACGGAACACCTATGCCAGATGCAAATGAAGAAAGAGATTTAATACTGGAAATAGACGTTTCGGGAGGACGTCAGATAATCAACAGACACCCAGAAGCAGTTCTTTTATTTGTCGATGTTGAAGACTCTGAACTCCGTAAGCGTTTGAGGCAAAGAGGTGATGATGTCGACAAAATAGAGAAACGAATTTTAGAAGCGGGCCGGGAAAGACAAGAAGCTAAAGAGCTTAATTATAAAGTAATTTTTAATGTTGATCTTGAAAAAGCAACAAGAGAAATTCATGAAACAATACTTAAAGCACGACTTTAGGTTGATCCGTAGGGAAGTTCATTTGATCCTGATACCTTGGATATGCCCACAGGAACTTCCTGTCTGGTGCTAGTTCTTCAAGAGGACACGCTATGCGACGATATGACACATTGATGAACCCAGAAATAGAAGGTCTGCTAGATACGACAGATTCGAAATTTGCCCTTGTCGTCCTAGGAGCCAGAAGAGCCCGACAAATAACTTCTTACTTCGGTCAACTGGGAGAAGGGCTAGGAGCATCAGTTCCACCTCAGATCACTTCAACGTCAAGCAAGCCTCTTTCTATAGCTTTTGAAGAGGTGTCAGTTGAAAAAATTGTACCGATAGAACTACCTGACGAACCTGAAGTCGAAGAGGTTCTTATGGCAGAAGAGGAAGTTACCGCCAGCGAAGAATCAGGTGAAGATTCACCTGAAGATCAAGACGAGAGCGCTTAGCCTCGTTTATTTCCCAAATGGGTCAACTCGACGGTCGTCGGATCGTTTTAGGAATTACCGGCGGTATAGCCGCTTATAAGGCCATAGAGGTATGTAGACGTTTGACTGATGCGGGAGCACATGTGGCACCTGTGATGACAAAAGGGGCGCTTCGGTTTGTCGGGAGGGCAACCTTTGATGCTTTAGGGTCAGAAAAAACGCAGGTTTCTTTGTGGGACGAGGACCATCCAATCCCACACACAAGATTAGGCCAAGGCGCAGATTTGATTATTGTGTGTCCAGCCACTGCTCGACTTATATCTGACTACAGAAACGGACGATCTGGAGATCTTCTGACAGCTACTCTTTTGGCGACACGCGCAAAAGTAATGATCTGCCCAGCGATGCATGCGGAGATGTGGGAACAGGCATCGGTGGTTGAAAACATTTCTGTGCTTCGAGAACGAGGTGTTGAAATAGTTGGACCGGTAGAAGGGAAATTAGCAGGCGGAGATACCGGGTTTGGACGGTTGGCGGAACCAGAAGATGTAGTTGACTCGGTGTTCAAACTTCTAGGGAAAGACAGTGGATTTCAAACGGGAGACTTAGCTGGTTTGACAGTTTTAGTGACAGCTGGAGGCACACGAGAGCCGATAGGTCCAGTTCGATTCATTGGAAACAGATCTTCGGGCAAACAAGGCCACGCATTGGCTAAAGAGGCAGCATTGAGAGGGGCGAAAGTAATCTGCATAACAACAGAAGCTGAAAATGCACCTGACATTTTAGGCGTTGAAATCATAGAGACTGAGACAGCTGAAGACATGTATAAATCTGTAATGGATAATGCTTCAAGGGCTGACTGGATATTCATGTCGGCCGCAGTAGCTGATTTTCGACCAAAACAGATAGCAAGCCAAAAAATAAAGAAAGAAGAAGGTTTGTCTGAAATAGCACTTGAACCAACGGTTGATATTTTGCATGCTCTGAGCAAGGTAAGGAAAGAAAGTCAAATGATTATTGGCTTTGCAGCTGAAACAAATGATCTAGTTGCGAATGCTGAAAAAAAATTAGAAAACAAAAATCTTGATTTCATAATTGCGAATGACGTTTCCAAACCTGATGTTGGCTTCGGACATGACACTAATTCAGTTTCTGTAATAGGTCGTAATGGTTCGTCGGCGGAAATCCCATTATGTGATAAAAGAGAAGTTGCAAGAAACATAATAGATATAGTTTCCGAATCGTGGTCTGAGCAGGGAACTCATCCTAAGATCCAGTAAAGGAGAGGAAATAAAGTGTCGCGAAATTGGAGTTTCACATCAGAGTCTGTGACAGAAGGTCACCCAGACAAAATGGCCGATCAGATTTCTGATGCAATACTAGACGCCCTTCTGTTAGAGGATCCCAATTCTAGAGTTGCGTGTGAAACTATGGTCACTACCGGCCTTTGTGTAGTTTCAGGAGAAATAACCACCTCAGGATATGTAGACATACCTGGCATAGTGCGAGAAACTATCCGAGAAATCGGATACAACAGAGAAGACTACGGTTTTGACGGAAGTACTTGCGGTGTGATGGTCACCCTTGATTCCCAGTCAGATGATATTAGCCAGGGAGTGGATAATTCTGAAGAGATAAGATCAGGAAATTCAGGCGAGGAAGACGAACTGGACAGACAAGGCGCAGGAGACCAGGGGATGATGTTTGGTTATGCCTGCGATGAGACGGAAGCTTTAATGCCGCTACCTATACAAGTCGCTAATCGGATGGCTGAAAGACATGCTGAAATAAGAAAAGCAGGAAATATTCCTTATTTGAGACCTGACGGCAAGACACAGGTCACTTTTGATTATGAGGACAATAAACCTGTTCGTTTGAATACGGTTTTAGTTTCAACACAACACAATGATGGAATCGATAGAGACACGATCATTCGTCCAGATCTTATTGAGCATGTTATCAGACCGACAATTCCCGAAAAGTTTCGAGATGACGACTACACGGTTTTGGTTAACCCAACAGGACGATTTGTTGTGGGAGGACCTGTTGGAGATGCAGGTCTTACAGGAAGAAAGATTATTGTTGACACCTATGGTGGGATTGCCAGACATGGCGGTGGCGCTTTCTCAGGTAAGGATCCAAGTAAAGTGGATCGCTCAGCAGCTTATGCGACACGATGGGTGGCGAAAAATCTCGTTGCAGCTGGTGCAGCATCTAGATGTGAAGTTCAGGTTGCTTATGCTATTGGAATGGCCAGACCGGTATCAATTTTCGTAGAAACATTCGGAACAGAAAATGTCGATCCGCTAAAAATTGAAAATAGCATTCAAGAAATTTTTGACCTGAGGCCAGCAGCAATTATCAAAGACTTAGATTTAAGAAAACCTATTTATAAGTCAACCGCAGCATACGGCCATTTTGGCCGCGATGAGTTTCCTTGGGAACAGATCAATCGTGCTGATGACGTGCGTTCTTACTTAGGGCTCAACTGACCCTCCCGGGCCTCCATGAACGGCCAAAATAAAAGCGGACAGTTAACCTTTGAGTCGACAATCGAGCCTGTTGAAAAAACTAAAACAGAAACTCCTGTTTTTGAAACCAGAAATGATGTAAGAGTAGTAAGAGTTCTTCCTGATGTTCCCGCAATAGATAAAACATTTGACTATTTAGTTCCAGAGTCATGGGTCAAGGATGGACGATCCGAGCTGTTAGAAGTTGGATCTATGGTAAGGATGCCTTTCGGTGGAAGGCAAGTTAATGGTTGGGTTTTAGAGATTGATGTTGAACCTCAAGAAGGAATGACTCTGCTCCCTCTATCCAAATACAGAAGCGTGGGCCCATCATATGAGGTGATTCAGCTCGCACGTTGGGCCGCAGAACGCTGGGTAGGTCGACTAAATAGTTTTTTAAATACGGCTTCACCTCCCAAAAACATTCCTTTTCTTAGCCAAGGTGAAGTAATAGAAAAACCAAAACAATTAACAAAGGAGCCGATTTGGTTCGAAGATGCAGTAAAGGACAAAAAAACCGTTCTGAGATTGCCACCTTCAGAAGACTTAATCAAAATCGCATCCGAATTTGCCAGTAGAGGCAACACTCTGATTCTTTCCCCTTCAATTTCCGGAGCTCAGAAGATAGCCAAGGAGCTAAAAAGAAAAGGGTTGCCTGTTTCAATAGTTCCCGAAGAATGGCACGATGCAGCTGTAGGAGGTTCTGTCATAGGAAGCCGTTCAGCAGTGTTTGCGCCAGTGTCAAATCTTTCCGCAATTCTTGTTTTTGACGAACACGATTCTTCTTACCAGGGGGAGCGTGCACCTACATGGAATGCCCGTGATGTAGCAATAGAGAGAGCAAAGCGAGAGCAGATACCATGTGTCTTGACATCAGCTATTCCTACGCTTGAAGCAATTTCATGGGGACATCAAGTAAAACCATCTCGAAAAGAAGAAAGAGATGGATGGCCTGTAGTTGAAATAATTGATAGAAAAGGTGAAGATCCAACTCGCTCTGGCCTATTGAGCGAGAGACTCACTCCGATACTGAGAGACTCAAAAGGCCCAGTTGTCTGTGTTTTAAATCGGAAAGGCCGTTCAAGGCTATTGGCTTGCAACCAATGTGGTTCTCTCGCTCTATGTGAAAAACACGCAATTCCTTTAATTCAAAAAGATAACAACACGCTTGAATGTCAATATGAGTGTGAAGATCGACCTGTTGTATGTGAATCATGTGGTTCAACAAAATTTAAAAACCTGCGAGCGGGAATAGCTCGCCTTAAAGAAGAACTAGAAGCATTATCAAAAAAAAACGTCGTAGAAGTCAGCGCAGAGTTTAAGGGAAAGATTCAAGATGCAGAGATTTTTATCGGCACCGAGGCGGTTTTGCACAGAATTCAAAGAGCCGCTCGAGTAATTTTCTTAGAATTCGATCAAGAACTTTTAGCGTCAAGATTTCGAGCTTCTGAGCAAGCAGCTTCTCTAATCATTAGAGGTGCCCGGTTATTAGGTTCACGAAATGATGAGGGAAGGCTAATAATTCAAACACGACAACCAGAACATGAAGTTTTACAGGCGGCTCTTCACGCGAACCCAGAAAAACTAATAGATGCAGAATCTGAAAGACGAAAGTTATTACAGTTACCGCCATACAGTGCGTTAGCGCAAATTTCAGGAGATTCAGCTATTGACATGGTTGAATCCTTGAAATCAAACCCGGATATCGAAATCATGGGTCCAAGGGAAGGCAGTTGGTTGTTAAGAGCTGTCAATAATGAGGAATTGTCTAAAGCTATTTTGAGAGTAGGACGTCCAAAAGGCAAAATCAGAATAGAAATTGATCCGAGAAGGGCATGATGGTCAGAGCAAAAGACTTCTGACGATAGCCTTTCATAATGGTCATGAATGCAATAAGAGTCATAGGTGATCCTGTTCTCAGGATTAAAGCAACGGAGATCACAGAAATTACAGAAAATCTTGACCTTTTGACAAAGGAAATGCTGGCAACAATGTATTCAGCCCCCGGTATAGGTTTGGCAGCACCCCAAATAGGGATCCAAAAAAGACTTTTTGTCTACGATTGGGGAACAGGTCCAGGGGTGCTGATAAACCCAGAAATAAAAGAGTCAGACGGAGAATGGGTTTTTGAAGAAGGCTGCTTGTCCATTCCAGGCCTTTCATGGGAATTAGTAAGACCAAAACAGATTTATATAGTTGGAATAGATTTAGATGGTAATGAAGTTTCTATTGAGGCAGATGAACTAGAGGCACGTTTGTTCCAACATGAGATGGATCATCTCGATGGAGTTTTGCTTGTTGATCATTTAGACGCAGATCAAAGGCGTGAGGCGAATAAGACTCTAATGGGTATAGGCGATGACACTGGTTCACCACTTCCGATAGTGGGAGAAAATCTCGGATTTACAAAAAGTGAATAAGAGTATTGGTCGTCTAGCTTTTGTAGGCACTCCCGAGTTGTCTGTTCCATTTATGGAAAGTCTGGTTTCTTCCGGCTATGAAATTGGAGTAGTAGTAACTGGTCAAGACCGAAGGAGAGGTAGACGAGAGAAACCTTCACCTTCTCCAGTAAAAAAAGTTGCCACCGAAATGGGTATTCCAGTTGTCCACGAAATAGAAGAGATAGAAAATTTTGAAATAGACCTTGCTGTAGTAGTGGCTTTCGGAAGCTTCATCCCAGTCGAACTTCTGCAAAGGATACAGATGATTAACGTTCACTTTTCACTACTGCCTAGATGGAGGGGACCAGCTCCTATTGAAAGGGCAATATTGGCAGGGGATAAAAAAAGCGGTGTCTGTGTAATGGAAGTTGGCGAAGAGTTTGATGTAGGAGGAGTTTTTGCTCGAGAAGAAGTTCCTATTTTGGATCGTGACAGTGCAGATTCGTTGAGAAGTCGGCTAATCGAAACTGGATCCAAGTTGCTTGTATCAGTACTCGATAAAGGTCTCGGAGAACCTACGCCTCAGTCAGGTGAAGTCGTCTGGGCTGAGAAAGTAATGCCTCAAGAGAGGGAAATCATGTGGGACCTTGAAGCCGAAGCCATTGACAGATTAGTAAGGATTGGTGGAGCATGGACGACATTCAGAGGTGAGCGTTTAAAAATATGGGCCTGTGAGCCAAACATGCAAGAGATCCAAGGTCAACCGGGCCAGCTAATCGGAGATCAGGTGGTAACTGGTAATGGAGCTTTAAAACTTACAGAAGTGCAGTCTCAGAACCGAGCGCGTCAATCGTTTGAATCATGGCAACTAGGTGCGCGTTTAGAGAAGAATTGCGTATTTGGAGATGACTGAGAATATTCATACGCGCCGTTTAGCTTTAAGTGTGCTTTCTAGAATTGAAAAAGATTCTGCATTTGCAAATCTAGTTTTAAGGCCTGCTCTAGATGCTTCAGGACTGGATGAAAGAGATAAAGCATTTGTCACGGAATTAGTTTATGGAGTGACAAGAATGCGAAGATCATGTGATTTCTTGATTGACCCTTTTATAAAGAAAAAGTTGCATCCGGATATCCGTACAATTTTGCGTTTGGGAACCTATCAGTTGCACTGGATGAAAATACCAGATCATGCTGCGGTTAGTGTCACGGTTTCATTAGCGCCACGGTGGGCTAGAGGATTATGCAACGCGGTATTGCGGAAAGTTGCTATACAAACACCAGTTTGGCCTACCAAAGCTATTGAATACAGCTATCCAGATTGGATCGTCAAGCGCCTAGAGGCTGATCTTGGAGAAAATGCAGCAGAAGAGGCACTTAAGAGTATGAATATGGCAAAACCTGCAGTTCATCGTGAAGATGGCTATTACCAAGATGTAACCTCGCAACTGGTTTCAGATCTTTTGACGCAGGAAGGAAGTTGGGGAAACGGTCTAATATTCGATATTTGTGCAGCGCCAGGTGGTAAAGCTACGGCGGCCGCATCAAAGGGTCATCCTGTTGTAGCTGCAGACTTATCTGTAAAAAGGTTGCAATTAGTAAAATCAAACTCCTTAAAACTCCAAGTGAAACTTCCATTAGTTGCTTCGAATGGAACGAAGTTGCCTTTCAGAAAAGGACAGGCAACAAGAGTTTTAGTTGATGCCCCATGTAGTGGGCTCGGTGTTTTAAGAAGACGAGCTGATGCAAGGTGGAGAATAAAAGAAGGAGATATCGATGATTTAGCAGATTTACAGTTGGAGTTGTTGTGTTCAGCGTTGCCCTTGCTCAAGCCTGGTGGCCTGCTGATTTACAGTGTCTGTACATTGACCGATTCGGAAACCATTGGAGTGGATGAGAGGTTCAGGAGACGAATGAAAGTTGAACAAGTCAGCCCGCTCCCTGATCCTTGGAGAAAACATGGTGAAGGTGGGATTATCCTTCCGCAAGATTTAGACAGTGAAGGAATGTCTGTTTTTTGTTACAAAGCAAAATAGATTTTATTTGGTAAGAAGTTTTTCTTTCAGGTGTTGAAGAACAAGCTCTAGAGCTTCATAAGTTGGGTGTTCAGGATCATCTACAAATTCTTCTGTAAGCACTGAATGGGCGCGTGTGCTTATCCCATGCGTATTACCGGGAGAAGAATCTATTTCTACAGATATAAAACTTTCCCCGAATTCTTTACCTAGTTTCTCGAAGCGTTCCTTTGGAGCCATTGAGTCGTTGGAAAACCTGAGACCTAGGATACAAACTCCATCCTCCACTCGATTTTTCACAATTTCTAGATCTGAATTGGAAATACCTATCGACTCTTTTCTCCTCTTGCCAATAGGAAGCGGCAAGCTCGGTTGGCTAAGTACCGGAGCAATCATCCTTTCATCTAGCATCATTCCTAAGGCAAAACCCCCTGTGAAACACATTCCCACTGCACCAACTCCGGGTCCTCCACATTTTCCATGTTCGAAAGCAGCAAGTGCTCTCAGCCAGTCAGTAACAGGTGAAGTTTTCCTAGTCATCAAAGAAGAGAATTCTCTTGATATGCAAGCTTTTTGAAGTGTTTTCAGAGAGTTCTTTAGACCGGGTTTTTCTCCAGGAACCCCAAAAAGTGAAGGGAGAACAGCAGTACACCCGACGCCGGAGACTTTTCTACCAAATTCAGCTACACGCGGAGTAATTCCGGGAATTTCTGACATAACAATTACCGCTGGACCCGAACCAGTACGGAGAACTGTTTTGCTTTTACCATTATGCTCAAACTCGCTTATTTCGTAGCCGCCTAATGTGTTTAAATCCATTTTCAGACCCTATCTGAAGTCATCAGCCGAAGAAGCGTCAGATACCCTCAAGATTGTGGGTACAGCAGAGAAAACAAAAATTAAAGTAAAAATCCTGACTGTTTCAGATGGGGTTGCACATGGCGTGCGAGAAAATAAATCGTGTACAGCATTAGAAGAGCGTGTTTTAGCTGAGGGGTGGAACGTAGATGAAGTCCTAGTTACACCCGATGGAGAAAGTGAGGTGGCCCAAGTTTTAACTTCTATGGCGCAAGATTTCCATGGATTGATTATCACTACAGGCGGCACGGGATTTGGACCTAGAGATCAGACACCAGAAGGGACGATGAGAGTTATAGAGCGTGAAGCTCCAGGACTTGCTGAAGCAATGAGATTAATCAACCCTTTAGGAAGACTTTCACGCGGGATTGCGGGAACTATTGGCACAACCTTGATTGTAAACACGCCAGGATCAGAGAAAGGTTGCATTGAGTGTCTTGAAGCGGTAATTGATGTTTTGCCGCATGCTGTTGGCCTTCTAATTGACAATACTGACCCTCACCCGAACTAGCCATGCCGTCGGATATTGATGAGAAATACATGGCGAAAGCTATAGCCGTTGCACAGCAAGCAAGGCTTCACTCGCCGCCGAACCCTTGGGTTGGTGCGATTCTGGTAGCTAATGATCAGATCATAGGTGAGGGAGCTACAGGCCCTTTTCGGACAGACGAAGAAACAAATAAATTGCTAGGAGAATTTGAAAGTAAAGAAAAATCACAGTTTGCAGGGAGTGTTCATGCGGAGATAAAGGCTCTTGAAGAGGCAGGAGAGTTAGCAAAAGGAGCAACCTTGTATACCACTCTAGAGCCTTGCAATCATCAAGGTTTAACAGGCCCATGTACGGATGCGATAATCAAATCCGGAATCAAAAGGGTAGTTGTCGGAATAACCGACCCAGATGAAAGGGTTTCAGGGTCAGGTTTAGAAGCACTCAGGTCAGCTGGGATAATAGTAGAAGCAGGGCAGAATTCTGATGATGTAGCTCAGCAGCTAACCCCTTACCTTCACCACAGACGCACAGGTAGACCGTATGTAGTTCTAAAACTGGCTGCGACATTGGATGGTCGAATCGCCGCACCCGACGGATCCAGCAATTGGATCACAGGTGAACAAGCAAGAAAGGATGTTCACATGCTCAGAGCAGAGAGTGATGCGATTTGTGTAGGAGCAGGAACAATTCGAAATGACGATCCGCGACTTACAGTAAGATCAGTTGAAGGTAAAAATCCTCGTCGAATTGTTATTGGCGATATACCACAAGGCTCCAGAGTCGAACCCGCTGAATCATGGAAAGGCTCTTTGGAAGCACTCATCGAAAAGTTGGGAGATGAAGGGGTATTACAGTTACTGGTTGAAGGGGGCGCGGATCTGGCAGGGCAGATGCATAGAGCAAACCTTATTGATCGATATGTTGTCTATGTATCTCCATCAATAATGGGAGGTGACGACGGCAAGTCTCTGTTAAGTGGGCCTGGAGCTGCGACTATGGACTCTCTCAGGCGGGGAAAGTTCGTTAATGTTACTCAATTAGGTGAAGACGTTCGCTTAGATTTAGTTCTTTAGCCAAAGTTATTTTAAATCATCGCACTTGAGTACTGACCAGTGGCTAAATTTGTATTGTGTTAAAAATAGTTTTACCTAAAGGCTCTTTAGAAAAAGCCACATTGGAGTTATTCGAATCCGCAGATCTTGCCGTGATTCGTTCGTCTAAAGTCGACTATAAAGCTGAAATTGACGACCCACGTATCGATGAAGTTATGATCTTGCGACCTCAAGAGATACCAACTTACATAGCGGATGGTTTATTCGATATCGGCATAACGGGTCGTGATTGGATTGAAGAAACAGAAAGTGACCTAGTGTCACTAGGTAAATTGCACTATTCAAAAGCCACCGCAAGACCTGTAAATATCGTGGTTGCTGTTCCAGAAGATTCCCCGTATGAGAAAGTAAAAGACCTACCAAACGGGGTGAAAGTATCCACCGAGTATCCCAATCTGACAAAAAATTTCTTTACATCGCAAGGAATCGAAGCAGAAGTGCACCTAAGTTATGGAGCTACTGAGGCCAAAGCTCCGGACATAGTAGATGTTGTGGTTGATTTAACCGAGACGGGTAGAGCTCTGAAAGCTGCCGGTTTGAAAATTATAGACACCATCATCACCAGCCATACAGAATTAGTAGCTAATAGAGATTCAGCTGAAAATCCTGAGCTGCGTCACGCTATGAACCAGATACACACACTACTTGAGGGAACTTTGGAGGCACGAGGAAAAGTTCTTGTCAAAATGAACGTTGGAACCTCGAATCTGGAAGGTGTACTTGAAGCCATTCCTTCCATGAAAGCACCAACAGTTAATGAACTTGCTAAGGGTGAGGGTTATGCAGTGGAAACTGTTGTGGCTAAGTCAGAGATAAATGTGCTTATACCCGAACTCAGAGACAAGGGCGCTTCGGACATAATTGAACTTCCTTTATCCAAGATCGTCCACTGAAACTTTTCTGGGCTTATTCCTCGCCTGGTGTATCTTCTTGGTTTCCTATCTGAACGTAAGCTAGGCGAATCTGATGCAAGGCATCTTTCAGAGTGCCTTCTGCTTCTCCAAGTCTTCCTTCTAAAGAATCTATTACCGCCGACATGGCATCGATAGCTATAGAAGCTTGATCCAATTTTGGTGGTTGCTGTGAAAGATGTATTGCAGCAAGTTCATAAAGACCCATCAGATGGTTTGCTACAACAATTTCAGCAGGAGCTGCAGCTAGTTGCTCACGTACAGCAGCCATTTCTGCGGCTAGTGCTTCAGCTTGTTCTTGTTCTTCGGGAGAAAGTTCAGAAAAGTCAGAAGAAGGTGGTTCGTTTTCCGGATCAACTGGATGTTCTCCGCCTGGTGTCCATAAAGTGCTCATAATCTTCCCATCTTATAAAATTAATTTTCTGATCGAACTCTGCATTGGTTTAGTTCTATATTGGTACTCTAGAGGGTGAAAATAAAATAGAAAGCGGGTTCCCACCCCACCAGGCCACTTTAGGTGAGTTTTGGTCATTACGGCGGGCTCCAATTTCTATGCCCGTCTTTGTTATTTAGACGTTAATAAAAGTCTAAAACGAGCGGAAAAAATGTAATCAAACACGAGGAGAAACTACGTGCCACACAGGAGTGACGAACAATAGCTAATTCAACCGAAGAAGAACCAAGAATAAACGAGGATATTCAGGTAGAAAATGTCCGTCTAGTTTCCGCTGATGGAGAGCAGATAGGAATTCGACCTATTTCAGAAGCACTTCGTTTTGCTCAAGAAGCAGGACTTGATTTGGTGGAGGTCGCTAATCAAGCTGACCCCCCAGTTTGTCGAGTAATGGACTATGGAAAGTTCAAATACGAACAATCACAGAAAGCCAAAGAGTCGAGAAAAAAAGCAACTCATATTCTTGTGAAGGAAATGAAGTACCGTCCAAAAATTGGTTCAGGAGATTTCGAAACAAAAACGAGACAAGTTGAAAAATTTCTCACAGAGGGAAGCAAAGTCAAAGTCACGATTATGTTCCGAGGTAGGGAAATACAGTACCCCCAACTTGGGAGAAAGATTTTAGACGACATTGCAGAAGCCATCTCACATGTTGGGAGAGTCGAAGTCTACCCAGAACAAGAAGGTCGCAACATGACTATGTTACTAACTCCAGGTAAAGCAACAAGGAGACAACGTGAGGCTATTGAAGCTTTACAAGCTGAGGCACTTGAAAAGGAAGAAGTTATAGAAGATACAGAGATCGAACCAACTACAGAATCTGAGTCGCAGACCGGTGAAGAGGTTGAGGAATCCGAACAAGATATTGAGAGTTAATAGAAAAAGCAATAAGCGGGAGAGACAATGCCAAAAATGAAAACCCATAGAGGTGCAGCCAAAAGAATAAAAGTTACAGGAAGTGGTCGTTTGCGACGTCGTAATGCGAACAAGAATCACATACTGGAAAAAAAGAGTTCGACTAGAAAACGTCGCTTGGGGAAAATGAGTGAAGTCGATTCAGCGAACAGTAAAGCAATCCGTAAGCAGTTAGGTATTTAACATCACCAAGATTCTCTAGACGAGATCTCCAAACAAAAGGAGTTGAAGATGGCCAGAGTAAAAAGAGCTGTCCACAGCAAAAAGAAGCACAAAGCAGTTTTAAAACAAGCTAAAGGCTACTACGGAAACAAAAGCCGAAGTTTCAGAGCAGCCAATGAGCAAGTCATGCATTCTGGGAATTACGCATTCAGGGATCGACGTGCAAGAAAAGGGGAATTCCGGAGACTATGGATACAACGCATTAATGCCGCGTGTCGACTTAATGGCACGACATACAGTGTTTTTATAGCAGGTCTTAAAGATGCTGGCATAGAGGTTGACAGGAAGGTCTTAGCTGACGTTGCAGTTGTTGACCCTGAGGCGTTTGCACAGTTGGTGGAAATTTCTAGAAGCAGCAAAAATTGAAAATATCTTTAAACGCCGGTCTTAATGTCGGTAACTGAAAAGAGCTTTCAATTAATAACACATCGGTCAATAAGCAAAATATTCGGAGGATGCGTCGCCTAGCTAGAGACGCCCAAGTCCGTGACTCAGAAGGGCTATTTGTAGTAGAGGGACCGAGACTAGTTCAAGAAGCGATAGAAGCAGGCCTCAAGATCGATCAAGTAATTTTGCCTGAAGATGAGTTAGATGATGCTTTACTGATGGTTTTAAGCCAAGAAAAAATTCATTTTAATCTAGTCCCCAGAAAAATATTCGATGGACTAACAACCCTGCGGAATCCACAAGCTGCTATAGCAGCTGTGCGAAAACATGACCTTGGGTTGACTAGTGTCATTGAAAAAAAAGAGACGATGCTTATTCTTTTAGGTGTTGCAGATCCTGGAAATTGTGGAAATTTGATCAGGACGTCAGAAGCTTTCGGTGTCTCTACGATTCTCTTCTATGGAGGTGTGGATCCATATAACCCGAAAGTAGTCAGATCATCAGCAGGTTCATTTTTTCGAGTAAGTTTTTCTATTCTTCCAGAGAGTTTTTCTTACACTCTGTTGTTTGAAGAACTAAATAGTTACGGTTATAGGACTATAGCTACTGCGTCTTCAGGCGGCTTGCCGCCGGAAGACGTTTTGATTGACAAACAAGTAGCTTTAATTCTTGGTAATGAACCACGAGGCTTACCAGAAGAAATCGAAGATTCTTGTGACAAAACTATTACCATCCCGATTGAAAAATCGGTCGAATCTCTCAATGTGGCAACCGCGGGAGCGATAGCGCTCTATGCGATCAGAAGATCCATTGGTGTTTAAGTAAAATAACCCTTCTAAGGCCACGTATATGGCGTAACCTTCGATAAACGGATTCGAAAACTTACAAATGGTATTTGGAAATGAATCAAGAATATGACTCACATTTAGAAGAGGCAAAAGGAAAAATAGAGGATTCTGTCGACTTGGAGTCCCTGAAAAAATTAGAGGCTGAGTTGTTGGGAAAAAATTCTGTAACAACTCAAGCAAAAAGATCTCTTGGTGGCTTAGAACCAGAAGAACGTCGAGAGCTTGGTTTTATTTTGAATGAAACCCGAACAAAGCTTGAAGACATGCTCTCTGCGAAAAGAAAAAACCTTTCGTCAGAGTTAATGCAAGAACAGTTAGAGAGCGAAAGATTGGACCTCACCGAGTTTGACAGGGGTCACCGTTTAGGTCACCGACATGTTGTAACACAAACATGGGAAAGGCTAGAAGATCTTTTCATAGGCATGGGGTATACAGTTTCGGAAGGCCCAGAAATCGAAGACGAATGGCACAATTTTGGCGCATTGAATTTTCCTCCAGGTCATCCAGCGCGCGACATGTATGACACTTTGTATGTCGATTATGGAGAACCTATGAGTACTCTTTTACGAACTCACACTTCACCAGTTCAGATAAGAGTAATGGAAGAAGAAGAGCCACCAATCTATTCAATAATGCCTGGGAGGGTTTTTCGAAGTGATACAGCAGATGCTACACATATGCCTGTTTTTCATCAGATAGAAGCGCTGGTTATAGATAAAGGGATCACCTTCGGTGATTTGGCGGGAACTATTGAGGCTTTTACAAATGCATATTTTGGAAAAGATTTTGAGTCTAGGCTTCGACCTTCCTACTTTCCCTTTACTGAACCTTCAGCTGAGTTTGATATACGCCACCCGGGTGGTAAATGGCTTGAACTGGGTGGTTGTGGGATGGTTCATCCTGAGGTCTTAAGGGCTGGAGGGTTAGATCCCGAAGAGTGGCAGGGGTTTGCATTTGGATTTGGTCTTGACCGTTTAGCTTTGATGCGTCACGAAATCGATGATTTGCGTGAGTTGTTTCGTAACGACTACCGATTTTTGGCTCAATTCTGATGAAGAGATTAACTAAAACTTTGAAGTGTAAAAGGAGCGTAACGCTATGAAAGTTCTTCTTTCGTGGCTACGAGAGTTTGCTCCTATTCAAGGAGAAACGAGTTTAATAGGAGAGCAGCTTAGCGAGTTGGGTCTGGCTGTTGAAAGTATCACCCACATAGGGGAGCATCTTGATGGTGTTGTGGTTGCAAAGGTTCTTGATTTAAGGCCCCATCCTGATGCAGACCGCATTCAAATTGTTGAAGTCGATAGCGGAGATGGAGAACCGTTACAAATTTGCTGCGGCGCGTTCAATATGTCACCAGGAGATTTTGTTCCGTTGGCGACAATTGGAACAGTGATGCCAAATGGAATGGAAATCAGTCGTCGTAAATTACGCGGTGAGTGGTCCAACGGGATGCTTTGCTCAGGAGCAGAAATAGAAATAGGGGATGACGATGATGGGATTCTCATATTGGGATCCGAAAGCAAACAGGGTACTCCTTTAGCAGAGTCGTTAGGAATAGAGTCAGATGTTCTTTATGATCTTGAAGTTAACCCAAATCGACCAGATGCAATGTCTGTCATCGGGGTTGCACGAGATTTAGCCGCCTATCAAAAGATCCCATTCAAAATCCCAGAGCCAAAAGTCTCTGAAAAGGGAAAGAATGTATCTGAAATTCTCAAAGCTGAAATTGTTTCGCCAGACCTTTGTGGCCGTTTTGTTGCAAGAGTAATTGAAGGTGTTTCAATTGCGGATTCTCCACAATGGCTCCAAAACAGGATCACTTCATTAGGAATGAGGCCAGTTAATAACGTTGTAGACGTCTCTAATTATGTAATGCTCGAAATGGGTCAGCCGAGCCACACTTTTGATTTGGCAAGTGTTTCAAATTCAGAATTTAAGGTTCGTTGGGCAAGTGATGGGGAAGAAATAGTAACTCTAGATGGGGTTTCAAGAAAGTTGACGACTGAAGACGGTGTCGTGGCTGATGGTTCGAATGTTCCGATTGGGATCGCCGGTGTGATGGGAGGTAATTCAACAGAGATAAGTGAAGAAACATCAACTGTAGCGCTAGAAATGGCATGGTGGGAGCCTTCTGCTATAGCCAAAACGTCAAGAAGGCTGGGGTTGAGAAGTGAAGCCTCGGCTCGGTTTGAGAGAGGAACTGACCCAGAAATAATTGAAACAGCAATGAGAAGATTTTGTGAGTTGCTGGAACCAGAGGTGTCCCTACTCCCAGGATTGGTAGATGAACAAGGCGATATGCCTGCACGAGAAAAAATCAAGGTCCGTGTTTCTCGAGTTAATAGCATCTTGGGAACGGATCTTGACAAAAAAGAGATTCTCGAGATACTTGATCCCATAGGATTTGAAGCTAAAGCCTCTAAACAAGACATCGAAGTGACAGTTCCGAGTTTTCGACCAGATACTTCACTTGAAATCGACGTTATAGAGGAGATTGCAAGAATTTTTGGATACGAAAATATTGTAAAAACAGTTCCTAAATCAAAAACTTTCGGATCGCTAACGGCCAAACAGAATGATCGTAGATTGATTAGATCCACATTGATGGGTTTAGGTCTAGACGAGGTAATGCCAGTGCCTTTTCTTGCTCCAGGAGAACTTGAAAATGCGGGACTCGAAACTGATGGAATAAAAGTGGCTAATCCGTTAGTAGCGGAAGAGTCAGTGATGAGGTCATCTTTGAGACCTGGATTGCTAAAGACGTTGGCATATAACGAGTCGCATCGACTTGTAGGTTTGAAGCTTTTCGAAATTGGTCACGTTTACAGTCACCCACAACAACCTCAACCTTTGCCGGACGAAAGAGAACATCTTGTGTCTCTTCTGGCTGGAGACAGAGTCAAAGAGATTGTGGAAATCTGGTCTGCTCTGGCTGATGCTTTAGCTTTTAGGGATTATGAGTTAATTGCAGATTCACAGGCTGGTTTCCACGCTACAAGAACATCTCGAATTGAGGTTCAAGGTAGAACGGTGGGTTTTTTAGGAGAAATAGATCCATCAGTGCTTGCTTCATATGAAGTAAGTGAGCGAGTTTCTTGCCTTGAAATAGATGTCGATGAACTTTTGTCCATTCCTCATGGTCATTCTCACTATAAACCTTTCAGTCGCTACCCATCCTCAGATATAGATCTAGCGTTTGAAGTTGATGAAAGTATTTCTTCGAGTGAAGTGCGGAAGTGTTTAGAAGAAAAAGCTGGAGAGTTGCTTGCTGATATCAACCTGTTCGATGTTTTCAGGGGAGCGCCGGTATCCGAAGGTAGAAGAAGTCTTGCTTTCAAGTTGCGCTTGCAGGCTGATGATAGAACACTTACAGATACAGAAGTAGCCGAAGTTCATAAGGATTGCATTGAAGCTGTAGAAAAAAAATTCTCTGCGAAGCTTCGAAGCTAAACCGTTCTGACAGGAATGACATTTGAAAGGTTTAAGAATGAAAGCATGGCAAATACATGAATTGGGAGAGCCTGAAGACTCTCTAAAGCTTGAGGAAATAGACACTCCGGACCCCATGCCGGGACAATTACTGGTCAAGGTTGAAGCAGTGGGACTTGCTTTTCCTGATGTGCTCCAGTGTCGTGGTGAATATCAAGTAAAACCACCCTTGCCTTTTACTCCTGGAGGAGAGACTTCTGGCACGATAATTGCAGTTGGTGAAGGAGTTGAAGATTTCACTGTGGGACAAAAGGTGATCGCTCTGGGGGGTGGTTTAGCTGAGGAAACCCTAGTGCATGCACAAATGTCATTTCGTGTGCCTGATTCAATGGATCTAATTAAGGCCGCAGCTTTGCCAATGAATTATGGAACGACATGGTTTGCGCTGCATGATCGTGCTCAAATCCAAAAAGGAGAGACATTATTAGTCGCTGGAGCATCGGGAGGCACCGGCTCAGCAGCAATACAGTTAGGTTTGGCAGCGGGGGCAAAAGTAATAGCAGTTGCGGGAGGGGAAGAGAAAGTAGACGCTTGCCGAGAACTTGGAGCTGATGTTGTGATTGATCACCGGGAAGAAGAAGACCTCGTTGAAAAAGTTCGTGAAGTTACAAATAACCAAGGAGTTGACATTGCATATGACCCTGTAGGTGGAGAGATGTTTCAGAAAATAAGAAGATGCATGTCTTGGAATGGTCGTCTGCTTGTAATTGGTTTTGTGGCTGGGATCCCAGAATTAGCAACTAATCATGTACTACTGAAGAACTATTCAGTAGTTGGTGTGCATTGGGGCGCTTCTCTTGGGAGAGATCCCAGTTCGTTCAAACGTCAGATGTCCTCAGTGCTTGAATTGGCAGCTAAGGGAGAGGTTGACCCGCTACTGCATCCAACTTATACGTTTGACTCGTCAAACAAGGCTTTGCAAGACATAGCAGACCGAAAGGTAATAGGGAAAGTAGTGGTGGACTTAGTTAAAAGCTAGAAATGTTGCATTATTATGCATATATATGTATGATAATGCTATGTTTTCCGTAGGTATTATTGGCGCTTCTGGTTACACGGGTTCGGAACTTTTAAGGATCTGTGCGAACCATCCAAATTTTGATGTTAAGACTGCTGTTGCCTCAACTTATGCGGATACTGCGGTTTCTGATTTGCATACACACCTTTCTGCTCAGTATCCCGAAATGCTATTTGAAGATAAAGATCTAGCACCTCTAGATAAATGTGATGTTATTTTTACAGGGTTACCTCACGGCGCTTCACAGTTAGTTATTCCTGAGTTGCTTGATAACGCGAAGGTGATTGTAGATCTAGGAGCTGATTTCAGACTAAAAGATCCAGACATTTACAACCAATGGTATGAACAGGAACATGTAGCGCCTCAGCTCCTCAATACTGCCGCATATGGATTGCCTGAATTATTCCCCGACGGGTTAGAAGACTGCCAGCTGGTCGCCGCCCCTGGCTGTTATCCCACGGCAGCTTCTCTAGCATTAGCGCCTTTTTTGAGGGCAGGAGTGATAGAGCCAAATGGAATCATCGTCGATGCAGCAAGCGGTGTTTCGGGAGCGGGAAAAACTCCGCAACCCAACAGTATGTTTTGTACTGTTGATGAAAACTTCTCAGCTTATGGTCTACTTTCACACCGACATACCCCAGAAATAGAACAAGCACTTGCTACAGAAGGTAATGGAAATAAAAGAGAAGACATTTCAGTGCTGTTCACACCGCATTTGGCACCAATGAACAGGGGTATTTTGGCCACTTGCTATGCCAAAGTAAAAGCTGAACTTGATACAGATACTGCAATACAAGTTCTAGCTGAGACCTATTCAGGTATGCCTTTTATCGTGGTTGATGAAAAGTCGCCCAGCACAAAATCAACTTTTGGTTCCAATGCTGCTCACATAACAGCACGAGTCGACCCAAGAACTGGCTGGCTAATCTCACTTTGTGCAATAGATAACCTTGGCAAAGGTGCTTCTGGACAGGCTGTTCAATGCGCGAATATCGTTCTCGGGCTTGACGAAACAGAAGGACTTAGTGCAGTTGGGATAAACCCATGACCATCACAGACGTTCCAGGTTTCCAAGCAAGCGGGATAGCAAGCGGAATTAAGTCCAATAATGAATTGGATTTAGCGCTGATAACTACAGAAGACAGAAAACCAGTTGCGGCGGCAGGCGTGTTTACGTCAAACAAGATGACTGCCGCACCTGTGTTGGTGACACGTAAACATTTGGAAATAACCGGAGGCGCTGCTTCTGCCGTGGTTCTAAATAGCGGAAATGCTAATGCGGCAACGGGAGAACAAGGCTTGCTGGATGCTGAACAGATGTGTCAGTTGACAGCACAAGGAATTGGATGTGACCCCAGTGAAGTTCTAGTTTGTTCGACAGGCTGGATCGGATATCCATTACCTATGGAGGCAGTTACTTTCGGGATAACTAATGCAATTGACTCCTTAAAGGATGATCAGGGCAAAGTCGCTGCACAGGCAATCATGACTACGGATACAGTGCCGAAGAATACTTTTGTTAGCGGCAAGGGTTTTTCAATTGGTGGAATATCCAAAGGGGCTGCAATGCTCCAGCCAAACATGGCTACTATGCTTTCCGTGTTGACAACTGATGTGGTCATAGACCCGAAGGAAGCTACACAATTTCTGCAACAAGCGGTTTCAGTGTCTTTTAATTGTCTGACCGTTGATGGCGCCGAGTCCACAAATGACACGGTTATTCTTTTAGCTAATGGAAAGTCTGGCGTGAAAGCTTCTTCTCTTTTCGCTGAAGCTTTGACAGATGCTTGCAAGGATTTGGCGGTACAAATGGCAGACGATGCCGAAGGTTCCACCAAAACAGTTTTTCTTAATGTAACCGGGGCTAAAAATAACGATGAAGCAGAATCAGCTGCTAGAAGTACAGCTAACAGTCAGCTAATTAAATGCTCTTGGTATGGACAAGACCCTTATTGGGGTCGGATCGCAGCTCAGATAGGTGCATCCGGTATTCAGTTCGATCCTGAAAAAATCTCAGTTTCTTACGGAGGGCAGATTGTATATGCAAAAGGAGAGGCACAAGAAGTTGATGCTCAAGAGTTGAAAAAGCATATGGCTCAAAGGCGTATAGATCTGCATGTCGACCTAGGGCAAGGTAACGGTAAATCTGAAGTGGTGACAACGGATTTAACACATGCCTATATAGATGAAAACATGAGGACCTCGTGATGCAAGATAAGAATTTAAATGAAGAACTACTTTTTTCACCAGAAAGAAGAGCAGGTGTGCTTGTAGAGACCCTGCCATACATAACAAGATTTGCTGGAAGGGTTGTAGTAGTAAAACTTGGCGGCAATGCGATGGAAAGCGATCAATTGTCGGATCAATTCGCTCAGGACATTGTGCTGATGCATTCAGTTGGCATCAAACCAGTCGTAGTCCATGGTGGGGGGCCTCAAATCGGTGCTTTGGTTGAAAGACTGGGTTTGAGCACAGAATTTAAAGACGGTCAGAGGGTAACGGATAAAGAAACTCTAGAAATAGCTCAGATGGTGCTAGTGGGGAAAGTCAATGCGGACATTGTGTCTAGTATTAATGTCCATTCTCCAGTGGCAGTAGGGCTATCAGGGGGAGATTCAAATCTTATTGAGGCGATCCAAAGGGATTCATCACTTGGTTACGTTGGTGATGTCAAGAAAATAAATCCTTCAATTGTGGAATGTCTTATGGAGGAGAATCTTATTCCCGTTATTTCTACTATTGGAACAGATTCGAGTGGCCAGGCTTACAACATAAATTCGGATGCTGTAGCAGCTTCTTTGGCTGCCGCTCTTAAAGCAGAAAGACTTTTGTACCTAACTGATGTTGAGGGATTGTTGGAGGATGTCTCAGATCCTGCAAGCAAGATATCCGAAATAGATATTTCAAGTTTGAGCAATTTGATAAACAAAAAAATCGTAAAGTCAGGAATGATTCCTAAAGCCCAAGGATGCATCGACGCTATAAAAGCAGGTGTAGCTTCATCACATATGGTAGATGGTCGAATACCACACGTTTTACTTCTGGAATTGTTTACAGACGCAGGTATAGGAACAATGGTCCTACCCGAAAATGTCCCGGGCTCAGAAGAGATTCATAAAAATGCAAAGGAATAAGTCATGAGCTGGTCTGACCTGCTAATGCCCAATTACAGCACGCCATCCGTAACCTTTGTGAAGGGTTCCGGAACGGAATTATTCGATAATGAAGGCAAAAGATATTTAGATTTCTTGTGTGGCATAGCAGTAACAGGTCTAGGTCACAGTCATCCCAGAATAGCGAATGCCATCTCGGAACAAGCAAACACCCTTCTGCATGTCTCGAATCTTTTCATCACAGAACCACAGCTTGAAGTTGCAGAAAATCTGGACAGGCTTATAAAAGCAGAAACCGGTCAATCTGGCAAAATTCTATTTCAAAACTCAGGAGCTGAAGCAAACGAAGCAGCCTTGAAACTTGCACGAAAATTCCAAGGTCCGGGCAAACATGGTGTGGTTTCCGCTTACAAATCTTTCCATGGTAGAACTATGGCCACACTGGCAGCCACAGGACAGCCGGAGAAACACGAACCGTTTGTGCCCCTTCCAGAAGGATTCCGACATGCTGAATGGAACGATTTGGATTCCTTTAAAGAAGCTATAGATAAAACAACTGGTGCAATATTGATTGAACCCATTCAAGGTGAAGGGGGAGTTAATACCGCCGAACCTCAATTTTTACAAGGTCTTAGGGAAATCTGTGATGAGAAAGGCTTACTTCTGATAGTCGATGAGATACAAACTGGTCTCGGTAGGACCGGAGAGTGGTTCGGATTTCAACATGCCGGCATCCAGCCTGACATTGTCACTATGGCTAAGGGAATGGCTAATGGTGTTCCGATAGGAGCCGTATGGGCGGTATCAGCAGTAGCGGAAGCATTTAAACCTGGTGACCACGGTTCTACTTTTGCGGGACAACCATTAGCAGCCTCAGCTGCACGTGAAACTTTAAGAGTTTTAGAAGAGATCAAGGCACCGATGTTGGCTAAGCAAAGAGGTGCAGAAATGATTGAGGAACTAAGCAAAATTGACGGAGTCGATTCAGTTAGGGGTAGTGGACTTCTATTAGCAGTTGAAATAGAAAAAGAAAGCTTAGCGAACGGTGATGCCCGCGACCTTGCACAAGCTTGCTTAAAAGAGGGTTTAGTCGTAAATGCTGTTACTTCGACAGCACTTAGGTTGGCTCCACCTTTAACAATTTCTTCGGAAGAAATAATTGAAGGAGCGTCGATGCTTGAAAAAGTTCTAAACGATCAGAGAGAGACAGCATGAGTAAAAGTTTCTTAGAGGTCGACGATCTCAGTAAAGCAGAACTGCACCGGGTTTTAGAACTTTGTCGTGATCCCGATCCACCCAAGGTTTTGAGAGGAGAAGGTATAGCGCTGATATTTGAGAAACCCTCGAATCGTACTCGCAACTCGATGGAGATGGCCGCTTATCAACTGGGCGGTCACCCTGTCTACATTCGTGGCGAAGAAATAGGTCTCGACGAAAGAGAGTCAGTCGAAGACGCAGTTACAACTCTTTCTGCCTATTACAAATGCATCGCAGCGAGAGTTTTTGCCCACAAAACGCTCGAGAGGATGGCAGAAACAAAAGTCTGTCCGATAATCAACCTTCTTTCTGATACCGGTCACCCTATGCAGGCATTAGCTGATGTGATCACGCTAGTCGAGGAGTTTGGAGATCTTGATGGTAAGAGTCTTGCTTTCATAGGTGATGGCAATAACGTTTTTCGTTCTTTAGCAATGGCAGCTGGGATGCTAGGAGCTGAAATTAGATTTGCAGGTCCAAGTGGCTATCGATTGAGTGAAATAGATAAGGACAGACTGGCCGCAATAGGTGTAGAAGTAAAAGAATTTGATTTTGCACAAGAGGCAGTCAATGGAGTAAATGCTGTTTACACAGACGTATGGACTTCGATGGGTCAAGAATCTGAGTCCGAAGAGAGAAAGAAAGCATTTGAATCTTTTACAGTAAATTCTGATTTAATGAGCGTCGCTTCCTCGGATGCAATTTTCTTGCACTGTCTTCCTGCTCACAGAGGTGAAGAAGTGACAGAAGAAGTTTTAGAAGGACCCATGAGTCGGATATGGAGTCAATCAGAAAACAGAATGCATGCGGCGCGGGGTCTACTTGCATGGCTTCTTTCAGAAGGACAAGAAAATGAGTAAATCACAAAGACAACATTTACTTGCAAAAATACTTGAAGAGCAATCCGTTTCGAGTCAGGCAAAACTCGTCGATCTTCTGAAAGCAGAAGGAATTGACGTTACACAAGCAACTCTTTCGCGTGACCTTGAAGAGCTAGGAGCAGTAAAGATAAGAGTGCCTGTAGGCGAAAGTGTTTATGCGATACCAGACAATCCGACAGAAAGAGTTTTACCAGTCGATTATCTTAAGCGAGTCTTAGGAGAGTGGCTAGTAGAAGTGTTGGTTTCAAACAACATTATTGTCCTAAAAACACCACCTGGTTCTGCACACGTTGTGGCATCAGCAGTAGACAGGGCAGGCCTTCCCGAAGTTATAGGAACGGTTGCAGGTGACGACACAGTTCTTCTAGTAGCAGCTTCAAATACTACTGGCGAAGCAGTATCTGAAAAGTTAAAAGATTTGGCGGGAATAGAACCACAATCAGCGAGTGAGAAAAAATGAAAGATATAGAAAAAGTTGTACTTGCCTATTCAGGAGGTCTTGACACTTCCATAATTTTGAAATGGCTACAAGAAACCTATGACTGTGAAGTTGTGACGTTTACTGCCGATCTAGGTCAAGGGGAAGAACTTGAACCAGCACGTAGCAAAGCTGAAAGCATGGGAGTAAAAGAGATTTACATCGAGGACCTAAAGCAAGAGTTCGTCTCAGATTATGTATTCCCAATGTTTAGAGCAAATGCCATATATGAAGGAGAGTATCTTCTGGGAACCTCTATAGCACGACCACTGATAGCAAAAAGACTAGTTGAGATAGCTGAAGAGACAGGAGCTGATGCTATAAGTCACGGGGCAACTGGAAAAGGTAACGATCAAGTTCGTTTCGAACTTGGAGCGTATGCCCTAAACCCTGCCATAAAAATAATCGCGCCATGGAGAGAATGGGACCTTGGCTCGAGGAAAAGTCTTTTAGATTACGCCGAAAAGCATGGGATACCAGTTGAAATGAAAAGAGGCAGCGAATCTCCCTACTCGATGGACGCAAACCTTCTCCACATCTCTTATGAAGGTGGTCCATTGGAAAATCCGTGGAATGAGCCTTCGACAGAAATGTGGCGTTGGACTGTTAACCCGGAGCTAGCTCCTAACGAAGCTACCTATTTAGATTTGGAGTTTGAAAATGGAGATGCAGTCGGGATAGATGGATCAAGAATGCTCCCTGCGGATCTCTTAGCAGAGCTCAATCGCATAGGTGGGATAAACGGAGTAGGTAGAACAGACATTGTAGAAAATCGTTATGTCGGCATGAAGTCGAGAGGGGCTTACGAGACTCCAGGAGGCACAATATTATTAAGAGCACACAGAGCCATCGAGTCAATAACTTTAGATAGAGGGGTAGCTCATCTAAAAGATGAACTGATGCCTAAATATGCAGAACTTGTTTATAACGGTTATTGGTTCAGCCCTGAAAGAAAAATGCTTCAAGCCGCTATAGACCACTCACAAAGATGGGTTAATGGAAAAGTAAGATTGAAACTTTATAAAGGAAACGTCGAAGTAGTGGGACGAGAATCGGCGGACACTCTCTTCGATGAGGTAATAGCAACCTTTGAAGATGACTCAGGCGCTTATAACCAGGCAGATGCAGAGGGTTTCATAAAACTCAATGCCTTACGTTTACGTACCGAATCTTTAAGAGAGTCTAAACGTGGCGAAAAACAAGGAGATGGATAATGGGCACCTTGTGGGAAGGGAGAATGAGCGGAGAGACAGAAGAAGCTTTGCGAGCCTTAAATGACAGTCTCCAAATAGATAAAAGGCTTTACAAAGAGGACATCTCTGGTTCGGCTGCCCATGTTCAAATGCTGGTTTCTGTCGGTTTGATAGAAGAATCTGATGGTAAATCAATTCTTGAGGCACTCGAAGCGACAGAAGAAGAGATATCTTCTGGATCTTTTATTTTCCAAATTGAAGATGAAGATATACACACAGCCATCGAAAGAAGAGTCACAGAAATCGCTGGTGAAGCCGGAGCTCGAATGCATACAGGTAGGAGCAGAAATGATCAAGTAGTCACAGATCTAAGACTTTGGACTCTTAGAAGCTTGGAAGAGCTTGGGGCGTTAGTCATAGCTCTGCAAAAGTCATTAATTGATCAAGCTGAAAAAGCAGGAACCACATGCATGCCGGGGTATACGCACCTACAACAAGCTCAACCAATTCTTCTATCCCACCATTTACTTGCTCATGTCTGGGCTCTTGCAAGAGACTTTGACAGAATTATGGAAACTCGTTCGCGAACTGATGTCTCTCCATTGGGAGCAGGAGCTTTGGCTGGGTCATCTTTGCCGATAGACCCTGAGATGACTGCAAATTATTTAGGTTTTTCAGACATTTTCAAAAATTCGCTTGATGCTGTTTCTGATAGAGACTTCGTTGCAGAAGCTATTTTTGTCAACTCATTACTAAGCGTTCACCTCTCTCGAATTGGTGAAGAGCTAGTTCTCTGGTCTAGTGAAGAGTTTGGATTTGTGGAAATAGACGATGCTTATACGACAGGTTCGTCAATGCTTCCGCAAAAAAAGAATCCAGATATAGCTGAGTTGGCAAGAGGAAAAGCAGGACGATTAATTGGAAATTTAACTGGATTGCTGACAGTTATGAAGGGACTGCCTTTGACTTACAACAAAGACTTACAGGAAGACAAGGAACCCTTGTTTGACTCTTTCGACACTAACAGGTTAGTTTTAACGGCGTTGACTGGTCTTTTTGACTCTGTAACTTTCAATGAACAGAAAATGACTCAAGCAGCCGACAAACCTTTCTCCACAGCAGTAGATCTTGCCGAATATCTGGTGCAGAAAGGCATGCCTTTTAGAGAGGCTCACTCACTTATAGGAGCATTAGTAAAAATTTCGATAGAAAATCAAAAGGACTTCAGCAAAGTTGTTCTTGAGGACGATAATTTCGGGCCTGAAGTAGAGGACTTTTTTAAGTCTGGAGTGTCTATAAAGCGTCGTATTTCACCGGGTGGTTCGGGGCTAGATGCTGTAGAACTACAAAAGAAACAAATAAAAAAACAGTTGGAAATTCAAACTTCTATGCTCAGATCATGACCTACTCAATGGATATAAAGATCCGTTATGGAGAAGTTGATAGACAAGGGGTTGTTTTCAATGCGCACTATTTGGCCTATCTAGATGATGTGGTTGACAGTTGGCTTCGAGAATTTGAAGGAGACTTTGAGTCACTAGGGTGGGACCTAATGCTTAAAAATGCCAATTTGGAATGGCACGGACCTGCAGGCATTGGAGAAGTTCTTAAGGTTGATGCTCATGTAAGCAGATGGGGGAATACTTCTTTCGATGTGTCTTTTGATGTCAAAGTCGAAGACAGGCTTGTTTTAACAGCAAAAATTGTTTACGTAGGCGTTAGAACTGGGACTACTGAAACTTTAGAAGCACCAGCGCAAATACGCGGGCACCTTTCAAGTGACACAGCTATTTAAGTTAGAAGATCTTGAGAATATGACACCTGATGTCGTTAATGAAACAATAACTTCGTGCATAAATAGTGAATTCCACAATGAATTTTTAGATTTTATTGAAAGTTTTCCAGATCATCTGCACAGGACGTGTGAAGTGGGGCACTTAACTGGCTCATCGCTGATGGTGCGAGAGAATGACCATAAAGTCCTTCTTATGTTTCATACAAAATTACAAAGATGGCTTCAACCTGGAGGCCATGCAGATGGTGACCCTAATTTAGCCCGAGTAGCTCTAAGAGAAGCAGAAGAAGAAACCGGTATAAATGATTTGAAAATTTATCTACCTCCAATAGACCTTGATATTCATGTGGTAAATCCTCCTGGTGAAAAAGAACACAAACACTTTGACGTTAGGTACCTAGTTTTAGCGCCCAGTGATTCTGAACCGGTAGGGAATCATGAATCACAAGATCTGCAATGGTTCGACAAGAGTGAACTTAGTTCAATGGGATTAGATCCAGGTCTTATGAGAATGCTCGCGGCAGGGTCAGAAATGTTGTCAAATTTTAGTTAGAAGTATCAGAAGTCCCCAGGATCCAGACAAGAATCCAAATCGTTAACGCGCGCAAAGCCGTTCATTCTCTCCATGACACTTTTACCAGCATCCGTTGCAGTTAAGAGAGGTTCTACATCACCTAGTTCGTTGAGGCGGTCAACATGGTTTTTTCGATCTTCTAAGTAAATATCCCAATCAGAGAACCAACTACTAGTGTTGAACTTGTCTTTCTCTGAGCTAACTGACAATTTGGTTAGCTCAGATTTCATCTTTTCGAGTATTCCTGTTCCATCTTCTAAAACTTGAGCTCGGTCTGATGGGTTTTCAGCTTTTGTGGCGGAAGGCAGCAAAGTCAGTTCATTTTTTGCCTGAAAGCATATTGCTTCAGCTTTTTGAATCCAGTTTTCATTCTCTATACGATCCGGATTTCCCGATGGGGCGAAAAAAAATGCGTAAACCCAAAGACCTATGATTCCAGCAACCATCGTTACCTTTAGAAGAATCGATGAAGTTGTAAAAAAATTCAAATTACTTAATGTATTTTTCGTCAAGTTAAGGCGCCATTCGGAGAGAAATTACTGAACCTGAATCGACCATAGTGCCGGCATTGGGGTTTTGCGCCCAAATTATCTCAGGTGATTCGTTTTCATTTTCCGGATTTGGAATAAGAGAAATCTCATAACCGAGACCTAAAGAAGCCAGCAATGGTGACACCTCAACAAGAATTTCGCCGACGAGATCTGGAACTTTCGTTTTCGTCATCTCATCGGGTTGAACTGCTACTTCTACAAGAATTTTTGAAGAGGCAAGCAAGGAAGTTCCCGCCTCCGGAGACTGGCCTAGAATTAGGCCAGGTTCGGTGTCAGAGTCATTTACCTCAATCACAGTCAAGGTCTGATTACCTAATCTATTTTCCTTAAGATTCAATTTTGCGTTTTCCAATGTCAGACCAACTAGTTCGGGCATGATCATGTCGCCCCTGTTCGGGACTGTAGTAGTTGATGAAGTGGGAGGAGTCGCGAAATTTTTTACGGGCAAATCCGTATGCGCAGCGAGCATTACATCTTTCCATATCAGCGCTGGAAAGGTTCCCCCGTAAACCTTGCGCTCTGTAAGAGGCGGAACCATCGGGATCTGACCCTTCGGATACCCAACCCAGACCGCAGTAGCGACTTGCGGCGTATATCCGACGAAAAGCGCGTCAGCGTAATTTTGAGTTGTACCAGTTTTACCGGCTGCAGGCCTACCAATTTTGGCTCTGTGCCCAGTGCCTTCTGTTATCGTGCCTTCCAGAACCCAGGTCAGTTGGTCAACCAACTTCGAGTCCAAAGCACGTTCAAGTTCCCTGTCCCAATTCCATAAAGGAGTGCCATCCATCCGAGTAACACGAGTCACCATTGAAGGAGGACTGTAGACACCCCTGTTTGCAAAAGTGCTGTAAGCGCTAGCCATATCGAGCAAGGTGACGTTTGAAGTGCCGAGAACATTTGAATTAACCGGTTGTACAGGTGATTTAACCCCAAGGCGTCTAGCCAAATTCACAACCCTTTCGGCTCCTAGTTGCATACTCAACTGGGCAAAAACCGTGTTGTAAGAACTTCTTGTAGCGCGAGTCAAGTCGACCATCGGAGGGTCTGGTAGAGGTGTCAGTTCAATTCCTTCAAGAGGTTCCCAACTCCAGCCTGGGACATCTTCAAGCATTTTTATGCGATAGTCGAAGAGAGAGTTTCTTGAGTATTCCCATTGTCTGTTATTTATCCATTCATTTAGGTTCACATCAACAAATTCCGGGTCATCTTCTGGATCATCTCTGTATTCAATAGTTTCAATGTGCCCCTCGGGTATTTCGATATGCCCTTCTCTTACCAAAAACTGGAACAGAGCCATAAGTCCTTTTTCAAATTTAGGTTCCGAAGCGTCATGTCCGTTTAGACCGCCACTGACCCACCAAATCCGATTATCTCTGTCCGCGCCAGGAATGAAAAACTCTAGAACATTAGGAGCTGGATAGGTGGCGGTTATTTCCCAACCTGCTTCAAGAGCAGCGGCAAGTCCAATAGGTTTAAAAGAAGATCCGGCTTGTCGCCCGTTACCCATTGCGAGATTTACTTTCGCATCATCTTCTTCTGCGAAAAAATCTCTTCCGCCTACCATTGCTAGTATTTTTCCAGTTTGAGGGTCAATTACTACTACAGAGGCATCCGGAAGGTTCTCATCAGAAGGAAGATGGTTCTCTATAGATTCTTCAGCTGCCTTTTGGAGAGAAAGGTCTATAGTTGTTTCAATCCGAACGCCGCCTTCATATAGAAGCATTTCTCTTATAGATCGATTAGCTCCAAAAGCAGGGTTCTCTAAAAACCATTTTCTTACTTCTTCAACAAAATGTCCTGCAGGATATTCGGTTTCTAACCGAGGTTTGTACTCTTCCAATTTGGGCGGTGATTTTTTCGCTTCGTCACGTTCTTCTTCTGTTATAAATTTGTTTGCCAGCATTCGATCTAAAACAAGGTGACTTCTACGAAGACTTTGTGAGTAATTTCGGAAAGGATCATAACGACTTGGAGCTTTCAACAGGCCAGCAAGAAGCGCAGCTTCGTTAAGAGAAATTTGACTAACATCTTTGTTGAAATAAGTCTGAGATGCAGCCTTAATTCCATAAGCTCCGTGTCCAAAATATACGGTATTCAAATACTGCAAAAGAATAAAATCTTTGCCGTATTCATCCTCTAATCGTGTTGCATACCAAAGTTCTTCGAGTTTTCGACTAGCCGTCTGTTCGACATTTTCTATTATTGCCAATTTCACATACTGCTGTGTAATGGTCGAGCCTCCTTGGCTTATGCCACCAGCCTCGAGATTTGAACGGGCGGCCCTTAAAATACCTTTGAGGTCGAAGCCGTCGTGCTCATAAAAACGCTCGTCTTCTATCGCTATCACAGCGTTTCTGGCTATCTCAGGAATTTCTTCTAAGCGTCTAGCGCTTGTTCGATTTTCTGGAGCTACCAAAGTCGTAATTAATGTTCCGTCTCCAGATAGAACGATCGAGGATTCAGCTTGTTCAGGAATATTTATATCGAACTCAAGAGTTTCATATGTATAACAACTTGTACAAAACACCGAAAAGGCAATAATGATTGAGATGAAACACAGTCGTTTTGGTTTTCTCCTAGCCATATAAACAGTTTGACCTGCCTAGAAGGCAAATTGGTGGCAGGTGCAAGGAACTTTTATTGATACTTAATTTAAAATTGCCGCCTTTCAGTCCGTTAATGTTCCATACTGGTCTAGTGGGTAATACTGAAAAACAAGGAATTCTTGAAGATCTAATTGCACGAGGACTCTTTCAAGACAGCACTGATAAAGAGCAAATGCAAAAAAGACTTGCTGATAGTCCAATAACTCTCTATTGCGGTTTTGATCCGACAGCCGACAGTCTTCATCTCGGTCATCTTGTACCTTTGTTAACTCTAAGACGCTTCCAAGATGCAGGGCATCGACCAATTGCATTAGCTGGAGGGGCTACTGGAATGGTAGGCGACCCTAGCGGCAGGTCAGAAGAAAGAAATTTATTAGATCAAAATGAGTTGAGTTCAAATGTTGCTGCGGTAGCCGCACAGTTAAAGTCATTTCTAAGATTCGATGCAGAGTCAAAGAAAGACGGTACAGCAGCTTTACTGGTAGACAATCGGGAGTGGACTGTTGAAGTCAATATCCTGGACTTTTTACGTGACGTCGGAAAACACGTCACAGTGGGCACAATGCTTGCGAAAGAATCAGTGAAAGCACGTTTATCGAGTGATCAAGGGCTCTCATTCACAGAGTTCAGCTACATGCTTCTTCAGGCAAATGACTTCTTTGAATTGCACGAAAATTATGGATGTGAGATGCAGATTGGTGGTTCGGACCAATGGGGCAATATAACCGCTGGTATTGACATGATAAGAAGACGCAGTTCTTCGACCGCCTATGGTTTAACGGTTCCTCTAGTGACAAGATCAGATGGAGCAAAATTTGGTAAAACAGCTGAAGGTACCGTGTGGCTTGACCCGAAACGAACCTTGCCCTATGAGTTGCATCAATATTTGATAAATATCGATGATAGAGATGTTGAGAAACTTCTTCTACAGCTCACTCTTGTCTCAGTCCAAGAGATTTCTGAATTAATGAACGAACATCTCAAATCCCCTGAAGAACGAATCGCACAGCAACGACTGGCGACTGAAGTTTGCCGGTTGGTTCACGGTGATGCAGAAGCGGAACAAGCGGTATTGGCAACCCGAGGTCTTTTTGGAAACGATTCAGATTTAGAGAACTCTCTCGAAAGCTTAAGAGGCGCAATTCCTGAAACAGAAGTACAGGTTTCTGAATTAAAAAAAGGAAATGAATCTCTTATAGACGTTTTGGTTCTAAGCGGGCTATGCAGCTCTAGAGGTGATGCGAGAAGAACAATTTCAGCAGGAGGCATCTCAGTAAATGGCGCCAGACAGTCAAATGATGCTGTTTCTCTACCTAAAGAAGTTCTTGTAGATGCCGAATATGTCTTGATCCAAAAGGGTAAGAAGAATCGTCATTTGCTGGTAATGGTCTAAATAGTAATTATTTCAACTAATCCGTTTAATAAGTTGGGTCAGCACTCTATAGCGGATAGCGTTTTTCTGCCCGCTAGTTCTTGATCTTTGCATCGAGCGCGCTTAACGTGGGCGGGTTGCTCTGTTTTAAGCGGGAGCTTTGATTAGGAGCAACTCAGGGCATAAATAGTTAGAACTTAAGTTTTTACTATCTGCCAGATGACTTACGGTCATCAGGTGCTCCTTGAAAACGGGATAGAGGACGAATTAAAGCCAGTGCGGGTCGTCCAAAAAGCGATCGCGAGTCGCCTTGGACGAACCTAAACAATTCAATGAAATAAATAGCACTGACGGACAACGGTGTTTGACTAAGTCAGACACCTTGTACCTGTGCCTGACCGATCGGGATTGGTGTCCCTTTCGGTTACAAACTCGCAGGTGTCGCTTCGGTGGCATCGCACCATGATTTCAAAGTTTCGTTTATGACGAGACTGAGATTTTGACGGAGAGTTTGATCCTGGCTCAGGACGAACGCTGG
>CENY01009955.1_pt1 | contig 59519 bp, 59 predicted proteins | sample 356181 | NCBI WGS metagenome assembly CENY01 (sample SAMEA2619840, study PRJEB7988) | marine metagenome | isolation source: saline water (ENVO:00002010), including
GGTTACTAGCAACTCCACGTTCATGCAGGCGAGTTGCAGCCTGCAATCCCAACTGGGGGTAGGTTTAAGGGATTCGCTCCGTCTCGCGACGTGGCTGCCCGTTGTCCTACCCATTGTAGCGTGTGTGTCGCCCTGGGCGTAAGAGCCATGATGACTTGACGTCATCCCCACCTTCCTCCTCGAATTACGAGGCAGTCTGACTAGAGAGTGCAACTAGTCACGAGGGTTGCGCTCGTTGCGGGACTTAACCCAACACCTCACGGCACGAGCTGACGACAGCCATGCAGCATCTGTGACGGCTCCCCGAAGGGTCCCCCATCCTTTCGGGCAGGGTACTACCGACATGTCAAGCCCAGGTAAGGTTCTTCGCTTTGCATCGAATTAAACCACACGCTCCGCTGCTTGTGCGGGCCCCCGTCAATTCCTTTGAGTTTTAGCCTTGCGGCCGTAGTTCCCAGGCGGAGTGCTTAACGCGTGAGCTTCGGCACGGAGGGGGTCGATACCCCCCATACCCAGCACTCATCGTTTATGGCGTGGACTACCCGGGTATCTAATCCGGTTCGCTCCCCACGCTTTCGAGCCTGAGTGTCAGGAACGGCCCAGAGCACCGCTTTCGCCACCGGTGTTCCTCCTGATATCTACGCATTTCACCACTACACCAGGAATTCCGTGCTCCTCTACCGTCCTCAAGCCGAGCAGTATCCGTAGACCTCTCCAAGTTAAGCCTGGAGCTTGCACCACGGACGAACTCAGCCACCTGCTCTCCCTTTACGCCCAATGAATCCGGACAACGCTCGCCTCCTACGTATTACCGCGGCTGCTGGCACGTAGTTAGCCGAGGCTTATTCCTCGAGTACCGTCAGATCTTCTTCCTCGAGAAAAGGGGTTTACAATCCTCAAACCGTCTTCCCCCACGCGGCGTCGCTGCGTCAGGCTTTCGCCCATTGCGCAAGATTCCCTGCTGCTGCCTCCCGTAGGAGTGGGGGCCGTGTCTCAGTCCCCCTCTGGCCGGTCGTGCTCTCACACCGGCTACCCGTCGTAGGCTTGGTGGGCCGTTACCTCACCAACTACCTGATGGGACGCAAGTCCCTCCACTGGTGGCCGAAGCCTTTAATTACCTGCCATCAGCAGGCAATCATATGCGGTATTAGCTCGAATTTCTCCGGGTTGTCCCCCGCCAGTGGGTAGGTTACTTACGCGTTACTCAGCCGTCTGCCACTCACTAGCCCTCCGAAGAGGATTCGTTCGTTCGACTTGCATGCATTAGGCGCGCCGCCAGCGTTCGTCCTGAGCCAGGATCAAACTCTCAATCAAATTTAGGATCTTAATTGATCCTACAATGTCTTCTTGACAAGGGTGCATATCATTAAATGATATGCTAAGCATACCCCTAAAGGCATGCTGGCGCTTTCCTTCCACTATTCACTTGTTAAGGAGCAAATAAATATTCCCACGGAGGGGAACCCATCTATCGTACAGAAAAGCACTATCCTAGTCAAGGAAATAAGAGAGCAGGAAGGTTAAAGAATTAAATCCTTAACCTTCCTGCGTATAAGAGAATGGATGTTTTCCACAGTTTGTTCTGCATCGATAACGAGCCATTTGGCTGGATCCTTCGATGCTAACCTTAAAAATCCGTCTCTAACTGTTTGGTGAAAGCTAATGCTGTTTTGCTCAAATCTTTTGGTATTTTTTATATTCACATCACGTAATTGAGCACGGTTTAAACTTATTTCAGGTGGCGCGTCTAAAAGTACGGTTAAAGCAGGAACCAAGTCATCGGTTGCAAGACTATTTGCTGCATTGACATGGCGGAGAGGAATTTTTCGAGCAAACCCTTGGTAAACGGTTGTTGAGGCAGCATATCTATCAAGTAATACATCGGAACCAGATTGCAATTGAGGCTTTATAACAGTACGGACCAGTTCAGCTCGAGCAGCTGCGAATAAAAATAGCTCAGACTCAGGTTCAAGAGAACGGGATTCATCCACTAGCCAATCTCTTAGATACTCGCCTAATGGAGTCCCTCCTGGTTCTCTTAAGCTGGTGACTTTTCTATTTAATTCTTCAAGAGAATGACGTAAAAGTTCGATTTGAGTGCTTTTACCAGTACCCTCTCCTCCTTCAAAAGCAATAAATAGACTCATTTACCTTGGCCTTCGGATGGTAACTCTTCTGTGAGGATCTCGTCCTATGCTGTGCGAATGAAGTTGCGCCTGTTCGGCTATTCGATGCTGCATTTTGCGGACATATGCTGACTGAGGTTCTAGCTCAATCGCGTAAGTTTCACCTGAGAGGATACGATAGACTCCGTCCTCTGCTTCGAAAGAACCTTGGTTTACTCTACTTGCTCCAAGGTCTGTAGCACCATTAAATTGTTCAAGAAAATTCGCCAACTGTCCAGGCGTGTTCCGTCTTAGTACAAAAATAGGAATTCTTTTTTCTTCGGCATCTTGTATAAGCCGCGCTTTTTTTCGGAAGTGTGATTTAGTTGTCAATATTACATCTGCGTCGTCTAGAGAATTGACAATGTTAATTGAGGCTCCCGATTTATGGGCGAAGTCTTCTAGTCGTTCACGACTAACTCCAAATGGAAGAATTTTAGTTAATTTCACCTCTGGAGGGGAGACTTGATTGATAGGAGGAAATTTCATGGGAGGTTCCTCCATGGGGGTATTGGTATTTGAATTGACCTGGCGCGGTATATGTTTACCATGGAAAGTAAATGGAGCAAGGTCGAATGCATGAGTTGTAGTTACCTGCTGAAAATGCTTTCGGATTGTGCCAGAATTGTCGAGCTCCCGAATTTCAGGAGGGATATGCTTTCCCCTTAGTACAGCGTCTACAGTACGTGCAACATCTTCATGTACAGCTACATTGTTCCACCCTATTATTTCAATCAGCACGTCAAATGTAGGAGGTGCTTTTCGTTCAAGTATAGTTTTTTGCGTTCTTCGCCTTCGAGCTTCATCATCACCCAGGGTTACCGTTTGAATCCCTCCAACGAGATCTGAAAGAGTTGGGTTTACTAAGAGGTTTTCTAGGGTATTCCCGTGCGCAGTTGCTACTAATTGAACCCCTCGTTCTGCAATAGTTCTAGCCGCAGCAGCTTCAAGTTCTGTCCCCATTTCGTCCACCACTATAACTTCGGGCATATGATTTTCAACTGCTTCAATCATGGTTGCGTGTTGCATTGCAGGTGTAGGAACTTGCATTCTCCTAGCTTTTCCAATTGCTGGATGCGGAATGTCGCCGTCTCCAGCAATTTCGTTAGATGTATCTACGATAATAACGCGTTTGTTCGAGTCAGATAGAATCCGAGCTAATTCTCGTAAGATTGTAGTTTTCCCTACCCCAGGGCGCCCTACCAGTAAAATACTTTTGCCGGAAAGCGCCAGATCTTCTACGACGTTTGCGCTTCCTTCTACAGCTCTTCCAAACCTGCAAGTTAATCCTACGATTTCACCTTTGCGATTTCGCATCGCAGAAATTCTGTGCAAAGTACGCTCGATTCCTGCACGATTATCTCCACCGAAGGACCCAATTCGTTCTTGTACAAAAGCTAAGTCGTCCCTAGTTAATTCCCTGTCACTTAAGTAGATATCTCCTGTTAAAAAGCGAGCTTCTGCAGGGCGCCCGAGGTCAAGTATAATTTCAAGTAAGTCTTCGGTATTCGTAATGAAAGAATTCTTACTCAAGGTTGTCGGAGAATTGTCATGTTCAAGTAATTGCCGGACAGTATCTTCTATCCAGGACGGCAGAATAGAAAATAAGGCTTGATGCTCCGTAATTTCAATTGAATTATCTTGATTTGGAACCATTTATAAACTTTACCTTATTATACTTGGATTGGAAGCATTGAAGTTTGTGGTACGAACTTTGCTACAGGTTTCACGAGTACCGTAAATGAGCTATCAATCCTCCATCCTTTCTCAATCAACGCATTTGCAATTATTGACTCGTGGCTACGAACAACCCAATATACCTGCTTTTGATAGCCAATAATGCGGTACGCGGCCTCTATTAGATTATCAACAGAGAGCTTGTATTCGGGGCGTAGTATCGCATCTGCAGTAATAGAATTTCTTTGCCAGTTAATATGGAGCCAAACTGCAGTTGCCAATCCTTCCTTGAATACGTACTCCTGAATATAACCGTCTGAATCTTCTCTTGTAGCAAGCCATTGTTCGAAGGTCAGGCCAATAGCGAATTTCATATTTGATGGGATGACGGATGAGTGCAGGTCATAAACCCCCGATAGATCACTATGTTGCAATTTTTTTAGCTCAAGAGGTTTGAATTTAGAAGGGCGAATAGAGCCAATCATTAGATTTTCTTTGTAGGCTTCTCTGAAGCCTACACGCTTAGCTGGCTCATCTGCGGGGCTGCTATTTTCACAACGGAGAAAAACTCGATCTGCACCAGCCGCCGTTGCCATTCGAATACTAGTGATTAATAGTTCCTCCATATCGTTGTACCCTAAGGGTGTGCAAAACGCATGAGATATTTCCCATACGCTACTTCGCTGGCGTGCTTTAAGTAGCACCATGGCGTGCAATTGATTGTCATGGAATGAACCTAAAGCTATTCGGTCTTGGATGAACGGAAGAGTCCAACGAGCAAGATTGGGAGGGTTTGATCTTTTTCTGGACATTTTAGAATAGGTGCTAAGAAGATCATTACTTTTTAAGCGTGTTGATAGAAATTGCCGAGGAATATCGCTCAATCGGAGCATCCGTATCAATGTATTTTCTCTGAGCGATTGCAAAGTTTTAAAAAATAAGAGTGCATTCTTAGATCACTGGATAGTTCAGGATGGAAAGATGTTGCAATTAAATTACCTTCCTGAACAGCTGTGATTTGCCCATCCTCTAATGTGGAGAGTATTTGAACATTTGGGCCAGTTCTTATGATTTGAGGGGCTCGTATGAAATACACATGAATCGTTCCATTTGGTATACCAGCTATATGTACGTCGGCCTCAAAGGAATCAGCTTGCCTACCAAAACCATTGCGTCGTACATTGATATCAAGGAGTCCCAAGGGTGTAGGTCTATCCTCTTCTAGTTGGGAGGACATTAGGATTAATCCTGCACATGTACCCCAAATAGCGTTGCCGTCGTTAGCAAATTTCTTTATGGAAGGACGCAGGTTATAGTAGTCCATGATTTTCGCAATAGAGGTACTTTCACCGCCAGGAAGGATAAGGCCATCTAGAAGTCCAAAATCTTTGGGATTGCGAACTTCTATCACCTCTACCCCTAATGATAGGAGCGAATTACGATGCTCTGAGAAATCACCTTGAAGTGCTAAAACACCTATCGTGGACGTAACTCACCTCTTGTGGGGTTAAATACCCCTTGTTGCTAGCTCTTGTTCAGGCTGTAGGGATCGAACGCTTATGCCGACCATTGCTTCACCAAGCCCTTTGGATGCTTCCGCTAGTGCATTGGGGTCTTGGTAATGCGTTACTGATTTTACAATAGCTTTAGCTCTGGCTGAAGGATCACCGGACTTGAAAATACCTGAGCCTACGAATACACCATCAGCACCTAATTGCATCATGAGTGCTGCGTCAGCTGGCGTCGCAACTCCTCCCGCAGCGAAGTTTACGACAGGAAGTTTATTATTCTTTTTTACGTCTTGTAGCAATTCTAATGAAACCCCTAAATCTTTTGCATAAACCGTAAGCTCATCATTTCCCATAACTTGGAGTCGCTGTATTTGCTTATTGACGGTACGCATATGCCGCACAGCCTCTACAACATCTCCGGTTCCTGCCTCTCCTTTTGTTCGTATCATTGCGGCACCTTCACCGATTCGTCGTAGCGCTTCTCCCAAATCTCTGCATCCGCATACAAAAGGAATATTGAATGTATGCTTCCAAACATGATGTTCTTCATCTGCGGGGGTTAAAACTTCGGATTCGTCAATGTAATCTATTCCTATTGCTTGCAAGATTTGAGCTTCAACAAAATGGCCGATACGGACCTTAGCCATTACCGGAATTGTTACAGAGCGCATGATGTCTTCAATCATTTCAGGATCAGACATTCTGGCTACACCCCCATCTGCTCGAATGTCTGCGGGAACTCTTTCGAGTGCCATCACAGAGCACGCACCCGCATCTTCGGCAATTTTTGCTTGCTCTGCATTTACAACATCCATGATGACCCCGCCTTTGAGCATTTGAGCTAATCCGGATTTAATTGCAAAAGAACTCAGGTCTTTACTCGTATTTGCTTGTTTGTCAGCCATAAATTTTCTTCTCCGTAGATGATGTTTGGAATTATTAAGTTAAGTGAAAATAAGCATAGTTAAAGCTATGTGATTTGATTTTTTATATAGCCAATTCGCATTAATATCGGATACATAGTACAACGTTAAGCGAGGCAGATACAGTAGGGTATTTATAGTTCATCCATATCTAGTAAGGATTTAATTGCAGAGGTTATATCTTGAAAATTTACTTTGGAACTAGTACCGTCGCGTCTTCTTTTCAACTCAATCATCCCTTCTTTCAAATTGCGGGGACTTACAATAATCCGTATAGGAAGACCTAGAAGATCGGAGTCATTGAATTTAACTCCAGCTGTTTCTAGACGGTCGTCCCATAAAACGTCAAAACCGGAATTACGAAGAGTTAAGTATAGCTCTTCGGATTTAATGGCTACCTCTTCGTTATCAATATTGATGGAGACAAGTTGGAGTTGGTAGGGGGCGATAGGGGCAGGGAAAATAACACCTTTTTCATCATGGTTCTGCTCGATCGCAGCCGCTAATATTCTTGACACGCCAATTCCATAGCAACCCATTAAGACTGGAGTTAGCGATCCATGTTCATCGGTATATTCAAAGCCTAAAGCATCTGTAAAAAAAGTGCCTAATTTAAATACATGTCCGACCTCAATGCCTTTGGTCGATACTAACTTCCCTTGCCCGTCGGGGCTTTGATCTCCTTCACGCGCAGTAGCGATATCAATAATTTCATCAACGTTGAAATCACGAGGATAATTAGCATTCATGTAATGCTTATCGTTAATATTGGCTCCGGCTACAAAATTGTTACCAGATTCAATAGAGAAATCTGCAATAGTTCGTATATTTTGTAAACCAATGGGCGAAGTTGACCCTGGAGTGAGGTTAGATTTTTCAACTTCTTCTGAAGTAGCAAGGCGCAAGTCTGTTGCATGAAGATGGTTTTTTAATTTGATTTCATTAACCTCTATATCACCACGAATTACAACTAAAATAATTTCGGTATCGGCTTGATAAAAAACAGCTTTTAAGGTTTGTTCCTCTGGTATTGCAAGGAAGCTAGCTAAGTCAGGGATAGTTTTTATTGAAGGAGTATCAATTAATTGAAGCTCGCGAAGAGGCTCCGACCGTACCGCGGGAATAATTGATTTAGCTCTTTCGACGTTTGCAGCATAACCAGACTCCCTGCAAAAAAGAATCAGATCCTCTCCGCTTTCAGCAGGCATTATGAATTCATGGGAATCTTTTCCGCCAATTGCTCCGCTGTCAGCTTCAACTTCTATTGTAGGAAGACCGCAGCGTTTAAAAATGTTTCGGTAAGCCTCACGCATTCGCTGGTAACTTTCGTCTAAGCTATTTTGATCTAGGTTGAAGGAGTAGGCGTCTTTCATTATGAATTCACGCCCTCGTAGTAGACCTGCACGAGGCCTAGGTTCATCACGAAATTTTGTTTGGATTTGGTACAAGGTAACAGGCAAATCCCTGTAAGACGCAATGTGCGCAGCAGCCATAGCTGTAATAGTTTCTTCATGAGTTGGTGCTAATACCATCTTACGGTTACGTCTATCAGTTAAGGAAAATAGATTATCGCCAAAAGCTATATCTCTCCCTGTTTGCTCCCAAATTTCCATTGGCTGCAAGGTCGGCATCAAAACTTCTTGGCCTCCAGCATTATTGATCTCTTCCCTAATGATTTGCTCTATTTTTTGAATTGAGCGTAGGGCAAGGGGTAAATATGAATAAACCCCGGCTGTAACTTGGAGTATCATGCCCGTTCGGAGCATTAACTTATGGCTAATAGTTTCTACTTCACTAGGATCATCCCTTAAGGTTTTGGATAGTAATTTGGAAACTCTCATTTTTATGGATCCCTACTAAAAAATATGAATAGTTTGTTTGCGTACTTTTGTTCATGGATACGTATTGGAGTTAATAATGGGTGGATACGCAACGTAGTAATTCTAATTCATGATACAAAGTTTTGGGGCTATAAAGGGGAACCAGAAACATTTTTGATTTCCTCTAATAGAGCCGGAAGCATATTGTCCTCTTCAACAATCCGTGATTTTTGACCTTTACGAAAAATCACCGCTCTTCCGTTTCCTGCAGCAATGCCAACATCTGCATCCTTTGCTTCGCCTGGCCCATTTACCTCGCAGCCCATGACGGCGACTTTGATACTTGAATCCATATCTCTAAGCATGGAGTCTACGGTATTTGCTAATTTCCGAATGTCAACATCAGCTCTCCCGCATGATGGACAGGCTACGATTTGGACGCCTTTGGTCCTTAAATTCAATGCTTTGAGGATCTCAAACCCCACTTCAATTTCCTCTCTCGATTCATCACTAAGTGAGACACGAATGGTGTCTCCAATCCCTTCGTAGAGTAAAGCGCCAAGTCCAATAGCACTTCGTATGGATCCTGAGCGTGCAGTACCAGATTCTGTTATACCTAGGTGAAAAGGGTAAGGAATCATTGGGGCCATTTTCCTATAGGCCTCTATGGTAGTTTCAATGTCGTATGCTTTGAGTGAGATTTTGATTAAATCAAAATCAAGATTTTCTAATAATTGAATTTCCCAAAGGCCGGTTGCTACCATGTGATCAACGACCGAGATAGTAGTATTTGTATCTTCATCCGTAGCGCCTTTGAGAAGTTTATTGACGCCATCTGAATGACGGTGCTGGCCTTTCGTAACGCCAATAGCCCCGACTGGAGGTAGGCTGCCAAAGTTAACGCCTATCCGGATTGGAATGTCACGAGTTTTTGCTTCACGAACTATGACTTTTACTTTTTCTGCATCGCGTATATTCCCAGGGTTTAACCGGAGACAGTCGACTCCTTGCCTTAAGGATTCTAAGGCAAGCTGATCATGGAAATGGATATCGGCTACCAACGGGATGGAAATTTGAGACTTTATCGTACCTAAGGCTTTAGCGGCTTCCATATCGGGAACGGCGCAACGTATAATTTCGCATCCTGCCGCTTCTAATTCGTGAATCTGGCGTACAGTTGCTGCGACGTCACGTGTATCAGTTTTCGTCATGGACTGCACCGTGATCGGAGCGTCGCCCCCAACTTTTACATTGCCTACCCAGAGAGGTTTACTATTTCTGCGGTTCATAGTTCTTCATTTTAGTCAGAGATTTTACGTCGGTCCAATTATTCGCTGGATATCATTGATAGATACCATAAGAATTAGCCCAATTAAACTAAAGAATCCAATTAGATGAATGAGCTTTTCATGGTTAGGGGCTAATCGCCTTCCTCCCGCTATTAATTCTATTAATACAAATACGATACGACCACCATCAAGCGCTGGGATAGGAAGGAGATTTAGTATTGCTAAATTGATTGATAATATAGCTGCCCACAATACTAATGAACTGAAACCCGCTTTTGCGGCATCACCAGTGATTTGAGCAATCCCTATTGGCCCGGCGAATTGAATTTGTCCGCTACCCTTTAGTACTGAAGTAACCTCACGATGTATTAATTGGAAAATATTTACCATTTGTTTCAATGCTAGAGGGATAGACTCAAGAAAGCCGTAGGCATGCGTGGATGAGGGTAGCACTGCAACCTGCTGCGCGGTAAATAAAGCAGTAGAGCTGTTGACTTGCGTATTAATAAATTGGTTACCACGGAGAAGCAAGATGTTTAGAGGAATAGGTGAGTTGCTGGTTGTTTTTATAAAAGCATCTTTGCTCTGGATGGTTTGTTCATTGATTTTCAATAGTAAGTCATTGTTTTTAAAGCCGAGGTTGAATATTTCAGATTCGGGGTCGATATTTTCCAAAAAGACTCGCCCTGCTCCTATACGTATTCCCACTGGACCTTGACCTTCAGGAGGATTATTTCGGGCTTTGGGGATGGAAATCTCTTGTAACGATTGATTTCGCTTGATAACCCAAGTTGAAGGAGAGTCAGTGTTTTTAATTACGGTTATTAGATCAGCGGAGGTTAAGATGGCATGCCCGTCGACAGTTCGTATTATGTCGCCAGTTGCAAGTCCTGCTTCTTCAGCGGGTGAATTAGGTGAGATCTCTAAGATCACGACATTTGTTGTTGGGATGGAATGAGGAATCGTGAGTACTGCCCAGAATAGGAAAAAAGGCAAAATAAGATTCATTATCGAACCTGCACTCAATATCGCTAGTCGTTGCCAAGGATTTTTTTGAGAGAAGCTATTTTCGTCTGTACTACGATCTTCCCCAAGCATTCGAACAAACCCCCCTAGAGGCAAAAGATTAAAGGTGTAGTTGGTGTCTTTGTAAGTTACCTTGAATACCCTTGGAGGGAAACCAATCCCGAACTCTAAGACTTTTACTTTGAATAATTTTGCCATAGCAAAATGACCGAGTTCGTGTGCAAGAACTAGAAGCGTCAGTATCCCTATGAAAAAAAATATTGCCATTAAGTCGATTAAAATTTATTAGTAATGAGTTTAGTAGTGAGGTTTCGGGCAAAATCATCAGCGAGCAGTATATCTTCTATATTAGAAGGAGAGGTTGCATTATGAGAATCGAGAACTTTATTCAGCAAGCTAGGTATCTCATTGAAGGATATTGATCCTTGTAGAAAATGAGACACACACACCTCATCTGCTGCGCTTAAGACTGCAGGGTAAGTTAGCCCTTGTTGCCCAGCTTGTAGTCCAATGGCGAAGCATGGATAACGCTTAATATCAAGTTCTTCAAAAGTTAATGAAGGGTAATGCAAAGGATTAAATGCGGAAGAAGCAACATTAACGTGACGCTCTGGGTGTGTAAGTGCAACCTGGATGGGAGTTCGCATATCAGGGGGACCTAATTGGGCTTTTACTGAACCGTCCACAAACTCCACCATTGAATGGATCACACTTTGTGGATGGATGAAAACCTCAATTTGGCTGTAAGGGATATTAAATAGCCAATGACTTTCAATTACTTCAAACGCCTTGTTCATCAGGGTGGATGAGTCGATAGTTATTTTTTTACCCATTTCCCAAGTAGGATGAGCTAGCGCCTGTTCGGGCGTTAATGAATTAAATTGATCCAAAGGTGTTTTTCGAAATGGCCCCCCAGATGCGGTAATCAATAATTTTTTGGGGAGGGTATTTTCGCCCATAAGGCATTGCCAAATAGCGGAAGGCTCACTATCTACCGGTAGTAATTTGGCCTTGTGAGTGATGGCGTGTTCCATTAGAAATCCGCCGGCCATTACAATAATTTCTTTGTTGGCAATTGCTATTGTTTTTCCCGCTTCAATGGCTTTTATAGTAGGTAACAGACTTGATTTCCCTGTTGACGCAACCATTACCAAGTCCACTTCAGGATCAGTAACCATATCTTCTAACTCGCATATAATGGAAGAAGTTTCAGCTTTTTGTTGTAATCTGCTTAACTGGCTTGCCGATATCATTTTGGGCTTGAACTCATGAGCTTGTTCAGACAGTAAGCCTATATTTTCCCCCGCAGAAAGACCGTACACATTGAATTGTTCAGGTAGATTGCGTATTACATCGAGGGTTTGTGTGCCAATGGAGCCAGTGGATCCTAGTATCACGATATTTTTCATGCATTAAGCTCCAGGCCAATATATTGAGGCAGCATAGACAACTGGGAATACGAAAATCAGGCTATCTAGCCGATCAAGAATTCCGCCGTGACCGGGTATGATGTTCCCGGAATCTTTTTCGTTAGCTATTCTTTTAACGGCTGATTCTAGTAGATCTCCTATTTGAGCAAATACGCCTATGGCCGATCCTAACAATAAAGATATTACAATAGTATCGGGAATGGAATTTAAAATATGCGTTAGGACTATTGTGCAAATAATCGCACTGCATAAACCAGCTATTGCTCCTTCCCAAGTTTTGTTAGGTGATATTTTCGGTGCTAATCTGTGAGTACCGAATATTTTCCCGAAGCTATAAGCTCCAGTGTCATTGGCAAAAGTAGCTAAAAGGGCGACTGCCGCCCATTGGAGTCCGTTAGTCTCAAGTCGTAGCAGTACAAGGCATGTCAAAGGAAGGCAGATAATAAAAATGCTTATAAAAGTAATAGTGCCATCCCCTACAGCTCGTAGAGATTGACGATTCATAAAGGATAAAAAAGCAATAGCGCATGCAGAAGCTACCCAAATGAAGAAAGCATTAAGGCTTTCAAATTGCAGACTTGCAATAAGGCATGCTCCTGCTATCGCCCCTTGTGGGATAAGTGGCTGCCACCCGGCTTTATGTAAAAGTGAAACTAATTCATAAACCCCGATGTACGCAACGAAAGCAGCTGCGAGAATGAACCATACATCCCCAATCAAAAAAATAATGAAAAGAAGTGGCAAGTAAGCTAGCGCACTCAAGAGTCTTAGCTGTAGATTGGAAAGGTTACTATTACTCAACAATATCCCTTTCCTCAGAAATGATTGCTCCGAATTTGCGCTGCCTCAATAAATATTCGCTGAGAGCCTTTTTCACCTCGATTTCATCAAAATCAGGCCAGTATGTAGAGGTTTGATAGTATTCGCTATAGGCAGCTTGCCAAATTAAGAAATTGCTAAGCCTTTGTTCTCCTGCAGTTCGGATAATTAAATCAGGATTGGGGATATCAGGTAAGTAAAGGTAGGATTGAAGCAAATCCTCCGTGATTTCAGCAGGATCATGGATTTCATTCATCATATTTTTAATGGCATCTAAAATTTCTTTTCTGCCGCCGTAATCAAATGCTACACATAGGGTTAGGCCTGTGTTGTTTTGCGTAGTGCGAACAGCACTAGTTATAGAATCTTTCAAATCATCTGGTAGTCGAGTTAATGTCCCTAGGTGTCGAATACGTACATTGCTTTGATGAAGCTCTTCAATCTGATTTTTAATAACTGTTTTGAGTAGAGACATTAACCCAGATATTTCCGATTCTGGCCTGTTCCAATTTTCAGTTGAAAACGCATAGAGAGTAACGTATTGCACAGAATTACGCTGGAATTCTGCTAAGACGCGCTTAATATTTTCAGTTCCTGCGTGATGCCCCGCAGTGCGTGGGAGTTTTTTATTTGTAGCCCAGCGCCCATTTCCATCCATAATAATAGCAACATGCCGAGGCATAATGGGCTCATGTGAAGCAGACTCCATAGAGGGTTCTAGTGCCATACACTAGACCTCGATTAATTCCGATTCTTTTCGGGAAGCCTCGTCGTCAGCTCGAGTAATATGAGCATCAGTTATTTTTTGTAGAGAATCTTGCTCACGCCTTAGATCGTCCTGAGATATCTCTTTATTTTTTTCAAGACTTCTAAGATTTTCTAATGCGTCTCTACGGACATTTCGAATAGACACATGTGCATCTTCTTGGAGTCGTTTTAATCGTTTGATCATCTCTTGCCTTCGCTCTTGGGTCATTTGAGGGATAGATAGCCTAATTACCGAACCGTCATTGTTAGGGGTCAGCCCAAGATCTGATTTCTGTAATTCTTTTTCAAGGGTAGGTAACATTCCTTTGTCAAAAGGCTGAATCACTAGCATGCGTGGCTCAGGGACAGAGATAGTAGCTAGCTGATTGATTGGCATTTGGGTTCCGTAAGCCTCAATTTTCATCGAATCAAGCATACTAGGATTTGCACGACCGGTTCTAATCGAATCCATTTCAAGTTTCAAAAAATCTATTGATTTTTGCATACGTTCTTCAGCGTCTTCTAAGATGAGTGCTATTTCCTCATTTTCCATATCTGAAGCCTTTCAAGCCTTATATCAAGTATTATTAGAGTTTATCAACGTGCCAATGTGTTCTCCAGAAAGTATTCGGTCAATTGAATTAGGATTGAACACATCAAATACATGTATGGGAACTTTATTTTCCATGCAAAGGGATAAAGCGGTAGGATCCATAACGTCTAATTGTCGATTCAAAATATCAATATAGCTAATGCTGTCAAATTTTTCTGCATCGGGATTTTGTCTAGGGTCAGAATCATAGACTCCATCAACCGCATTTTTTGCCATGAGTAATAAATCAGCATTCATTTCTATAGCGCGTAGTGCTGCAGTAGTATCGGTAGTCATGTAAGGGTTTCCTGTTCCTGTTGCAAAAATAACTACACGTCCTTTTTCAAGGTGCCTAATGGCTCGCCTGTATATATAGGGCTCAGCTACGGCACGAATTTCTAGAGCAGTCTGGGTACGTGTATCAACACCACATCTTTCTAAAGAATCTTGGAGTGCAAGTGCGTTGATAAGGGTTGCAAGCATGCCTGCGTAATCTGCAGTAGCGCGATCCATTCCTTCTTGCTCAGCTTCTGCTCCACGCCATATATTCCCTCCGCCTATGACCAAAGCTATTTGGACATTTAAGGCGATTCCTTTTTTCACTTCATTCGCTAGGTATTCTAGGATCGACCAATCAAGGCCATCAGATGAAGTGCCACGTAGCGATTCCCCACTAAGCTTAAGAACCGCTCGTTTGTAATTTGGAGAGTTTTGCATGAGCGAGAATTACTCGCCAAGACCAAAACGCTGAAATCGGCCTATCCGGATGTTTTCGCCTACTTTAGCTCTAACTTCCAGAACCAAATCATCTATGGTTTTACTAGAGTCTTTGATAAAGGCTTGCTGAAGTAAGCAAATTTCTTCGGGGCTTCGCTTTTCATCCTGAGGGATATCCTCTTCAGTTAAGTAGATAGGGGACATTGCGGCCACTTGCATGGCGACGTTATGGGCTAGTTCTTTGAATTCTGGAGTTCTTCCAACAAAGTCAGTTTCGCAATTTAGCTCAACCATTGCCCCAATTCGATTTCCAGCATGAATGTAAGATTCTATGATTCCTTCTGCGGTGGCGCGATCCGCCTTGGTGGCTGCTTTGGCCATACCTTTTGCCCGAAGCGCCTCCTCGGCTTTATCGATATCGCCATCAGAAGCCTCAAGGGCCTTTTTGGAGTCCATTATTCCAGCGCCTGTTCGTTCACGTAGAAGGCGTATTGAGTCTGTAGATACCTGCACTGCAATCCTTTCCTAGCGGGTCAAATTATTCTGAAGAATTGGAATCTGTCGAGTCCGATTCTTCAGATGTTTCGACTTCACCTATTTCGTATTAATTATTTTCAGTTGAGGCGGGAACTTCAGCATCTGCAGTAGATTCCAATTCTGGGTGAACAGGCTCATCAGTAACTTGACTATAGCCTCCGCGAGATGCAAGCCACTCATTATGTCCTTCCATTGCTGCTTGGGCTATGTAGTGACATATTAGGCGTACTGAGCGAATGGCATCATCGTTTCCTGGGATTGGCCAGTCTATCTTCGTGGGGCTACAATCAGTATCTACTAACGCGATAATTGGGACCCCTGCTTTATTTGCTTCAGCAACAGCGATATCTTCTCTCCCGACATCAACAATGAACATTGCACCGGGCAATTCAGTCATTTCTTTAATTCCGCCCAGGTAACGATTAAGCTTTTCAATAGAAGCCTCAAGTTTTAAAGCTTCTTTTTTAGGGAGCCGAGAGAACTCGCCTCTATCTCTTTGTGCCTCAAGCCTAACAAGGTAATCGATTCGTTTTTCGATTGTTCCGAAATTAGTGATGGTACCGCCTAGCCAACGCTGATTTATATAGTATTGACCAGCTCTGATTGCTTCGTCTCGTACGGCATCTTGAGCTTGCTTTTTTGTTCCGACCATCAGAATACGTTTACCAGAGGCAGCGACTTTATTTGCAAACATACATGCTTGCTCGAGCAGACCCATGGTCTGTTGAAGGTCTACAATATGAATTCCGTTTCTTTGGGCAAAAATAAAACGCCGCATTTGAGGATTCCATCGGTGTGTTTGGTGACCAAAATGCACACCTGCCTCTAGCAGCGCTTTCATACTTAATGCCTCATCACCTAAAGGATTCGTATCCTGACTAGGATTGATAGTAGCTTCTTGTACCATGGGACCTACCTTTCCGTCGATCTAAGAGATTTCCATGAAGTTCGACATCCTTCATAGCTAGAGAAATTGTACCATAATCTGCATTTCGCTCAAAATGGTAATCTTCCCGGAAGAGGCTTTTCTTAGTCAAAGGATCGGATATGCCCCATAATTTTGTTGAAGATTGTATCTAAGCTGGTTTGGTCAAGTTTTCCAGTATTCGTGTTACGAGGACTAGGGTGATAGGAAGCAAATAAGGTAGTTTTGAGCGACGGCAGCTGATACTGACCCCCATGAATAAATTTATGTCTAGATGGCTCGTTAGTAAGATCTGTAACAACATTTTGAACTTGTCTAAAAGCGATATGGCCAAATACAAGGATTGCTTTAAGTCGGGCTAGTAACTGAATCTCAGAGGAAAGAAAATGCTTACATGAAGATAGCTCGGTTGGCGTGGGTTTATCATTTGGCGGGAGACAGTGTATCGCGGACGAGATAAATACATCGTGTAACGCTAACCCATCAGATATGTGTTCAGAGGAATCTTTATTAGTCAATCCGGCAGAGTATAAAGATTTGATAAGAAAATTTGATGAAGAATCCCCGGTAAATAATCGCCCAGTTCGGTTGGCACCATCGGCTCCGGGTGCAAGCCCTACGATGAGTAACCTTGCTTGGGGATCACCATGGCTTGGGACTGGTGCGCCCCAGTGTTCAACGTTAGCGAAACGGGGCTTTTTCTCAAAAAGAGCTTTTTGCTCACGGTATTTCACAAGCCTAGGGCAAGCTTTACAAGTAACAATTCTATTTTGCAGTTCTTTGTTCGCCCCTGTGAGTGGGCCTTCATAGAAACGAGTTATCATGATTCCTAATATAGAATAAAATGATAGTAAACTACTAAGCATTGAAGTAATGCTATCAGATTAGAGCATCGGCTTTTATTTGCGGTTCGCCTAGGGAGATCTCGATGGATTATGTGAAATTGTATGACACTACTTTACGAGACGGTACACAAATGGAGGGTGTCAGCCTGTCAGTACACGACAAGTTAAAAATTGCAGAGCGACTTGATCATCTAGGCGTACATTTTATTGAAGGAGGCTGGCCGGGTTCCAATCCAAAAGACGATGAGTTTTTCCAAGAGGCAAAAAATCTTAAACTGAGTAATGCAGATCTTGTAGCATTTGGAAGTACTTGTCGTGCCTATGTAGACCCGGTGGATGACTTGAACATAATGGCTTTGGTTAATAGTGGGGCTCAAGTGATCACAATTGTGGGGAAATCTTCAGAAAGCCAAGTTACTGATGTTTTAGAGGTTCCCTTAGAGGAGAACCTCCGCATGATTAGTGAATCAATAGCCTATTTAAAATCTCTTGGGAAGAGAATTATTTTTGACGCAGAGCATTTCTTCGATGGATACCTAGTTAATTCTGAGTATTCTTTGCAATGTATTTCTGCAGCTGCAAAGGCGGGGGCAGAGTGTATCGTACTATGTGATACAAATGGCGGCACTCTTCCTGTAGATATTTTTTCTACAGTTTCGCTAGTATCGAAATCTGTTGGAGTGGACATTGGTATTCATTGCCATAATGATGCTGATGTGGCAGTTGCTAATACATTAGCAGCGGTACAAGCAGGGGCATCTCACGTCCAAGGCACGATTAATGGTTATGGCGAACGATCAGGCAACGCAAACTTACTTTCTGTTATCGCAAATCTTAAACTTAAGCTCGGGCTTGATGTTATTTCGGATGAACAATTAAGCCTTCTCACGGACATCCATCGTTTTACTGCAGAAATGGCTAATATGCCTCGGGATCGCTATCAACCTTACGTTGGTGAAAGCGCTTTTACGCACAAAGGGGGTCTGCACGCTTCAGCTGTTGCAAAAGTAGAAGAGAGCTATCAACACATTGATCCCAGTGCGGTAGGGAACTTGAAGCACATAGTGGTTTCTGAACTTGCCGGAAGAAGTAATATTGCAATCAAATTACAGGAAGAAGGATTATCTGAAGATGTAACTAAGGAGCAATTAGGGATACTTCTTCAAGTTGTAAAAGAGCGTGAAAGTCGTGGGTTCCAGTACGAAGGAGCAGAAGCATCCTTTCGCTTACTAGTGCGGCGTTCACTTTCTGGCTATCGGCCTCCGTTTGAGTTAGTGGATTTTATGGTAGTGATGGAGAAACGACGTCGACAGGGCCAAAGGAATACAACTACTGATGAAGATTCCCTCTGCGAGGCGATGGTAAAAGTTTCAGTCGATGGTGAAGTCAAGCACACTGTTGCTGAAGGTAATGGACCAGTTAATGCACTTGATCAGGCTTTGAGGAAAGGACTACTCGAATTCTACCCTACACTGGGGAATGTTGAATTGACAGATTATAAAGTCCGCGTTGTATCTCAAGGGCCGGGAGGAACGGGAGCAGTCGTAAGAGTATTGGTCGAGTCTACTGATGGGGTAACTAATTGGGCAACTATTGGCGCTTCTACAAATATCATAGAGGCATCCTGGCAGGCGCTAGCCGATAGCCTAGAATATGCTCTACTACAGAGATAATTTATGGCAACCGAAGTTTTTCACATGGACGCTAACGGAATTTTTATTTCATGGGAGTCCGCAATTTTTGGAGAACATCAGTATTTAATTAAAAACGTAGATTCTGTTTCTACAGTTGAGGATAGACCGAAACGATGGCCAGGAAGAGCTACTCAAGGTATTGGTATTGGTTTAATAGTGGTGGGGTTCATTATGGCGCAGACTGTTGCTGTAATGCTTGGAGCAGTTGCTCTTTTATCAGGCTCTATTAACTTGTCAAAGAAACGCTCACGTTTTGGAGTCAGACTAGGCACTAAACGAGGATTAGTATTCGTCCTTGCTTCTTCGGACAAGCACTATGTTGAGACGGTTACTAAAGCAATGCAAAAAGCCTTAGAGTCTTACCCGTTGTTTAAGGCTCCGTAAGTTAACGAGTCTGCAATGTATTCAGCCCAGTGCCGAGGAGTTTTAGAAGTAAAATGGCCTATCTGTTGTCTGCATGAAATACCTGAAATTGCGACTGGCCACTCAGATTTTTCGGAGGATTCAATGGCAGGGAAAAGCTTTAATGCCCCCATAGCTTTTGAGGTTTCATAGTGCTCTTTTTCAAATCCAAATGTTCCTGCCATCCCACAGCAAGCAGAGTCAATAAGTTCCGGTTGGTAGCCTGCTAAAGCTAATGCTCCTAGAGTTGATTCTGTTCCCACAATAGCTTTTTGGTGGCAATGGCCATGTACTTGAATAGATTGACTTTGGGAAGTATCGAAGATACTTGCAATAGTATCTGGTTCCGCTTCAGCTATTTGCATAAGTAATTCATCAAGCATCAATGCATGGGAAGCAACAGAATTTGCTTCTGGGGTTCGAAGCAATCCAGGGTATTCTTCTTTTAGAGTTAGAAGACATGAAGGCTCTGTGCCGACGACCAATGTTCCTTTTTCCGCATAAGGTAACAATGAATCCACATTTAATTCTGCCCATTCCTTCGCTTTTGCTAATTGACCTTTAGATATTAAAGGTCTGCCACAGCATTCTTTTTGAGCTTCAATAATCACGTTATAACCCAAGGCCGTTAAAATCTTAATGGCGGCATGACCGACTTCGGGGTGCATGTACTCAGTAAAAGTGTCGTTAAAATATACGATATCACCCCTATTCTTAGAGGAAAATTGTAAGTTCTGGGACTTGAACCACGAAGAAAATTTTTGTTTAGCGAATTTGGGAAGAGGTCGTTTGCGAGAGATTCCTAATAAGATTTCAGCAAAGAGCTTGACTAAAATAAATTGCCCTAAGAAATTCGTTAATGGAGCTAATGACTGACCAATACGGCTTAAGTTAGCGATATTTCCAAAAAGCCGTGATCGTAAAGGGAGTCCATGCCTTTCGTGGTATTTGCTCAATACTTCTGATTTGAGCTTGGCCATATCAACGTTAGAAGGGCATTCCGCTTTACAAGCTTTACACTCTACGCAAAGGTCCATAGTCTGATAAAGGCGATCCCCTGTAAGTTCTTCGGCAGGAAGTGCTCCACTAACGATCATCCGTAGCATAGTTGCTCGAGCTCTAGTAGAGTGCTCTTCTTCTCGAGTAACCATGAAAGAGGGGCACATCCCTCCATCAAGCTTCCTGCATGCTCCTTGACTGTTGCACATTTCAACATGAGCAGCAAAACCGCCATCTTCAGTAAAGTCTAGGTATGTTGGAATTTCAAAAGTTTTGTAATTAGGGCCAATACGTAGGTTTTCACGTATTCCTGGCGTTTCAATTATTTTCCCTGGGTTCATAATTGAATCTGGATCAAAGGCGGATTTAAGTTCCTTGAATGCTTGATAAATTTCAGAGCCAAACATTTTTTCCGTGAATACTCCACGAACGATCCCATCACCATGTTCCCCTGTAAGACTGCCTCCAAACTCTAGAACTAAATCAGATATTTCTTCAGCAATTGAGGCCATTTTTTCGACCCCCTCGTGCTGTTTAATGTTCACAACAGGTCGAATATGTAAGCATCCAGTAGAGGCATGCCCGTAATAGGCAGATTCTGTTCCATGTCGAGCTACAATTTCTTCAAATCTTCTCACGTAGTTAGGTAATTGTTCTGGTGAAACGGCAGTATCTTCGACGTAAGGTAAAGGTTTGGCATCACCTTTTAGGGCCATGGCCAGACCTAACCCTGCTTCCCTGAGTGAATACCAGCTTCGTTGTTCTTGAGGGTCGTTAGTTACCATCGTAGCGTATCCTAGCCTACGGTGTTCCATATCTGCTTTTAAGGCTTCAAGCTTTGACTGGACCTCTCTAGGTGAGTCCCCGTAAAATTCAACAAATAACAGCTCCCTGGGTTCTCCAATGAAATAATTTAGTAAATGCCGATAACCAGCATTAACTTTGCAGTTATCGATGATCATATGGCCAATTAATTCAACTGCTGAAGGGCTATGTTCAAGTATAGGTACTGAAGCCTCCATACATTCAATTAAATCAGTAAAATGGACAACTCCAAGTCCTTTATATTGAGGAAGCGGAACTAGATTAACTTTCGCCTCAGTCACCGCTACTAATGTTCCTTCAGATCCAACGACTGCGCGAGTAAGATTCATGGGTCCTTCCCCCATAAAATCATCCAAATTGTATCCCATGACCCTACGTAATATTTTAGGGAATCGCTGCTCAATTTCAGATGAGTGCTCCCAAGCTAATCTTCGAGTTTCTCGATATAAAGCGCCCTCGAGAGTATTTTGGGACATTTTTTCTTCAAGAACAGATCCTGAGGTAGGAGCAAAGTGAGCTCTGCTTCCATCAGATAAAATAGCATCAATTTCAAGAATATGGTCTAAGGTTTTACCATAGATTACTGAGTGAGGGCCACAAGAATTATTTCCTATTCCACCGCCCACTGTTGCTCTTGCACTCGTAACAGGATCAGGGCCATACATTAAGCCGTGATTACGAACAGCTGCTGAGAGATGATTATTTACAATGCCTGGTTGGACTTTTGCCCAACGCTCTTCTGGAGATACCTCAATGATATTTCGCATATATTTGGAGAAATCAATGACTATCGCATGGTTCGTGGTTTGACCTGCAAGTGCGGTTCCTCCGCCCCTTGGCATTACGGGTATTCCATGTTCTTTAGCTATTCGTATAGTAGCCTCAACGTCATCGGCGGTTCTAGGAATTACAACTCCTACGGGAGTCATCTGGTACATGGAGGCGTCAGTTGAGTACATTAGCCTGTTATATTTGTCCATGCGAATCTCTCCCGAAATTTGAGGTTTAAGTCTTTCGACGATCGCTCGTATTTCGGAGTCGCTTATAGAAGCGCCTTTACGGGTTGTTTGGTGCAGAAGTGGCATATATTGAACCTTTAGATTGTGGATTATAACTTTACCGGAGTAAATTCAAACTGAGAAGTGTCCATTTAGAAGCATCTGTTTTTTTTGAGATACTTTTACTTATTAGTACTTATATTCTGCAATTTATACCCGTAAGATAGTCTCGCTGTACTGAGAGAGAAAATGACAGAGAATTATGCGAGGAAAGACCTAGCCCAGCTAGAAGAAAGGAAAAACGATACGAAAAAGACGTATCGGAGCCTTGGGCCGCTAGAAGCCCTGCTAATGGACGTAATTTGGTCCTCAGTGGCACCGCTTTCAGTGCAAGAAATTATCGATAAGTTAGGCGATGGTCATAACTATAAGACTGCAATGACTGTGCTCAATCGTTTGGTAGATAAACAATTACTTGCGAGAGTTCTTAAGGGTCGTGCATATCGATACTATGCGACAGAAACTAAGCAAAAGTTCCTTGCCGCAGTTGCAGAGAGCTTAGTGTATGATTATGTAAACTTATATGGAGAATCTGCGGCCGAGTACTTGGCTAATGTTGTTGATGGACAGAGGCAGTTTGCTATAGCTGATACAAGTGATTCTCAAAATACATCTCTTCTAGAAGGGATTGAAGTAGAAAAACTCAAAAAGCATGCTTTTGTTTCTATCATCTTAGCGATCGTACTGTTGCAAGTTATTTCATCTATTTTCCGTCCGAGTAAGAAGAGAAAATGACAATTGGTCTTTTTGATGATTGGCGTCAGTTTAAATCTGATGCTGGCTCATTAGGAGTGAATGTCAACGAAGACCAACTCAAAAAATTCCAACTGCTTCTAGAATTAATGCAAAAATTTAATAAGCGAGCCTCGCTAACCTCTGACTTAGGTCTAAGGGATGCAATGCACGTTCATTTTTTAGATTCACTTTCATTGGTCCCTTCCATTGAGAACGAAAGGCTTCAAGCAGGTAAATTAATTGATATTGGGACTGGTGGAGGTTTTCCTGGTCTTCCTTTAAAAATAGTACTTCCTTCCCTGGCGGTTCATTTTGTTGAATCGACAAAGAAAAAAGCGGAGTATCTTAAAATTGCACTTAAAGAGCTTTCCTTAGAAGGCATAGTTGTGCCAGAACGTGCGGAGGATATTGCTCATGATTCAGAATTCAGAGAAAAATTTGATTTAGTCACTGCGAGAGCGTTAGGTAATTGGTCTACGGTTTTGGAATTGTGTTTACCATTTTGCAGGATTGGAGGTTACTTGTTCGCACAGAGAGGGGAAAATGCAAAAATGGAAGCAAGAAAATATTCCGAAATCACTTCCTTGTTTGGCGGAAGAGTTTATGATGTGATTAGCGTGGGAACTGAGATTGGCCTTGATTCTCGAAACATAATAGTGGTTCGTAAGATAAATGCGGTTCCTGAAAAATTTCCCCGTAAGTCAGGTATCCCTGCGAAGAGGCCGCTTGAATGAGTAGTAATGTCGTTTTTTGAGTCTAGATCCCCAATATTTGGCTCGAGTCGGACTCGCTCATTTTTATTGAGACTTACAGTTACCCTTCTTTTGCTTGGGGGATTCACAAGCGTGGCACTCTGGAGGGTGGATCTGGCTTGGAGTAATACGTGGCTTGCAATAAAAGCAATTAATCCGTGGTGGTATGTTACTGCGGTGATGGTTCACTACTTAACATTTGTTTTTCGTGGTTATCGATGGATTCTGCTTTTACGTAATTCTAGTAGTATCGATCAAAAATGGACTCCATCACTATGGTATGCATCACGAGTAATTTTGATGAGTTGGTTTGCTAATTCAGTTGCTTGGTTTCGGATTGGAGACGCCTATCGAGCATATATATATGCGGAGGACAGCAAGACTAGCTTCTCCTCAAGTATGGGGGTAGTTTTAGCGGATAGGATTGTAGATTTAGCGGTAATTGTGGTTCTTATGGTTACAGGTGTAGGAATTTTGTTGGTTGCCGGCCAGATTCAGCCCCCTATATTTATATTGATTTTAGGGCTCGGGTTATTAGTTGTAATTGTGGGTGCCCTGTCCGCAATGGTAATTATGCGCAAATGGCTCAGTTCCAAATTACCTCATCAGATAAGCGATACTTACCACAAATTTTATGACGCTACCATGGGCAGCTTTAGGAGAATGGATATCGTTTTCCTGTTGGCTGTGGGGGCATGGTTGTGCGAAGTAGGTCGATTATTTTTCATCCTCAAAGCAATGGGCATTTCTGTCTCAGCTGGGCTAGTGATTTTTGCTCCGATGGCAAATGGATTGCTTTCAGGTGTTCCACTGACTCCTGGAGGATTGGGATTTGTAGAGGCAGGGGTTACAGGATTGCTAGGGCTTGAACTTTCATTTGAGATAGCAGTTGCAATTGTGTTAGTAGACCGGACTATTAGTTTTCTGAGTACAATAGTTTTTGGCGGATTAATATTTTTCATTCGCCAAATTAATAGTTTACGTTATGCCATACAGGAGAAATCATGATTAATTCAGACTTTAGGACAAGACTTAAATCAGGCGCGCCTCTTTTAGGTGTATTCGTTAGCATAGAATCACCAACAACGGTTGAGTTACTTGCTGCAGCAGGTGTTGATTACGTGATGATTGATGGTGAGCATAATCCGATATCTGCAACTGATGCAGTGGAAATGATCCGTGCTGCTGAAGCGAAAGGCCTCCCCGCTATGTCGCGTGTCGGGGAAAATTCACAGCAAGTAATAGCAAAATATTTAGATGCAGGATCCCTTGGCGTGATGATTCCAATGGTGAATTCGGCTAAAGATGCTCAAAGCGTCGTGGACTCGGTTAAATATCCCCCTTTGGGAAAGCGAGGACTAGCAGGTGTTCGAGCTAATGATTATGCGACTAATGTTGGATATGTGGATGTTGCTAATGAATCAACTGTAGTGATGGTGCAAATTGAGACTAATGATGGAATAAAAAATGCCGACGAAATAATATCTACAGAAGGGGTGGATGCAGTCTTTCTAGGCCCATCAGACTTATCAGTAGCCTTGGGAGTGGCTGGGCAAGCAAAGCATGAATCAGTGCTTAACATCATAGAGGAATTGACAAAAAAAATAGTCGCTGCAGGTAAGACGGCAGGTACAATTGCTCGTACTCCTGAGGACTATGCATACTGGCGGGACAGAGGAGTTCAGTTATTTTTGACGGGTGCAAATGGGCTTTTATTAGGTGCTGCTAAAGATTATATAGAAAGTTCAAGAGCGCTAGAAGAAGGAAGGTAGCCTTAAAATTGGATAGGATAGGTCCTAGTCGTAAGAGTTGGTTCGTTAACTACTTGATTATTGTCGTTGTATTTTCAATCACCGGTTTTTCTTCAGTATTGTTCAGCAGTTTCCTTTTGGGGGACATATTGGGATTGGAGGGCAATTTTATATCAGGGTCATGGTTATACCGGATAGCCTATTTGCTGTTTATACCCCCAGCGTACTCGATAATTTTAGTTATTGTAGGTACGGTTTTCGGCCGTAGAGCTTATTTTTTGAATCGGGTTAAACGCCTTTGGGGCAGGTTACTACCATTGTCTTGGTTTAATTATTAAATGCTTGTTAGATGCGATTATTATACGGGTATAATCACTGATAGTACGGAGGTTGTAGCATGGATGAAGTAGTAATAGTAAGTGGTGCTCGAACACCAATTGGTCGCTTTGGAGGCGCATTCAAAAACTTGCTGGCTTCTGATCTAGGAGCAGTGGCAATTAAAGCTGCAGTTGATAGAGCGCAAATCCCTCCTGAAGATGTTGATGAAGTAATCATGGGGAACGTACTGCAGGCTGATGAAACGGGATATGTGGCACGTCGTGCAATGCTCAAAGCTGGATTGCCAGAATATATTCCGGCAATGACAATCAATAGAGCATGCTCATCGGGGCTAGAGGCTATTAACCTCGCAGTGCAATCAATTGTTACTGGCGAGTCGGACGTAGTTGTAGCGGGTGGCGCAGACAGTATGAGCAGGGTTCCTTATTTGATGCGCGATGTAAGATTTGAAGGTCCGCGTATGGGTAATTATGTCATGACCGATGGGTTAACTATGGGTTTGAGTTGCCCTATATATGATTACCATATGGGTGTTACTGCTGAAAATGTAGCGCAACAATTTGAAATTACTAGAGAAGTTCAAGATCAGATGGCATTATTAAGTCATCAGCGTGCTGTTCAAGCACAAACTGCAGGATATTTTGAGTCGCAGATTGCTCCGGTATCTATTCCTCAAAGAAGAGGTGAAGATATAGTCGTGACTATGGATGAACACCCTCGCCCTGAAACTACAATTGAAGGATTAGCAAAATTACAACCTGTTTTTAAAGAAGGAGGCAGTGTTACTGCTGGAAATTCTGCTGGGATTAATGACGCAGCTGCGGCAGTGGTAGTAATGTCACGATCTAGGGCTGAAGCGTACGGAATTCAACCTCGAATGCGCTGGGTTGGAAGAGGTGTTTCAGGTGTCGATCCGGCCATAATGGGTATTGGTCCGGTTCCTTCGACAAAAAAAGTTTTAGCAAAAACAAGGATGAAAATAGAAGACTTGGATCTAATCGAACTTAATGAAGCCTTTGCCGCACAAGCAGCTTATGTTATGAGGGAGTTGGAAATGGACATAGATGCTACCAACGTAAATGGTAGTGGCATTTCACTAGGTCATCCCGTAGGTGCAACGGGTGCGATTATGACTGTAAAGTTGATGGAAGAATTGTCACGACGAGATGGAGAGACTGGATTGGTGACCATGTGCGTTGGTGGAGGACAAGGCGTATCTACTATATTTGAGCGATTGAATTAATCGTTTTTTTGGGCTGCCATGGACCTGGTTCTCCTGCTAGCGGAGAGCAAACCTTGCAGGGACGATAGCCTATAGCCAATGCTTCAGTAGAACTAGAAAAAGAAACCCTATTCTGAAGTTTAGTCCTTCTTCCCGGAGGACAATTAGGCCTGCAAAATATTTTTGTTGTAGTACATCCGTTTAGTGTCATTTTAATGTATTTTGTATAAACCCAGCTTTGTTTCGCCACTTTGGGTTTATCTTAACCCAAAGATCTAAATAAATGGGCTTTCCGATGAGTTTTTCAATTTCTGGCCGTACATCTACTCCAACTGATTTCAAAGCATTGCCCTTCTTGCCGATTAACAGCTGTTTTTGTGAAGGTTTATCTACATAGACCACCGCTCGTAGATAGTTTCTTTCTTTATCATTTCGCTCATCAAATGTTTCAAGTATTACTGCGACATCATAAGGGATTTCATGGCGATAGAAATTAAATATACGTTCGCGAATTAGCTCCCCAATCAAAAATCTTACGGGCCTGTCAGTTAATGCATCTTCAGGGAATAATGGCTCGTGCAAAGGAACTGCTTTAGCCATTGCTGAGATGACTGAGTTGAGCCCGTCTGACTTTGTACTACTTACAGGGACTATTTCTGAAAAAGGGAAAATCTTCGAGTAACTTTCAATTATTGGCAACAACTTAGCCTTTGCCACGGTATCAATTTTATTGATGACCAGAAAAGCATTTTTCCTCGATTTTTTTATATGGGTAATTAAATCTAACTCAATGTCTCCTGGGGTTCTGGGCTCAGCGACTAAAGCTATCGCATGGGCATCTTCGAGCGCAGTAGCTAGCTCTCGGGACATGGAAGTATCTAACAGGTCTCGTCCTTGTTTTAAGAATCCTGGAGTGTCTAATAGCCCTATTTGCAAGTTAGGGCCGTTTAATATTCCAAGTAGGCGATGGCGTGTGGTGTGGGGCTTGGCACTAACTATCGTAACTTTTTGGCCTACAAGAGAATTAACAAGTGTTGATTTGCCAACATTGGCTCGGCCAATTAATGCTACTAAGCCGCTTTTCATAAGGACGCTAGGAGCATTCACCTTCTCCAATGTTATATCTCACCGGCTTTAAAAAATTCGGACATTTTGGATTTAGTGCCAGTTTTTTTGAGTGCTTCGACAAAAAGTTGATGAATGAGCGGGTTTTCATTTTCATATTCAATTTGTCCTCCTCCTTGATTGACATCGACATCGGTTTCCCCTTCCATGGCTACGCCCAAAGAAAAATAATATTTTTGACTATTCCATCTAAATGCTAAATAGCGTGCAGGAATATCTCCGCCATTGAAGTGTTGATGGAACCATCCGTTTGGAGGAACTACCATTGAGCCAGGCTTCCAATTGACGCGTTCTAAGTAAGTATCAGGTGTTTCATGAGATGGCCAGAGTAAAGAATAACCTTCTCCTTTGAGTATAATTACATGAGCTCCCGGCCCATGCTTGTGGGCTTTTTTATAAGTGCCTACAGGAAATTCTGAGATATGAGCAGTTTGAGTTTGATCGGCAAGTTCAAATTTGATGTGAGCACCACCTGCACCTCTTTCCTTCCAGCTAAAGGTAGTAAACGTTTCTACGTCTGGTATGAAGTTAGTTTCCCACGCATTGGTTCTACCAGTCGTGGCAGTCCACATTTTACCTTCGCCTTGATAGCTGTTGGGGTTACCTAGCCGATCTTCAAAAACGTAAGGATTGTTGAAAATAAAGCCCTCATTGTGAAAAAGGTTCATTGTTAAAGGTGCTGTTGTTATGGCGACGAATCTCGCTGCCTCAGAGCCACTACCATTCAGATGTTGGTGCGATACATTGATAGGAATAGAAAATACGCTGCCTTTTTTCCACTCAAAACTTGTTTGACTATTGGGGTCATCTCCTACTAATGTAGCGCCTCTGCCATTTAAAACATATATATTTTTTTCAAAGAGATGTTTTTCGGGAGCCATCTTCGCACCTGGTGGAATTTCTGCGACATAAGCATCATTAGTATCACCAGTGCCATCTAGGTTTATGTAGGTTCCAAGACAATCTAGCCTAGCCCATGGCTTTACCTCTACTGTACGAAGATCATCTACAGCAAACCCAGTGATTACGGGAATGCCTTCTTTTAATTGGAAGGCGCGATAAGCGTCATATTTGACTATTCGATCTGCTTCTGGTCTTGCGTTAGGTAACATTAAGCCCTCAGAATATAAATCTTTTTATATTGGAGCGGGCGATGGGATTCGAACCCACGGCCCTTTGCTTGGGAAGCAAATGCTCTGCCCCTGAGCTACGCCCGCATACTTTGATTCTAGGGTAGTGAAGGTAACTCGTCTACTTTTTAACCCAGGAAAGATTATCGGGGATATCTCGGTCAAAAATAAGACGGTAAATGAATAATACCTTTAAGTTTGTTTGGTTAGTAGGTAGGGAATTTGAAAACAATCTTTTGAGAATTGTAATGACTAATAACCCTACCATTAGAACTGTAATCGAAAGAGGTTTATCTAAGTAGATGGAAGCTAGAGGCAATGCTAAAAAGCTTAGAAGTACTGATAATGGGGCAGAATAAAGTATTTGCCATCCAATGCAGGCGATAATTGTAAAAATCGCTAACTCTAATTTCCCTAAAGCTAATAAAACCCCTAAGCTCGGGGCAACTCCTCGTCCTCCTTTAAATTTTAAAAATATTGGCCAATTATGACCAATAATGGCGGCGAAACCAATTACTAGTTGATAGGTAAGCTCGATTCCCGCTAATTTTGCAATCATTATGGGTAAGTAACCTTTTACAATTGAGTCAAACAGGCCTACGGGAATGAACCAGAATGCACCAACATTGTAGAAAACATTAGATGCACCTAAAGTACCGCTTCCTTTATAGCGTAAGTCAATTCCTCTTGCAAACTTACCAATTAAAAAGGCGACGGGAATGGAACCTAGGAGGTAAGCAGATAGGACGAACAAAGCGTTTTCCCAGGGGATGCTCATTTATTAAACGCAGCTGCGGCACGTAATTCATTGAATATTGCTAACGGAGGTCCTCCTGCCCCTGGCTGGTGTTCACCTACCAATCCTTTGGCATGATAATCACTTCCGCCGCATGGTAGTAAATTAAGTTCATGTGCGATGGTCAATAAATTTTGCTGCTCGAGGCTAGAAAATTCTGGATAAAATACTTCGAATCCACTGAATCCCATTGTAGGCAATAAATGCATAATAGTTTCGTAATTTTTTACGTAAAGAGGGTGGGCGAGTACGGCGACCCCACCTGTGGAACGTATCAGATCTACTGCTCCTTGCATTGATATATTTTCTTGCATAACAAAGGCGTGCCCACCCTCATTAAGCAGGCCATTAAAGGCTTCCTTGGGGTTCTTAATATACCCTTTTTCATATAGTGCATTCGCTATGTGAGGCCTACCAATACTTGATCCGGTAGGTTTGAGATCATCCCAGTGAAGGCGATATCCTAAGGCGCATAAGCGGTCAATTATTTTTCGACACCGTTGCTCGCGTTCATTACGAAATTGCGTAAGCTTGTTCTGTAACTGAGGATTTTGGTAATCGATAAAATATCCTAGAACATGTACTTCAGCATTATTTACTAAGGGGTGAATTGCACTAATTTCGATGCCAGTGATTAACTCTAATTGGCTGTCAGATTTACTTATGGCTAGATAGGCTTCATGTAATCCTTCGGTTGAATCATGATCTGTAAGAGCTGCAATGCTAACACCTTGCTCGATAAGGTAACTCATGAGCTCGGCAGGAGGTAAATTACCGTCAGAATAGGTAGAGTGCATATGTAAATCAATTTTCATTGATTTTCTATAATCCTATCTATTCTTTCTACATGTTTTGCCAACCCGGTGAGATCATCGAGTTCAATGTATAAGGAATTGAATTGTAAGGGACCTGTATTTTCCGCTACAGTCAATCGTTTAGGCATGGCTGTCAAAAATCGTGCTAAGACATCTTCAACTTTACTGCCGATAATCGAATTTACTGGCCCAGTCATCCCTAAGTCAGTTACAAAGGCAGTGCCCTTCGGCAAAATCTTGGCATCTGCTGTTGGGACGTGCGTGTGTGTTCCTACAACCACACTTACTCTTCCGTCTAAGTACCAGCCCATTGCCGCTTGCTCGGAGGTTGCTTCCGTATGGAAATCAACGAGAATTGCTTTGGGTGAATGAGGATCGATTTCATCAAGGAGGTTCTCTGCTGTGACAAAAGGAGAGTCGAGTCCCTCTGGCATATAAACACGACCCTGTAGATTGAGGACTGCAACACCACCAATGACGATATGCCCTCTACCAGGCGCAGTTGCAGGGTAATTTGCTGGCCTTAAGTATGGCATTTCTCCATTTAATGAAGGGATGAAGTCTTTTTGGTCAAATGTATGATTGCCTCCGCTAATGACATTTGCTCCTGCCTTAAGGATTTCACTAGCGGTTTCATCAGTGAGCCCAAAGCCTGCAGCGGAGTTTTCTCCATTAACTACAACGAAGTCTAGATTTATGTCTTTTTTAAGCTGAGGGAGGACAGTCGAAAGCGCTAATCTTCCAGGGCGACCAACGATGTCACCAACCATTAGTACTTTCAAATCAGACCTCCTTCTAATGTGCTACTTCGGTAGTGCGTGTTTCCCGTACAACAGTAACCATAATTTCCCCTGGATATACCAAGTTTTCTTCAATTTTTTTAACAACTTTACGGGCGAGGTCGGAGGCTTCAATATCATCAATCTCATCGGGTTGCACCAATATTCGAACCTCGCGTCCTGCCTGGATAGCAAATGATTTTTGGACACCATCGAAGCTGTTAGCTACATCTTCCAAGGCTTCTAGTCGCTTCAGATAGAGTTCTACAGTGTCTCGTCGTGATCCGGGGCGAGCTGCGCTAATCGCATCTGCAGCAGCTACAATGAATGCCTCTGCAGATCCACGGTCATCCTCATGATGCTCGTTGATTGCCGCAGCAACCGCAGGAGGCAAGTTATATCGTCTTGCAACCTCTTCGCCTAATTCAACATGAGTTCCTTCAACTTCATGGGTAAGAGCCTTGCCTATATCGTGTAGCAATCCGCCGGCTTTGGCGATTTGAATATCAGCATTAACTTCGCCGGCAAGCATACCTGCAATACGGGATACTTCGACTGAATGTTGCAGGATATTTTCACCGTAACTATACCTATATTGAAGTCTTCCAATGAGTTTGATTAATTCAGGGTTTAATCCTCTAACTGCAGCATCAAGTACAGCTTGTTCTCCACATCGAACAATATTATCTTCCACTTCTTTTTGTGCCTTTGTAACAGTTTCTTCTATACGCGTCGGATGAATACGGCCATCTGCTATTAGGTTAGTTAGTGCAATTTTTGCTACCTCTCGCCTAATTGGATCAAAGCAGGATACGGTTACGGCTTCAGGGGTGTCATCGATGATCAAATCAACACCAGTTGCTGCTTCAATTGCACGGATATTTCGGCCTTCTCTCCCAATAAGTCTGCCTTTCATGTCATCACTTGGCAAAGAGACGAGCGAAGTGGTTGATTCATTAACTACATCAGCGGCTAGGCGCTGAATGGAAAGAGCAATGATTTTCTTTGCTTTTTCATCAACATCTGAATGCATTTTTTGCTCAAGCGAGTAATAGCGTTTTGCAATTTCTTGCTCCATTGTGGCTTCAGCAGTTTGCATCACCTGATCTTTAGCTTCTGCCATACTTAGATTAGCTACTTCTTCTAGTTTAGAGACCTGCTCAGTTTTTAAGTCCTCTAATTCGGTAAAAGCTTCTTCTAAAGTGGTTTCACGATCCGATATTTTGGACTCTCTGATTTCGAGGGAATCCTGCCGGGTATCTAGGTTTTCTTCCCTGGTTTGTAAACGACTTTCTGCGCGTTGCAGCTCTCTTCTTCTATCGCGAGCATCAGCTTCAATTTCTTGTTTACTGCGTAAAGCTTCTTCCTTAGCCTCAAGCAGCATTCGTTTCTTTTGTTCTTCAGCATCATTGAGAATTCGAGCCGATTCTGAAGTGGCAGCTTGAAGTTTCTTTGCCTGAGTTATTTGCTTAATAACTAATACAACCGCAACCGTAACTATGATTCCTACTAGGGCTCCTATACTGGAGCCAATTACTAACGAATCCATATGTACCTCCCTTATATCTAATCTATGTTCGAGTCCCAAAAAGACCGGATAGAAAGATGTATTTCTGAATCTATATTTTGTCTCCGCCTGATTAATAAGGAATTAATGATTCCCCTCAAAACAGACTAAGGCAGATTCAGTTTTAGGTAATGGTTGCCAGGAGGCTTGAGGCTTTATTATGGAGTACTAGCAGTCATTTCAGATGTTTCTTCCTGTACTTCAGGGGAAGAATTATCTGCAGGTGCTCTGATTAATGCTTCTATCTGGCCTGCTATTTCTGGATGATTATTCAGAAAAGCCTTTGCGTTTTCTCTCCCTTGACCAAGGCGAGTTTCATTATATGAATAATTTGCTCCAGATTTCCTAATTATTTCTGAAGCGGTACCTAAGTCTAAGAGATCGCCAACTTTACTAATGCCTTGTTTAAACATAATGTCGAATTCAGCTTGTTTGAATGGTGGTGCTACTTTATTTTTTACGATCTTTGCGCGTACTCTTGAGCCAACTGGTTCAGTTTGCTGCTTGATTGTTTCTATACGGCGCAAATCGATTCGGACTGAACTATAGAATTTCAAAGCTCTGCCCCCAGGGGTGATTTCGGGGCTTCCAAAAAAGACACCAACCTTTTCACGTAATTGATTGACGAATACGACAGCAGTGTTCGAGGCGTTAGTTGCGGCAGTAAGTTTTCGTAGCGCTTGTGACATAAGCCTTGCTTGTAGGCCCACGTGCGCATCACCCATATCCCCCTCTAACTCTGCACGCGGTACAAGAGCTGCAACGCTGTCGACAACGACTACGTCGACGGCTCCACTACGTACAAGGTATTCCACTATTTCAAGTGCTTGCTCACCTGAATCGGGCTGGGAAATTAGCAGGGTGTCAATTTCTACACCGCATTGAGCTGCGTAGATTGGGTCCATTGCGTGTTCAGCGTCAATATACGCCGCGGTTCCTCCAAGACGCTGGGCTTCCGCAACGATATGATTACATAGCGTTGATTTACCAGCTGATTCTGCTCCAAAGATCTCAATGATTCTGCCTTTCGGGATTCCCCCGACGCCTAATGCGAGATCAAGTGAAATAGAACCAGTCGGAATGGCCTCTGTTTGCATCGCCTGAGAGGCTTCTCCCAGGCGCATTATCGCCCCTCGACCAAATTGTCGCTCAATCTGACCTAGGGCTACTTCTAGCGCTTGTTGTTTTTCTGACACGTTTTGGCCTCATCTCTTGGCAGCCATTACCATATACATCGTACCACATTATATGGATCATGTACGGCCAATTTTTTACAAAGTCTCCCGTTGTTTGGGGATATTACGCAACCACCAAATGTCGCACATTTGTTCTAAATTACTAAGACCCGTGACATTTTTTATATTTTTTACCGCTGGCACATGGACAAGGATCATTGCGTCCGATTTTTCGGTTAGTAGCAAATGTTTGAAATCGAGCATCAGCGATTCTCTTCGATTCACAGTTGATGCAAGTGCAAGCAAGAGGGTGATCAGAGTACCAATTAGTGCGTTCTTTCCCTGTTACCATGGCGGTACCTGCCTATAGCGATTAGCAATTGGAAGCCTCCGGTCTCTGCCAAAGTTTCGTTTAGTTATTTTGACGCCAGGAGGTGCCTGTCTTCGTTTATACTCGCTTTTATCGACAAGATTAACGGCAAGATCTATAGACTCTCTAGACATGCCTTTTGAAGCCATATCGACCATGCTTTGATCTTCTTCAACATAGGATGTGATGATTTGATCTAATTCGTCATAAGGAGGTAAAGAGTCTTCATCCTTCTGATCATGCCGTAATTCTGCAGTCGGAGGCCGGGTAATAATGGCATTAGGAATTATTTCATTACTATGCGTAGCATTTATATGAATTGAAATATTTTTGACCAGAGTTTTTGATGCATCCTTAATGACCGCAAAACCGCCAGCCATATCTCCATATAAGGTGGCGTATCCGGTAGCCATTTCGCTTTTATTTCCAGTCGTTAGCACTATCCAGTTGAATTTGTTAGATGTTGCCATAAGCAAATTCCCACGAATTCTTGCCTGTAAATTTTCTTCGGTAGTATCGGACTGAGTATGTTTGAATTCCTCCGCTAGCGTTTGTGTATATGCAGAGAATACTTCGTTAATAGGCAGTGTAATCATGCGAATTCCAAGATTCTCACTCAGTTCGTGGGCGTCATTGAAAGATTGATCGGATGTGTATTGGGATGGCATAAAAAGGGCGGTGACATTTGATGCGCCCAGTGCTTTTACTGCAATTACAGCGGTTAGCGCTGAGTCAATTCCACCAGATAAGCCTATTACGGCCTTATTAAAACCTGTTTTGGTTACGTAATCTCGGGTCCCAAGAATGAGGGCCTGGAGGGCTTCTTCAAGCGGATCGAGCTCTAGTGCAATGGAGGGTGCTAAAGGGCGCTTAGCCTTTCTACTTTGATCTGAGACAAAATAAAAACTGGGCTTTGCTGCGAAATCTTCAAAATCTTGATGAAAAGGATTTGCCTCGTCAGCATCGATATCAGCAAGTAGTAAGGATTCTGAAAATTGAGGAGCGCGAGCCGCTATTTGACCATTAGGATCTATGACGATACTTTGCCCATCAAATACTAGCTCATCTTGACCACCAATAGCGTTTACATAGCAAATAAATAGTCTGTTTTCGAGAGCTCGTTTTTTCAGCATCGAATAGCGCTCAGAACCTTTGCCTAAGTGAAACGGTGACGCATTTATGTTAACGATCAGTTCGGCCCCGTGAGCACGCTGTATGGACGTTGGCCCTGTTTCATGCCAAATATCTTCACAAATATTTACACCAATTTTCACATTATTGATTGTGAAGATCGGGCATTCTGTTCCTTTAGAGAAATAACGTTGTTCGTCAAAAACCCCATAATTGGGAAGGAGTATTTTATGGTAGGTGTTTATTATGCGTCCATTGAAAGCTAAAACGGCTGAATTATAAATGTGCCCATTGAGTTGACCTTGGTAGCCTTTTGTTTCTAGGTTGCGAGACTCACTTTCAAGGAATTCAGGTGTTCCCACAACGATTGCAATTTCCTTACTTGCTTCGACTAGGCGTTGTAAATGCTGCCGAGAGTCCAGAAGAAATTGTTTCTTAAACAGCAAATCTTCGGGGGGGTATCCGGTAATTGCGAGTTCGGGAAAGGCGATAATATCCGCTTTTTCATTTTGGGCTTTAGAAATAAGATCCAGCATGCGATCAGTATTCCCGCCGACATCGCCTACGGTAGAGTTGAATTGTCCCAATGCCAAACGGATTAGTCGCATAGATATCTCTATTGTCTAACAAAAAGGACATCTAACAAAGATGCCCCTTGAATTGGAATAATTATGTAATAGATCGTCGCCTACGGCGTGCCGATCTTCGAGCAGCTAATCTTGCTTTTTCTCCCTTAGATCGAAAGAATCGGCGGTCCTTGTGCTCTTTTAATATTCCGTTTCGAGTGACTGCTGCCCGGAATCTGGAAACTATCCCTTCGGGCGGCTCACCATCTCTAATTTCAACGTATGCCATTCATACCTCTCGTTACTCAGACATGTAACGATAGCATATTAAGCATGATCGGACAATCGCATGCAGTTATTACCTCTAGTGAATTGACATGTGAGCGGTGAGCACGATATTTTGATTAGCAGTCAATTCAATTGACTGCTAATTGAGGAAAGTTAATGCCAATATACTCCTATTATTGTGATTCTTGTGACGTCGAATTTGACTTAAGGCAAGGATTTGACGCCGGGAAAGAGGCTCGATGCGCTTCTTGCGGGAATCCTGCTAAGCGTAAATTTGTTGCACCAACCGTTATCTATAAAGGTTCAGGTTTTTACACTACTGATTATGCAAGGAAGAGTGGAGGTTCTACTTCGTCTACATCTCCTACCAAATCTACTTCTCCTTCAGATCAGGCTGCTGCTGCTAAAGACCCCGGTAGCGGCAGTAAGAATTCAGAAAGCACTAATCAATCCAGTAAATCCGCTACTGACGCGAATTAATGAGAGCAGTTCTACAGCGGGTATCCAACGCTTCAGTAAGTGTTGACGGGATTGTCCTAGGTCGGATTGGGTTAGGACTGGTACTTTTTGTTGCAATTAATCATGATGATACAGATGAAGATATAGAGTACCTAACTGAAAAAATCATAAATATGCGAATCTTTGGAAACTTGGAAGGCCGTTTTGATAGTTCTTTAATAGACGTTGAAGGAGCCTTGCTGGTAATTAGTCAATTCACTCTATATGCAGATACTCGTAAAGGACGTCGTCCTTCTTTTATGAACTCTGCCACTGCAGCAGAAGCGGAACCTCGGTTTAATAAATTACTTCAGAGATTAAGTGAACATAATATTACGGTTGAAACTGGCCGTTTTGGAGGGATGATGGAGGTTTCATTGGTAAATGATGGCCCAGTTACAATTATCTTAGATTCAGGGGATAGGCATAAGGCACGTAAGTAAAAACTCTTTTGGCAGTAAAGACGTTTAGGTCGAGTACTTGTCCAAGAGGATTTAGAGGAGTAGGTTACGAGGTATTGCATGGAGGAATATGGGAGATCTACTTAAAGGGAAAGTTGCGGTAGTAACCGGTTCGGGGCGAGGCATAGGTCGTGAACATGCTCTAGCATTAGCCGCAGAAGGTGCGATGGTTGTGGTGAATGATATTGGTGTTGAGCGCGACGGCTCAGGAGGAACATCTGCTCCTGCAGATGAAGTGGTTGCCATGATTCGGGAAAATGGCGGAGAGGCTGTTGCAAGTTATGATGATGTTTCAGACTATGATGCGGCGGCGAGTTTAATTAATTTGGCGGTAGATACCTTTGGGCATTTAGATATATTGATCAATAATGCTGGAACGTTCCAATACCGCCTCTTTCACCAGCTTACGGAAAAAGAGTGGGACGATTTGATGGGAGTGCATTTGTATGGCACATTTAATACTTGTCACCACGCATCAAAGATCATGATGAACCAGAAATACGGGAGAATAATCAATACGGCTTCTAGCCAATGGAGGAATCCTGAGGGTAGAGGAAATTACGGCGCGGCTAAGGGTGCAATTGTGTCATTAACTTGGGGATTAGCCTTTGAATTACGTAATTACAACATAACTGTCAATGCGATAGCCCCGATGGGTGCAACTCGTAGCTTTGGTGATAATACATACCGGCAAATGCTTGCTGATGCGGGCTTGGATAGGAAAAAAGATCCTTCTGAACAGGGAGACAATAGAGCTGGCCCAGAGTACGTATCGCCAATGGTTGTTTACTTGTCCTCAGATTTGGCTTCGAATGTGAACGGCCTGGTTTTCCGGGTCGGGTCAGGGAAAATCGGAAGATATAGTCATCCTACGGAATCGCGCACAATCTATAGAGAAGCTGGAAATTCTAAACCATGGACACTTGATGAGTTAGATCAGATATTACCCAATACTGTAATGGGTGGTGATACCAAAGCACCATTCATACCTTGAAAGAGGAAATTATGGCAGATGATTATATTCCCCCGAGGGGAAATAGATTGGAAGGAAAAGTTGCAGTTGTAACTGGATCGGGTAGAGGTATCGGGCGAGCACATGCTATTGCACTGGCTGCCGAAGGTGCAAAAGTCATAGTTAATGATCCAGGAGTTGAGAGAAACGGAAGCGGAGGAGCTATAGCCCCTGCCGATGAAGTGGTTTCGTTTATTAAAGAGAATGGTGGAGAAGCAACTGCTAATTACAATTCTGTCGCAGTGTATAGCGAAGCAGGCGCAATAATTGATTGCGCGATAGAAACTTACGGGAAGCTAGATATCTTAGTGAATAATGCGGGTATTGCACGTGAGGGATTGTTTCATCAAATAAATTCAGATGATTTTGATGCCGTTATTCAAACTCATTTAAAAGGAACATTCAACACTTGCCATCATGTGGTTCCTATTATGATGGATCAAAAAAATGGCAGGATAATTAATACTGCTTCTAGTCAATGGCGTAATCCAGAAGGTCGGACTGCGTATAGTGCAGCTAAGGGAGGAATTGTAAGTCTCACTTGGGATTTAGCTTTTGAGCTTAGAAAATACAATATTACAGTTAATGCTATTGCACCTATGGCTCAAACTCGAGCCTTCATCAACTACCAGCATCCGCAGATGCTGGCTGATGCAGGCTTGACGGTAAAGAAAGCAGGGGATGAACTCGCAGGTGCTCGACCTGGGGGAGAACACGTTTCACCAATTGTTGTTTGGTTGGCCACTCCAGCAGCTTCTCAAGTAAATGGTTGTATTTTTCGTGCAGGTAGCGGTAAATTTGGGATTTATACTCACCCCTCTGAAACTAGATCAATTAATAAAGATTGGCGAAATAAAGGGAAATGGACAGTGGAAGAATTAAGTAAAGTGATTCCAAGTAGTTTGACCTTTGATGACTCTACAGCCCCTTTTATTCCGTAGGTTTGATTGACATCAACTTGGAATTATTAAATCCTCTGTCCTATATGTAGTAATATTTCATATCGAAATCTGATAGAGGGCCCTTGGTTTGTAGTCGAAGAAAATTTAGAAAACGCCTAGCGTTTTGGGCGATGCTAGCGCCACCGTTTTATATCATTACATCGATGATAGCTACGCTACAAGGACCGCGGGGCTTTAAGTCAATGGAGCATCCTATAAGTCAACTTGGAGCTCCTGAATCTCCGCGTCCTTGGATAATTAAATTCGCTTTTATCGGTTACGCTTTGCTTGTTCAAGGTTTAGGGCCGCTACTACATAGGGAAGCCGGTGGTGGACTCAAGGGCGGAGTACTTTGGTCCCTCACTTTGATTTACGGTTTCTCTGGATTCCTTTCTGCAATATTCTCTAAAGATGTCAAGGATCGCAAATTTTGGGGAATGACACATGACTTAGCACATAGCGTAGTTGGGCGAGTGTGCTTTGGCGGAATTATGGGCTTGAGCTTGATTACACCCTTTTTCTTTCGAAGTAGAAAATGGGATGAATGGAAAGAATTTTCATGGCTAATGTTTTTGCTTTCAGGAGTAATGGCCATTTTTTACCAAGTGAATCCTTGGAAAAGGCATCAAGGTTTATTACAACGCGGATTTTTTGCGACAACAATGCTTTGGGTTTTTGTGATTTCGTTAAAGTTCTTGCAGAGTGAAAGCCGGAAAAGGAACTGAGTAGGCTCTTTATTAGCGATCAGGTGCAGAAGGCACATCGGGACCCATTCCGAATCTTTCGATATCTTCATTGGATCCTTCCCAGGAAGCAATGCTATCAATGGTGTCCCGTTGCGATCTATTTAAAATCCAATTTGCAGCATTAGCATTAGATTCGACCTGTTCCTCGGTCATAGCTCCAGCAATAACTGAACTTACTGCGGGATGTGCTAGCAACCATGAAAAGGCTAAATCAACAAGCGTTTTGTCATGCTCACTTGCAAATGCTTCAAGTTTAGCAAGTGTTGATTGAGAAGAAATATCTCCCTGTAACTGCCCTACCATACGCCTTGCAGATTGAGGTACTTCACCTCCCGATGAATACTTTCCTGTTAGCCATCCGCCCGCAAGTGGGAAATAAGGAAGGAAGCCCACGTTGTGGGCAGTGCAGTAAGGTAGCAATTCCAATTCAGCGTGTCGGTGCATCAAGCTGTAGTTATTTTGAGAAGATACAAAATGTGCCCAGCCGTTTTGGTTTGCTATTTGAGTTGTATCAGCATGTCTCCAGCTAGAGTAGTTGCATTCACCTATATATCTTACTTTCCCTTCTATAACTAAGTCATTTAATGGCTCAAGATATTCCTGGTGAGGAATATCATTTGGGACAAAATGAATTTGATAGAGATCAATTACATCGGTTTGTAATTTACGTAAGCTTTCTTCAACGTTCTTATAAATTCGAGCCTTTGGAGACTCATCATTCAGGTTGGTAAGATTGAATTTTGTAGCAATGATGATCTCATTTCTTTTTCCTTTTAATGCTTCACCAATGTGGGTTTCACTTTCGCCGTTACCGTAAATATTTGCGGTGTCGAGAAAATTAATTCCTAAGTCGATGCATTTATCGATCACTCGCTGGCTTACTTGTGTATCTGTTATTCGTGCAGGGTTCCCGAAATTGTTTGTACCAAGGCCGATAACGGATACATTGAGGTCTGTTGTGCCTAATTGTCGATATTGCATGTTAACTCCACTACTCATCTACACTCATAATACTTGATAATTGATGCCTGTAAATATGTAAAGGAAAAGAGGGCCGAATGAAAGTTACGTTTATTGGTTTAGGTATGATGGGCAGGCCAATGGCTATCAATCTTGTTAAGGCAGGGCATGAGGTTACAGTAGTAAATCGTAGCCAAGGAAAGGTAAAGGAACTCGTTGAACTTGGGGCGTTAGCTGGTAGCTCTCCAGGTGAAGCTTCAAGAAATGCCGAAATTATCTGTTTATGTCTTGTTGGAGAAAACCTCATTGAAGAGATAATTGCAGGTAAAGACGGGGTTCTTTCAAAGGCACAGCCAAATTCGATAATTCTTGACCATTCGACGGTTCATCCGGAGTTTGCTAAGCGTATGGCTGCCTTAAGTAGTTCTAATAGTATTACCTATATGGATGCTCCAGTTTCCGGTACCGGTAAGGTGGCATGGGACGGACAATTGACGGTAATGGTAGGAGGTAATGAGGTCAAGTTTCAGAGAATAGCTGCATTATTAGATTCGGTGGCATCAAATGTACAGTTTATGGGCCCAGTCGGGACTGGGAATATTGCTAAATTAATTAACAACATGGTTAAAGATATAAATCAAATCGCGGTCATGGAATCTTTTGTGTTAGCTCAAAAATTGAATATGGACTTGCATTCATTATTTCAAGTGATGCGTACAGCGTCAGCAGCAAGCCGTCAATTAGAAAGAATTGGACCGAAAATATTAAGTAGGGCTTTTGAACAAACTTCTTATGTGTCTACAAATATTAAAGACCAAGAGTTAATGGGATGGCTTATAGATTTAGCCCAAATAAACCTCCCATTAAGGAATGTTGCAAGAGAACATTGGATTAAAGCATCAGATATGGGTCTTGGAGAGGCTGATCCAACAGAATCGATAAAAGTATTAGAGTGACTTAAAGTAATTCTTGTAAAAAATTTGCGGTTTGAGAGTCGGGGATTTGTACAATTTCCTCAGGCGTCCCTTCGCCAACAATCTTCCCTCCATATGTGCCTGGACCTGGTCCTAAGTCAATGATCCAGTCCGCATTTTTGATCAGATCCAAATGGTGTTCAATTAATACTATGGTATTACCACCTTCTACTAGACGATGAAGAACTTCAAGTAAATGTGCAGCATCTTGAAAAGATAACCCGGTCGTCGGTTCATCTAAAATATATAGAGTTTTCCCTGTAGCTCGCTTAGAGAGCTCAGAAGCAAGCTTTATTCGCTGAGCTTCTCCTCCACTTAAGGTTGTAGCTGGCTGACCAAGTCTAATGTACCCTAACCCGACGGCTTCAAGCGTTTCTAATTTCGAATTTATTCGGGGGATATTGCTGAATAGGGAATGTGCTTCCGTTACAGTCATCGCAAGTACATCAGCGATACTTTTTTCTTTGAATTTTATTTCCAGAGCATCCTCATTGTATCTTCGACCCTCACATACTTCACATGGTACGGTCACGTCTGGTAAGAATTGCATTTGTATTTGTATGTACCCATCACCCTGACAGGATTCACATCGACCACCTTTTACATTAAAAGAAAACCTGCCTGGCATAAATCCACGTGCTTTGGACTCAGGTAAGGCTGCGAATAGTTCTCGGATAGGAGTGAAAGTGCCGGTGTAAGTCGCAGGGTTACTGCGCGGGGTACGACCAATTGGTGATTGGTCAATATTTACTACTTTGTCAATATTTTCAAGGCCTTCAACACCACCGTTTGAGCCGGGTTTGTCCTTAGCGTGATAAAGTTTTTGTGCAAGCCATTTGTATAAAATTTCGTATACTAATGTGGATTTCCCCGATCCAGAAACCCCTGTTACACAAATTAATTTGCCCAGAGGGAAAGAAACATTAACATTCCTTAGATTGTTTTCAGTTGCTCCTTTTACGGTCAGGAACTTACCATTACCCACTCTTCGCATAGCAGGGAGCGGAATTTTTTTTCGTTTGGATAAGAATGCGCCGGTTAATGATTCAAGGTTATTTTCGATATCGTGGATAGTTCCTTTTGCGACAACTCTTCCTCCATTTTCTCCAGCACCGGGCCCCATGTCTATTAAAAAATCAGCAGAACGCATCATGGCTTCATCGTGTTCGACAATTAGGACAGTGTTGCCTAAATTACGCAATTCCTTGAGCGTTCCTATGAGGCGATGATTGTCTACGGGATGAAGACCTACTGATGGTTCATCGCATACATATAGAACCCCCATTAACCCAGAACCAATTTGGGTTGCAAGTCGAATCCTCTGACCTTCACCTCCACTCAGCGTACTTGCGGATCGTGATAATGAGAGATAATCGAGTCCAACATTTGAGAGGAAAGATAAGCGTGAGCTAATTTCTTTTAAAATTTGAGCAGCGATTAACTGATCCCGCGGCGATAAATAAGGAGGATCCGAGTATTTCTCCCATCTTGGTTTGATTTTGAGAGTGCTGGCATTTTGCTGTAGTGCATAAACCCACTGATATGCATCTGCTACAGAAAGGTTCGTGGTTTGGATAATTGATCTGTCGCAAATTGTGACTGCCAAAGCCTCAGGTCTCAATCGATTGCCTTTACACGACTCACAAGGAAGGGCAGTCATGTATCTTTCAATTTCGTTGCGCATATAGTCGGATTGTGTTTCTTTGTAGCGCCGCTCGAGGTTAGGTATCACCCCTTCAAACCCTGAATCCCATTCAAATTGGCGGCCTCTACGTGTACGGTGACGAACTTTAATTTTCCTGTTGTCTCCGAACCCATAGAGTATAGTGCGTTGCGTTTTTGGAGGAAGATCTCTCCATGGAGTATCTGCAGAAACATTTTCATGTATTGCAACACTTCGTAGTATGCTGAAATACATGGCATTTACGCTAGACATTGATCGTGCCCACGGTTTAATAGAGCCCTGATTGATGCTTAGGGTTGGATCTTCGATGACGAGATCCGGATCAATGACAAGCCTCAATCCAAGCCCGGTACAAGTACTGCATGCACCATGAGGGCTATTGAACGAAAAAGTTCGTGGTTCTATTTCCCCAAAGCTAATCTGGCAATCGGCACATGCAAATTTCTCTGAATAAACTTGCTCTTCCAGAGAATCAGCATCCACAGTGAGCATTGTTCCTTGACCATAATGTAATGCAGTCTCGACAGAATCAGTAATTCGGCTTCGTTCGGTTTCAGGTTCAAGCACAAGCCTGTCAACGATGATTTCAATCGTATGCCATTTTTGCTTGTCTAGAATAATTGCGGAGTCTAGCCCGATTATTTCGTTATCGACCCGGACTCTAACGAAGCCGGCATTCCGAGCATCTTCAAATACTTCTTTATGCTCACCTTTTTTGTGAGTTACTACAGGAGCAAGCAGCATCAGACGTCTGCCTTGCTGCGATAAAACTATTTCTGAAATTTGCTGAACCGTTTGACGCTGAACAGGGCGTCCGCATTTGTAGCAATGAGGGTTACCCACTCTAGCGTAGAGTAATCTTAGGTAGTCGTAAATTTCAGTAACAGTACCAACAGTAGATCGAGGGTTATTAGAAACACCTTTCTGGTCTATCGATATAGATGGGGATAGTCCTTCAATATATTCAACATCAGGTTTATCCATCCGACCTAGGAATTGCCGTGCATAGGCAGACAGAGATTCGACGTATCTACGTTGTCCTTCAGCGTAAATTGTGTCGAATGCTAATGTGGATTTTCCTGAACCAGAAGGCCCAGTTATCACTACCAACTTATCTCTTGGAATAGTGATGTCTACATTTTTAAGATTATGTTCGCGTGCACCGCGGATTACGATATTTTCTAAGGACATAGTCCAAGTACCTGTGAGTAGACTTTGTTAAATAGACACTTATTGTATGGATATTTTACGCAAAAGAAACATAGGATCATGTCCCTAGTGGATAAGTGTTTGGTCCGGGACGATAATTAGTACTCGGTTATTCTCAATACGAACCTGATAAGAAACAGTATCCCATGTGTATTTATCCAAACATTCACCTGTTTTTAAATCAAATACCGCAGAATGCAGAGGGCATATAATTTCGCCAGGTTCAATTAAGCCATGAGTCAACATCGCTCCTTGATGAGGGCAATAGTTGTCTAAGGCTCCTATATTTTGGCCGTCCCAAAATAGTGCAATTTCATTTTTCCCATATACTGGATGATCAAATTGAAAGGATATAGATTTTTTGATTTGCAATTCCTCGAGTGAACACAGATCAAACTCATGTGGGATTTCAGATTTCATTAAAGTTATTGTATTTCGATTAAAGGTTGTCCAGCATTTATGGTTTGATCTTTTTTGACCTTAATATTTTTAACTTTCCCCGGTTTCCCCATACGCACGCTTTGTTCCATTTTCATAGATTCAAGCTTGCAAATTTCATCACCAATTTCCAAAGACTGCCCTTTTTCTACGCTGATGGAAACAATTTTACCTGGCAAGGGGCAGCGTATAACATTTTCATCGCCTTTACTTTCTCCTCTTAGGCCCGGCAATTCTGCTTTGGGAGCTTGTTTCCGACGCTGAGGCATCACACCATCAGTCGGCGTTCCAATTTCGACAGAAAAAGATTCTCCATCCACAATAACTTCAACGGGACTTTGGTAGGTGTCGCCTACTTCAATGTCATACCATTCATCATCTATTTTCAAGCGAAGGCGCTTCATTAATAGTCTCCATTCAATCTGTTTACCATAGCCATCCGCCTGCCGTGCAATCTCCATTTACTGGGGGATTGTGATTCTGCGTGAGTTTGCGCCATTATGAACGATAGAGCGATAGAAGCTACAATGCTTTTGTCTACTGAAGCCGGCGAACTTAGTAATTCTTCTAAAAACCCATTATCAAATGTCGCTTTTTTAAAAACCTTATGCTCTACCACTCGCTTAATTAGAGGGATATTAACTACAGGTCCTTCAATTACATAGGCGTTAAGTGCCGATACCATGTTAGAAATAGCCGAATCACGATCTTTGCCTCTGACTATTAGTTTTGACATCATAGGCTCGTAGTATGGTGATACTTCATATCCTTCGTATAAGGCGCTATCGACACGCACGTTATAGCCACTAGGCTCGTCAAGCTTAGTAACTGTTCCCGCAGTTGGAAGAAGCAAAACAGGATCTTCGGGGTAAATACGAGCCTCTATTGCAGCACCGTGTTGTTCAATCTCATTTTGATTCAGTGGGAGCGGCTCGCCCGAGGCAACTCTCAGTTGTAATTCCACTAAATCAACGCCTGTGACCATTTCAGTTATAGGGTGCTCGACCTGGAGCCTAGTGTTCATTTCAAGAAAATAGAAATGCTCGCCGTCACCGTCAAGTAAGTATTCTATAGTTCCTGCATTACTGTAGCCGATATCTTTGGTGAGCATAACTGCCGATTGTAGCAGTGCGTCTTTTACTTCGGGTTTTAATTTCGCGCATGGAGTTTCTTCAACTACTTTTTGATTCCTTCTCTGAACAGAGCAGTCTCGTTCGTATAAATGAATTGCATTTCCATACTTGTCTCCCATAACTTGTACTTCAACGTGAGAGGCATTTTCGACACGCCGTTCAATATAAACTCTGCTACTCCCAAAGGCGCCTTTCGCTTGGCTACGCGCCTGGGCGAGAGCTTCGAGAAGTGACGAGGTTTCCCTGACTACTCTGATACCCATTCCACCGCCGCCATCAGCAGCTTTAATCATTAAGGGATATCCAATTTGGTCGGCAGCTTCAACTGCTTCAGCGTCTTCAATTTCACCTTCAGTTCCTGGTATAACGGGGACTCCGGCCTTAATTGCAAGTTTGCGAGCTTCTACTTTGTCTCCCATTTGCTGGATTATTTTTGAAGACGGGCCAATAAAAATAATCCCAGCTTGCTCTACCGCCTCAACGAATGAGGGGTTTTCGGAGAGAAATCCGTAGCCAGGATGTATAGCTTCCGCTTTTGATTTTTTGGCAGCTTTTATGATTGCTTGGATATTGAGATAAGATTCAGCTGGAGATGCTCCTCCTATGTTAATAGCGCGATCAGCCATTTTGACATGAAGGGAGTGTTCATCTGCATTTGAATAAATTGCGATGGATGTTACCCCTAATTTCTGGCAGGTTTTAATTATACGGCAGGCTATTTCGCCACGATTCGCTATTAGTACTGAGCTGAACATGTTTACACAGTTTATCGTGCGTTTATAAATGGTCCAACTATATTGGACGGTGGATTGTGAGAGATGGACGCCCCCCTCCGACACCGGAGGGCTGATCCTCTCATAATGTTAGTTTCTGAATCCTCCCCGATCTTCACGTGGTCGAGCTTCATTTACATTCAAAGTTCTTCCTGCTAGATCGGTTCCGTTCAATCCTTCAATAGCACTTTGAGCTTGACCACCGTCTGGCATTTCCACGAAGCCAAAACCTCGTGACCTTTCGGTGTAGCGATCAATTGCTACATGTGCTTCGACAACTTCACCAAACTGCTCAAAGGCAGATCTAAGCTCATCATCATTGGTGCTATAACTTAAATTTCCAACGTATATCCGCATTCGGTGCACTTTCTCCTATATACCCAAACAACTCGGAGGCACCGCTACCTTTCGGCGTGTCGGTCCGCTGGGAACTTCTGGTAGCCACTCAAGCTCATGGGCACCCTTTTTAGGGTGACTTCTTACCATTATACTACGAATTAGTGAAGGGGATCAGATTACCCCTATCATATGGTACTGGACTCTACTTTTTCGCTGGACTCCCATCTTCATGATTTGACGAGCAGGACGTGTTGCCTCGTTCGGAAAAGCCCGAACCCATTCTTTATCAATGTGCACTAAATCAGCGTAATCTTGTACGAGTATAGTTACTAAACCGATATCTTCAGCTACACCTTTACCGCTTTGTATTAGGGAAATTAGATTTTGTAATCCGTGCGCCGCTTGCCCTTCAATCCCTTCTACAGGTTCAAGTTTATCGTTACTTGTTGGATCTACTCCGGATACTCCTGATGAGCAGAATAAATTACCCAGACGTGCTCCCATGGGGATTGGGTCATGGTGACCATGACCTTCAATTTCATGGTTTGACCGGTTTGGACTGATATTTCCAATGACTTGAATTTGGATTTGCCCACCCATCGGATACCTGAATGTTTTTCGGGCAGCTTGGTAAGAATTTATAGGCCAAGCTTCAAGGTATACATCCACCATATAGGGCTGATAGGCAAAGTCATTTAAATAGACCCATTGCAGTGCAATATCATCGATAGTTCCGCCTGCTTGCTCCATAAAAACCCGCATATTTTCAAAGCATTTATCTGTTTGTGCATCCTCCCCAATGACCGGTTCTGCTGTAGAAAGATCCCAGGGGACAATGACAGAAGAGAAAATATAATCACCCATACGTACGCCATTAGGTAAAGGGTCTTTGTGCGTGAGACCCTCTACTTCGATACATGTTCTTTTTTCATCAACTACCCCTATGGCTTGTAGCTGCACTCCCTCTTGATTTGGTAGAGGATAGGATGTAGTTTTTCGCGCAGGTCTGTTTTTGGGGTCAGGAAATAGTTCAAGCCAACCGGCATTAATATGTGGGCGGAAATCCTGGTTGTCTATAAAATTAGTAACTAACCCAATTTCGTCTATTGAACGCCCTGCTGCTTCAACCAAAGATTGCAAATTACTCCACGCGTTTCTAAATTGAAGCTCAGGATTTGCCGGAATTTCTCCAGTAATGAGATCAATTCCTGTAATACCCGATGTGAAAAATAACCCTCCGACTTCAACAAAATCTGGTGCAACACTACCGAGAGGTGATAATCCGGGGAGATTGGTAATCTTTTTAATTTTTCGGGAGGGAAATTTTATATCTGAAGCAATAGAAGAGGATGTATTGGGCCTGAGCCGAGGGCGAAGTGAAGCATTAGTTAATCGCGGTAGAGTTTCATAAATTACTAATGCCTCAGCACCGGCTAGAGCTAATTTTTCATCCTCATCCTCATCCTTTGAACCACTAACTCCAATTCCGCCAATAACTTGACTCATTCTATGAAGGGTAATACCCCCATGGAGGGTGGTTATTTTAGTATTTGACCAGTCTGCAACTGTTCGTCCGTCATGCTTGATCTGCTGCCTGTAAATTGATGTATCGCGTGCAATATAGGCGGCTGTGTAAGCTTTACGTTCAGCATTCTGCACATCGCTGGCGGAAGCTCCATCCTGACGCACCATTAAGACCATCTCTCCATTCTCATCTACTAATGCAACCGCAAAAGGATGACTTGAAGATGCTCCTTTTGCGAGAACAGCTTCTACCGCTCTTTGAGCTTGTTCTACTCCAAGCGTTTCTTTCGTAGGCATAATTAAATCCCTTCCACGGAAAATACATTGGAGATAGCGGCGGTTTCACGTATTCCTATAATGGACTGATATTCTGGAGATTTATACCAAGCATTTAGCGTATCTATGTCTGAGAATTCAATAATTACGGTACGATTTGGAATCCATTGCCCTTCTAACAGATCAGTTTTTCCTCCTCGAACTAAAAACTTGCCGCCATAACGTACGACAGTATCCAGTACTTGATTGCTGTAATTTTTATATAAATCAGGATTCTGGATATTAACGTTTGCTATTAGATACGCGCTCATAGTGAAACTCCTAGTGCCTGTAGCCCGATACGTGCTAAGGCTTCATCTCGTGTAGTTGAATTGCCACTCATAGCGATTCCTCCGATAACTTGTCCCCCTTCAGATTTAATAGTAAGGCCTCCCTGAAGGCTGGTTAATTTTGGATCACCCCAATCTGCAAGACTACGTCCAGTAGCCTTAATCAGGTTATCTCGGAAAAATACCGTATCAATCCCTAGGCGAGCAGAAGTGTATGCTTTTGCTCGAGCCCGCCCTAGCATCCTTGCTGGAGCACCGTCTTGTCGCATGCATAGAACTTCTATTCCATTGGAATCAGTTATGGCCAGTGCGCCAGGGTTATCAGATGGAGTGAATGAATTAATGATCGCGTCTCGGGCTTTAATCGCTTCATTAAGACTTATATTTGCTGTATCAAACATGTTAACCCCTCCTCAATTAAAGGCATATTAATACTTTTATTTAGGTGGAGGAAGAAGTTAAGGATTGCGGTCGAGAAAGCCGATTAGAAGTTGGTTATATAAGAAGGGATATTCGATTTGAGGCCAATGGGCACAATGGGGAAGGAGAATTGTAGTGCAGTCAGGTATTGTTACCCCTGCTTTTAATGCAGCATCCATTAAAATCTCTCTATGCGTTGCGGGGTAGAACCAGATTTCATCCCTGCCATGTAGCAAGAGCGTAGGGCTAAGGATTTTTTCTAAATACGATACTGGAGCATCTGAACCTCTTCTTTTGATTTGGCCCAAGGAGTTTTCCTTAGCGAATGCGTAAGTATTTTTATCCATAAGTGTATTAAAGCGCAGCTCAGTAACAGTTCCTACCATCTCGTGGTCTCTATCAAAAAAGAAATCTGCAGTAGCAGTACGTAGATCTTCTAAAAGTAATTGAGGCTTATTAAACATTTTTCGAACAAAATCATTTCGAGGAGTCGCACCTAAGGAGCCAAGCGTACTTACTTGAGATGTTTCGATTCTCGGTTCGCCTCCGCTAAGAGTCAGACTAGAAACTAATTCAGGGTGCTCGGCCGCATATTTACTTACGGTCATACCACCCATTGAATTTCCTACAAGATGACAGCGGGATATTTCCATTGCTTTTAGAAATGAACGTAAAAAACTCACAGGATCTGGAGTATTTTCTCCATGAATTTTTGTTTTTCCAAATCCAGGAGCATCCGGAGCCGTTACTCGATATCCTGCTTTTACAAGTGCATTGAAATTGAGAAACCAACACATAAATGCACTTGCACCTGCTCCACCAGTATGCATTAGTACTACGTCGCCTTTCAGGGCTTCACCTTCCTGGAAATAGCAAGTGTCAACTTGGATTTGATCTACAGAAATGAGTATTGATTTAGCGCTGTTTATATCCATTTTGACGAAATCCCTTCAGTGTCATTAATCAAGAGAAGTACTGTGCAGTTTTAGTAGCAAAGGGCCTGCAGCCTCTAAATTCTAATTGACGCCACATTTCATAGATCGTAACGGCCACCGCGTTTGATAAATTTAAACTCCTGTTGGCTGGCATCATAGGTATGCTGATGCAATTTTTGGTAGGCAAACTATCTAGTAGTGTAGATGGTAATCCGACGCTTTCGGAGCCAAAAATAATTGAATCTCCATCTTGGTATTGGACGCAATGATATGAAGTATTAGCTTGAGAACTTGTAGCGAAGATACGATCTATTGATGTAGTACCAAGGAACTCTTCTAAAGAATCATGAATTATGACATTTGTTAAATCACTGTAATCCAATGAAGCGCGCCGCAACGCACTATCAGTTAATTCGAAGCCAAGTGGTTTAACAAGATGTAATGTAGCACCGACGTTTGCACATAGGCGAATGATATTTCCAGTGTTTTGAGGGATTTCAGGTTCTACAAGTATTACGTTAAATGCCAAGAGTTTTGTAGCCTCCCTTATAAAAAACCAAAGCTTCACCATTTTGGTTTTCGATATCGATAACTTCGCCAATGAATAAGGTATGATCGCCCGCAACAACTTCCTGAGTGACTTTGCAAACCATTGAAGAAAGAGCATCCTCAAAAAGTGTAACTCCTGAAGAATGGAGGATTGCAGTACTTGGTAAAATCTCACGTTCAGGGGATGAAGATCTTCCATAGTAATCTCCAAGCGATACTTGATGTGCGCTAAGGAAATTTAATCCGAAGTAGCCACAATTGGTTATGGACATACAGGTTTTTCCGTTTGTAGATAAGCTTACCAGTACTAGCAGAGGGTCTAATGAAACAGACATCACTGCATTTGCAGTTGTCGCATAGGGTTTACCCTCTGGAGTGAAGGTAGTAATTACGCTAACCCCTGTAGGGAAATTACGCCAGGCCAATTTGAACAGATCAACAGAAGGTTTCAATGGATTGAGAAAGCCTCATTTATTTTTGAGCCCTAACCATTCAGGGACTACACGGAACAAGTCGTCTTCTTTGTTATGCCACCCATGATCCCCTCCTTCGAGATCAATCCAAGTAACGTTGTCGTGACCACTGCATAAATTGGCCATATCCCTCCCGGCATTCAACATACGAGGGTGTGTTTCTTCAGTCCCAGTCAAAATTAATAAAGGGCAATTGATTGCGTCTGTATAAGATTTTGTAATGTCGTAATGTTCAGAGCAATGCCGGTCTAGATAGACATCTGCTGAAAAATAGCCACCAGGGTTTGGGAAATTTAAAAACATTATTTCGTGACCTCGGCCTGCCTCTACCAAAGCTTTAGCATCGTTATAATTTTTTAAATGCTCTTCGGCCATTTCGCATTTTGTGTAATAGTCGTGCGAAAAACGAAGAGGAGCTAAAGAGATTACCGCATTAACATGCGGGTCTTGGTTTTTTGCTTGAGCGAGAACGACTCTAACTGCACCAAGGCTGCTGCCCCAGATTCCTACTCGTTGGTACCCTCTTTCTACCATAAAATTGACCATGGCTTTGACATCAAGATGAGTTTCAGACAGTTTTTCATAGGCGTTCCCAGTTCGAATATTCCCCGCTCGACCCCCTATTACGTCGTGTCCTCGTGTATTGAAAAGAGCAGTAGGTAGTCCCATGTCTCTTAATTTCATAGCTCGAGGATTAGAAGGCGAAAGATAGAAATTCCCTCCAGATCCATGAATCATTACCATAGCGTCGACGAGAAGATCTAATCGGGGAGTCTCAGGTTCAAGGACGATGCCACTCAATGTTACTCCGTCCTCAGATTTTGTATTTACTAAATCAACCAGCATAACTTACCTCCATAGTCTTTTAACATTAGCATGAATTTTAAGTTCGGCAACTATAGTGCATCCTCTGTTATTATTTATCCTAATCCAATTTAATTGGTGAGTATTTCAACTAAGGATCGGATATGAAGCTTCATGAATATCAGGCCAAACAGCTATTGGCCAAATACAATGTGCCTGTCCCCGAAAATTATGTAGCTGCTACAGGGCCTGAAGCCAGTGCAGCAACTGAAAAATTGGGAGGCGAGTCAGTAGTGAAAGCACAAGTGCATGCGGGTGGAAGAGGGAAAGCAGGTGGAGTCAAAATTGCCAAGACTGCTCAGGAAGCTGCCCAGTTCGCCGAAGCATTAATTGGCACTACTTTGGTAACTTTTCAAACAGGTCCACAGGGTGCTCCTATACACAAAGTGTTAGTAGAACAGACTATGGATATAGTGACCGAACTTTACCTTAGTATCACAACAGACGGTGGACGTCGGCTTCCTGTAGTGATTGCATCTGCAGCTGGAGGGATGGAAATCGAGGAAGTTGCGCAGAATAATCCTGAACAAGTATTTACGGAACCCATAGACCCTGCGATAGGTTTCCAGCCCTTTCAAGGACGTCGATTGGCTAGTCAATTAAACTTACCAACTTCACAGATTAGGGCCTTTTCAGCCTTAGTGGATGCTTGCTATCAGGCATATATGGACCTCGATTGCAGTATGATTGAGATTAATCCTTTGGTTTTAACTGGAGACGATAAACTTTTGGCGTTAGACGCAAAAGTTAGTATTGATGATGACTCTCTATTTAGGCATAAGGTTGAAGCGGATCTAAGAGACACATCTCAAGAGGAACCTCTAGAAGTGGAAGCATCTGAAGCTGGCATTGCTTATGTCAAACTTGATGGTAATGTCGGTTGTATGGTTAATGGTGCAGGTTTAGCAATGGCAACTATGGATACTGTGAAATTTGCTGGAGCTGAGCCGGCAAACTTCCTTGATGTAGGTGGTGGTGCAGCAGAAGATAAAATTAGCCATGCAATATTGCTTATGCTATCAGACCAAAATGTTGAGAAGGTGTTGGTTAATATTTTCGGCGGTATTTTACGTTGTGATATCGCAGCAAGAGGGATTGTAGATGCATATAGTAAAGCAGACAGACAGCCACCTTTAGTGGTTAGGATGCTTGGAACCAACGTGGACGAAGGCAAACAAATCCTGAGTGATTCAGGTATTTCTGCGACCATGGTAGATACTCTAGAAGAGGCTGCCGCGGCAATTAAGGGGTAGTAGAGAAACAATGAGTATTTTAGTAGACCAAAACACGAAGCTCTTAGTTCAAGGGATTACAGGACGTGAAGGTAGTTTCCATGCCGAACGTTGTATGAGCTATGGCACAAATCTAGTGGCGGGAGTTACACCCGGAAAAGGTGGGGAAAAATTCATGGACTCTGTTCCTGTGTTTAACAGTGTTCAGGAAGCAGTGGATGAAACTGGGGCAAACGTTGCTCTCATTTTTGTTCCTCCTCCTTTTGCAGCAGATGCAATATTAGAATCTGCGGATGCAGGTCTTCCTTTGGTGGTTTGTATTACTGAAGGTGTTCCTGTTAAAGATTCGACTATGGTTATGCGCTATCTCAAGGACAAAAGCACCCGGTTATTGGGACCCAATTGCCCCGGGCTTATAACTCCAGGGACAGGCACAAAAATCGGAATTATGCCAGGGAATATACATATGCCGGGTAATGTAGGAGTTGTATCTAGGAGCGGTACTCTAACTTATGAGGCCGTAGACCAGTTGACCAAATTAGGTATAGGTCAATCTACTTGCGTTGGTATTGGAGGAGATCCTGTATCAGGGACTACTTTTTTGGATGTTCTAGATATGTTTAATAACGACGCCGAAACAGAGGCAATTGTTATGATTGGCGAGATCGGCGGAACTAAGGAACAAGAAGCTGCTGCATTTATTAAACAAAATATAAGAAAACCTGTGGCTTCATTAATAGTAGGACAGACCGCGCCTCCAGGCCGCAGGATGGGCCATGCAGGAGCCGTAATTACGGGGAAAGCTGCTCTTGCATCGGAAAAAATGCAGGCACTTAAAGATGCAGGTTGCCATGTAATTAACACCCCTGCCGAAATCGGATCTACAGTCAAAGCAATGCTTTAAAGCTGATATCAGTTATCCTTAAGGTATGCTGACTAAAAGAATTATTCCGTGTCTTGATGTAACCGGTGGCCGAGTGGTCAAGGGTACTTCTTTTATTAATCTGCGCGACGCGGGGGATCCCGTTGAACTCGCAAGGTTTTACGACGAACAGGGAGCGGATGAACTTGTTTTTTTAGATATCACTGCCAGTTCTGATAATCGTGAGACCATTATTGAAGTGGTAGAAAAAGTATCGGAAGAAGTCTTTATCCCTTTAACCGTGGGAGGCGGAGTACGTTCCTCTCATGATGTGCGTAAGCTATTAAATGCCGGTGCCGATAAGGTTTCAATGAACAGCGCAGCAGTATTGGATCCTCTTGCTTTCATACGTGCCGCCTCAGCATTTGGTAATCAATGTATGGTAATTGCAATTGACGCTCGTCGTTACAGATATGGAACAACTACTGCACCTGAGGAATTTTCTCAAAATATCAAAACTAAATTTGACGTCGACCTTGCAGTCAGTAGAAATTCTGGATGGGAAGTTTATATCAATGGCGGTAGGACTCCCACAGGTATTGATGTTTTGAAATGGGCTCAGTTTATGGCATCTTCAGGAGCTGGAGAGATATTGCTGACGAGCATGGATGAAGATGGTCAGAAAAACGGATTTGATATAGCCCTGACACGTTCAGTTTCTAGTACGGTGACAATTCCTGTAATTGCAAGCGGGGGTGCGGGTAATGCGAATCATTTGGTAGAAGCAATTACTGAAGGAAATGCGGATGCTGTTCTTGCCGCATCGATATTCCATTATGGAGAGTGCTCGATTGATTATGTTAAAAGGCTATTTATGGAGAATGGTATAGCCACTAGAGTCGTGGTTAATTAGTATGATAAATCGTAGTGAAATTCAATTAATTGTGTTTGATTTCTTTGGCACACTTGTCAAAAACGAAGCGAGCGAGTGGCAACAGACATTGAAGAACATAGCGGTTGATCAGAATTTGCCTGTTGAAGGGATGGATTTTTGGCTAGAATTTTCTAAGCATGAAGTAAATTTTAGGAAAACGAGAACCAATATGATAGACCCCGGTAGCAGTCCAGCTTTTAGAACCTACAGGGAAGCTTGGAGGGACGCGTTCCTCGAGACCTTTGCTGGAATGTCCATTTCCGGTGACGCTGATGCCGCAGCAGATTATTCAATCGAACGACTTACTGATCAGGAACCTTTTCAGGATTCGGATGAAACTTTAAAAGCTTTGAGTGCGCACACTGATGTGGCAGTTCTATCAAATGCTGATGATCGGTTTCTTCACGGTTCAATTCAATACAACCAATGGGCGTTTAAATATATAGAGTCATCAGAAAGCCTTGAGTCATATAAGCCTGACCCTAGGATATTCGCACGTTTCATTGATAAGACAGGAATTGATCCAGCCCAAGTGATTTATGTGGGGGATTCAATTTATGACGATGCCCATGGATCAAAACTTGCGGGGATGATTTCAATTTTAGTAAATAGGGATCAACAAACACCTGGCCGGACTCCTCCCCCAGACACAGGAGAGATACTTAAACCAGATTACACGATTCATTCGCTGTCAGAATTACCTATACTGCTGGACGGAGATTAAAATGGACAACGTAGAAGGGGCAAAAATCTTATTAGACCAACAGGGTTTGGTTTTAGCCATATGCCAAGATGATCAAACAGATGAGATTTTGATGGTGGCATACATGAACCCGGATTCATTGGCCAAGACTATTGAAACTAGGGAGATGTATTTTTATAGCCGTTCTCGTCAAGAAATTTGGCATAAGGGTGAAACATCCGGTTCTTTCCTACATGTTTCTGGAATGGAGATTGATTGCGATGGAGATGCACTCCTATTTAGGGTTAAACCTGATGGTCCAGCTTGCCATACCGGTAAGAAATCATGTTTTTTTACTGAAATAGCTGAACCGGTCGTGTTCTCACATCATCAACAGGGGCCTGGCATTATTGATGAATTGTTTCAGACTATTCAGAGTCGTAAACAATCGATGCCTGCTAAAAGTTATACTACGCAGTTATTTGAACAAGGAACGGCTCGAATTGCCCAAAAAGTTGCTGAAGAAGGATCTGAAGTTGCCTTAGCTGCTGCTACTAAAGATATTGATAATCTACCCAATGAAGCTGCAGATTTGGTTTATCATCTTTTAGTACTTTTGGCAGATGCTAATCTGTCTCCTGAAGACGTATGGTCGGTTCTTCGAAATCGCAGAAGCTAGCCTAAATGGAGATTGCCCTATGAACCAATTAGAATTTGGCGTATGGGACCAAATGCAGACGTATGAGGTTCTCAATGCGTACTCTGCTTCAGACGTTTACGAAACGCATATCCGGCAAGGCCAGATGATGGAAAAGGCGGGGTTTGGTTATTATTGGACGCTCGAGCATCAAGGGTCCTATGTAGGCGCAGTTACTTCTCCACAAATATTTCTCACCGCCTTGGCAAGGCATACTGAGCATATACGTTTAGGCACAATGATCTGGCAACTTCCATTCCATCATCCTATTAGGCTTGCCCAGGATGTTGCTATGCTGGATCACCTTTCGCATGGACGGGCAGAATTTGGTACAGGGATTGGTGTTCATGAGCATGAATTTATGCGATGGGGTATGAATTTTTACGATCGCCAAGAAATGGGCGAGGAAGCTTTGGACATAATTGAACTTGCGTGGAAAGGTGATGGAACAGTCACCTACGAGGGTAAATTCTGGCAAATTAACGAGGCAATAGTCCAACCTTCCCCTTATCAAAAACCACACCCTCCAATTTGGGCGGCGGTGCATTCATCGCGAGCTATTGAGTTTGCTGCCAAACGAGGGTATGACATGGCTCAGAATATAGATACAGATGAATCGATGGTTAAGAAATTTGCGGAATGGAGAAAGTTGTGGTCAAGTGCAGGACACAAAGGCCCAATGCCTCGGCAATTTCTGATGAGAGTGGTTCATGTTGCTGAAACTGATGAGAAAGCACATGAGCAGGCGAAGCGATATTTGATGGAAGCTAACTCGCTAGGTCGAGAATTAGTTGCATCATCTAGATTAGGTTTCGGGTCTAACCCTCGGGGCATGGGGTCAGAGCAAACTGAGGATATTCAGGAGCGAGGTCGAATATTCAGAGAATGTGCAAAGTCATATGACTTTTGGATAGAAAATGGATTAGCTCTTGTAGGGTCTCCCGAAACTGTCATAAGGCAAATAGCTGAAGGTCGGGAAAAAATCGGATACGATCATTTTGCGGGTAAATTTCACATTGGGAAAATGCCTCATCCGATGGTGGAAGATTCTATTAAGCTCTTCGGAGAAGAAGTTATTCCGGCGTTCGCGTAAAACTTCTATCCAATGACGTTAAAAGATGTCTTACTAATTTCTCTTCCAGTAGAGATAAGTGCTAACTTACTAGCGTAAGGAGTATCTACTGCTAGATCTGCCAACAAGTACAAAGCTTCTCGCATGGCTTCTTTAGGCGGTTCATAATCTATTCCTATGGCCTGAGCTAGATCGATTGAGTGAACTACTAATTCTAAGATCCTCGTACGGAGATAATCCCCAAATTTAATTCCTCCGTTTACGTAGGAGATTACAGTATCTTCCTCTGTGGAATGTAACGTTTCCAGGGTTGCAATCCATGCTTCTTGTAAATGATGAACTGGTTCTTCGCCGAGTGCATTTCCTGCCTCAACACCACCGGCTGCTACGCGTTGATTTGCTCCTTCCGGGCTTAAGGAAATTTGATAGTGAAGGGCAGCAGATTGAACGTCTAAGGATTCACTTCTTTGGGAGCCGAATTCTTTAACCAACTTGATAGATCGACCAGTATGCCCTACAAGATCTCGAAAACTCCATTGATCGAGAGCATTAGCATCCCATTGATTGGGGTCTATTTGTCGAATGACTTCGAGGAATGATTCAACGGAGTCGATATATGCTGATTTCATGATTTAATGCTCCCGGACTTCAGAGTAACGATTTCCTTAATTCTGACGCGACAGATAACCAATCAGCTTCTCTTGGAAGAGTTATTCCACCAGATTGCATTTCATAAGCGCTTGGATCATTTGAACCTGGAGGTTCTATATTTTGGTCTTGTAAGGCTTTTACAGCATTGAGAAGCCGACGGCGAGTTTTAATAATCATTACGTCGCTAGTCCCGAGATGTTCCCGGTTACGTTGATATATAGGGCTCATACTTTCAGTTATAGCTTGATCTTGTAGATGAATCCCATCAATTCCTGTGTAACTGCCACTGATTCCACTGTCTTTTCCTAA
>CENY01171348.1_pt1 | contig 59372 bp, 56 predicted proteins | sample 356181 | NCBI WGS metagenome assembly CENY01 (sample SAMEA2619840, study PRJEB7988) | marine metagenome | isolation source: saline water (ENVO:00002010), including
TGCACCCATTATTGGTGGCATAAGTTGCCCGCCTGTAGAAGCAACTGCCTCTACAGCACCCGAATAATGTGGAGTAAATCCGAGACGTTTCATTAGAGGGATCGTAAAAATACCAGTTCCTACTACGTTTGCAGTTGCACTGCCACTTATTGTTCCCATCAAACTGCTGCTCACTATAGCTGCTTTTGCTGGTCCTCCTCTAAATCGTCCTGTAAGTCGGATCGCAAGATCTATAAACAATTTCCCGCCACCTGATACATCCAAGGCAGCAGAAAATAGAATGAAATAAAAAACTACCTCAGCACTCACCCCAAGTGGAACACCAAGTAAACCTTCAACACTTAAAATCTGAAACTCGATAAATGTAGGCAATTCAATGAATCTGTGACCGAGATCTCCTGGTATCAGATGTCCAGCAAAATTATAAAATAAGGCAAGTACAGCAACTGAAGTAACTCCCCAACCTAACAATCGACGTGAGGTTTCAATAATTAATAATATATAGATACATCCTGCCCAAATATAACGAATAGGTACTGGATCTACATCTCTTATTCGGTCATTCAAAAAACTCCAGTCGTTAAAATACATCATAGAAATAACAATACTTAAAAAAACTAAAATATAATCAAAAAAATGTATTGATCCATTTTTCTTGAAAGGCTTCGTCAAAAAAACAATTGACATCGCTAAACTTAGATGAATCGGGCGCGAAATAAAGACATGTAACATACCAAAAAAAGCCCAGTAAAGTTGAGAAAATGACCATAAAATGGCTATCACAGAAACTGGATTTAAAAATCTCTTCATAAGAACCTCACAAACATTTTTATGCTTTCAATTTCATAATTATTCCCAAGTTCTTACGGGAGTATTCGTAAGAATTTCATTGCCGGTATCTGTTATTAATAGCATCTGTTCTATATTCGTTCCACCTACTTCAGGAATCACAAATTGAGGTTCTATACAAAGCACCATGTTTTTCTTTACTTTCTCATCATTATCCGGACGAATTATAGGATTTTCTACTGTCTCCAACCCTATTCCATGACCAGCCATCGGAAAGAGATATTTGCTACCTTCCGGAATCTCTTCATCAAGTTTTTCACTGGCTTTTTTATGTATATCGGAAACTGCAATTCCTGGTTTAACTGCAGAAACTGCACTTCGTAAAACTTCAACCGTTAATTCAAGCATTTTTGAAATTTTCGCATTAATCTTCTTTCCCGGCACAACAAAAGTCCTATTAACGTCAAAACCATATCCTTCTACTGCGCCAACATAATCAAAGCGTATCAAATCGCCAGACTCTATTTTTCTCTGTGTTGCTTGTGGCCAACGAGAACCCCAACTTGACCAAGGACCACTGTGAACTCTCACATAACGAACAAAATCTGCACCGGCTTTCATGCCTGCAGCATGTCCCTCCGCACAAAGATCACATTCCCTTACTCCAGGTTTGATTGCAGCAAAAATACTTTTATACGCAAATTCGGTTATTTTTGCGGCTTTTCTAAGATACTTGATTTCCACTGGAGTCTTTTCGGATCTCAATTGCTCTACAATATAATTTGAGTTTACAAAATTAACGTTATCTAAGTTTTGCTTTAGATCAATATACATGGTTGCAGGCATTATATCTTCACCAGCAATTCCAACTCTCCCATTTTTTTTTTGAAGACCTTGTTCCAAATAATCAATAATAGCTTTAGAGAAATTTGTCTCTACTTGTACATCATCGATGTGAACCATATCCTCTCGAAAATTTCTGTGATCAACTAACAGTAAGGGATTAGAATCTAAAGGTAACAATAAGACACCATGCCCCATACCCCGAACTGTAGGACTAAAAGCGCCAGGAGGGAACGGAGGGAAGTGGTTTGTCAGGTACGCAAGACTTCCCATTCTGTCGTAAAAGGAACGTCCAATTACGATCAAAAACTCTATTTTCTCCTTCTCCATTAAAACACGAGTTTTTTCCAATCTAGATTTTATTTCTTCCTTTGTAACACCAATTCCATTTTCTAAAACCATAATCTTTTATCATCCCTATTTAAAACGAGGTATAAGTTCTGACACAAGATTTTCCATCTGCTCTACTTGACTTCCTCCTGCAAAACGAATGATAAACGTAGAAGCACCTATATCACTGTAGGAACGAAGCTTTTCTTCAACCTGATCTCCATCCCCGACTATAACGAGAAGTTGTTTTTGAATTTCGTCAAATGTTTTATGATAATATTTTGAAAGAAAATCACCAGCCTCTTTTTTCGCCTTTTCACCATTTGGATTTATATTCATCGTTACGTAAAGACATTGAGGAATATCTTCTAGATTCTTTCTATCGTAATCCTCACCATACTCTAGTATGGCGTTCCAACACTGCTGGTAAATGTCCGGAGTAATTGAATTAGTTATCCATCCATCAGCTAAACGGGCAACACGACGTAATCCGGATTGAACAAAATTACTAGCAATCCATAACGGTGGGCCTCCTTTACTAAAAGGTCTTGGTTCTAGGTCTACATTTTCAAAAGAAAAGTGTTTACCAGAGAAATTACAATTTCTTTCACTCATTAACAATTTCACAATTTCAATAGTTTCAGAAAAACGTTTTGCCCTTTCAGAAATTTTCACCCCAAGTGCCTCAAATTCATCTTTCAAATCTTCCCGGCCTACTCCTAAACCAGGAAGGACTCTCCCAGAGAACATACAGTCAAGAGTTGTCAATGACTGAGCTAACATAATTGGATGTCTTAAAGCAGCAAGTAATACCGCAGTACCAACCTGAACTCTTTTTGTTGATGCAAGAACTGCAGCCCACGTTGTAAAACTTTCCATTCTCGGCTTTGCAAGTACACTATCTCCTAACCATACAGAATCCAAATTAAGATTTTCAGCTTTTTGGGCTAAAGTTACTATTGAAGTCATATCAGGGGCACCGCCTTTTGCAGATACAACGACTCCTCTTGTAGGAAGAAGATATCCAAAATGAAAATTCTCCATAATCTAACCCTCTTTAATGAAAAGAATCATAAAACGTAAAATTTATTCCTTTATACCTGCTATTGCCTCGAGAACGTGCTCTGGTGTAATTGGCAATTTTCTTATTCTAGCACCGCCAGTTGCATGATATATTGCATTACAAATAGCAGCAGTAATGGGATTTATTGCTACCTCAGCAAGTCCCTTCGCGCCATAAGGACCATAGGGATCAATAGATTCAAAAAAATCGTGTTCTATAAAAGGCACATCCATCGAAGTTGCTATCAGATAATTATGAAAATTGCTCCCCTGAATTGAGCCATCTATCTGGTTTAAATTTTCCATTAGGGCATAACTCATTCCTTGAACTGTTCCCCCCTCTACTTGTCCCTCCGCACCCAAGCGATTAATAACCTTTCCTGGATCGTGTCCACAGAAAATTTTCAAAACTTTAACTTCTCCAGTTTCTATATCGACAAAAACTTCTGCCCCGTGGGTACTAAAAGAATATGTAGTAGATGGATTTCCATATTTGTTCTCATCAAGAACCTCTCCTCCCGCCAACCATGTCCCACTTCCTTTTATAACGTTGCCTTTCTTCTTCACTAACTCTACAAGAGATATTTTTCGGTTCGGCAGTGAAGAAATGATCACTTCATCATTAGAAATGTGAAGTTGATCTGCAGATACCTCCAAAAATTCAGAAGCAACAGACAATAGTTTTTCTCTTAAGTCTTCTGCAGCAATTTTAACTGCATTTCCCCCTATCAAGGTTGTTCTACTAGCAAATGCACCCATGCCAAAAGGCATATAACCTGTATCTGTAGGTGGGACTTTGAAATTTTCAACTGGAATATTCAGGACTTCCGAAGCAATAAAAGCCATAACACTAGTAGCCCCTTGTCCTAAATCAGATTCTCCAGACCACATTTCAATTTTCCCCTCTCGATCTATTCTAATTTCACAACTTGAAGGATCAGTATCATCTGGTCCAAGTTCCACAGAGAACCCTTTATTGCCTGAAACATGAATACAACTCGCCAATCCAACACCTATTCCCTTTCCTCCTTTTTGCCTCTTTTTTTTCCACTTGATTTTATCTACAACATATTTAGTAGCGTCCTCTACTGCACAGCTTGCTATTTTCCAACCATGTAGAGAAACATCTCCTTTTGCTGTGTAATTTTTTATTCGAAGTTCCGCAGGATCTATTTGCAGGTTATCCGCAATATCATCTAAATGACTTTCCCATGCATATGTTGCTTGCACATTACCAAATCCTCTCATTTGACCAGATGGAATTAGATTAGTATAAACGAGTTTTCCTTCAATCTCAGATGCAGGAGTTTTGTATAAATTATCTGTTCTTAATGCTATAGAACTCATGATTGCTGGTGAAAGTGAACTGTATGCACCATTATCTGCAACAATTTTTACACGTTTTCCCAAAAGAGTCCCATCCCTTTTCCATGCAGATTCTAAGGAAATATGGACCGGCATTCTTGGACGCATACAAGTTAAATCTTCCTCTAAACTAAGAAGAAACTTGACAGGTTTTCCAGCCTCTTTAGAGAGCATAGCCGCTATCAATGCAGCTTTTACGTCTAATTTTCCACCAAATGCTCCTCCAGGTTTTGTTTGTATAACACGAAAATTATCCGCTTTCATATTCAAAATTGGTGAAAGCATAAAGGTTCGAATCAAAAATGCAGATTGCAGGCATCCCCATATCGTTATTTTTCCGTTAGGGTGAGAATCAGCCACACATCCTGTTGGTTCTAAATAAGCCTGGTGAGCCAAATGAGTATGGAAATCACCGTCAAAAACTTCATCCGAACATGAAAATGCTTTGTCTACTTCCCCTCTTTTAATATGAAACGCATTAGCTATGTTTTGAGAATTAGATTCATGCAAAATAGGGGAAGTCTTTTCCAACGAAGAAAATGGATCAAAAATTGCCGGAAGAATTTCATAATCAACCTTTATTAAAGAAATTGCTTCCTGCGCAGTTTCTCTATCAACTGCCGCAACTGCAGCAATTTCATCTCCTATATATCTAGCTTTGTCACAACAGAAAGCAGTCTCATCTTTCAAATTAATTCCGAACTTTTTATTTGTTGTATTGTTTTTTGAAAGGACGGCGGCCACACCGGGCAGATTCTCTGCATCTGAAGTATCAATTTTTAAAATTCTTGCGTGGGAATGAGGACTCCTTAATGCTAAACCAACCAACATATCTTTTAATTTCAAATCATCTATATAAGCAGTACCACCTGATACTTTCTCAGCAGCATCTATTATAGGCAATGGTTTACCTATTATCTTTGAGTTCATTTTCGTCCCCGTCATCAACTATTTATATCTTTTCTAATAACACGGTAACTCATCTAAAAAACACAAAGAATGTCAAACAAAGCTTATTTCTAAGTCCTAACTATAACAATTCGCTATCTTTTTTGGTTGATGATCAATAAAATAATTATAAAATTTGAGAACTGGATCGGAAAAAAACTCTTAATCAAAAACAACGAAATTTAATCAATAATTGCCCAATCTTTTGAAAATTTATCGAGTTCGGATTTACTATATTCGTCTATAATGTGAGTACGATCCGGAATTTCAATCTCTTTTTCTTCTCCACAAAGTTCTGTTGTAAAATATCTTTGGCCGGTATCGCAAATATTTGTAACAATATTTTTAAGATGAGGCCTTGAACGTGCGAGTTTAATTGCAGCGATAACATTACACCCAGATGAAATCCCACAGAAAATACCTTCTTCTTTTGCAAGCTTTTTAGCCATTTCCAACGATTCTTCAGTCGAGGTAGTTACGATACCTTTTAAGATTGATAAATCCAAAGCTTTTGGGACAAATCCATCCCCAATACCCTCAATCCCATGGGTCCCCCATTGTCTCTTACTTAACAATGGGCATTCTGATGGTTCAACTGCAAAAATCTCAATATCATTTTTTTTCTCTTTCAAAAATTTACCTATCCCGCTAATCCATCCTCCTGTTCCCTGAGAACCTATGATTGCATCAACCTTTTCGTTTAGCTGTTCCCAAATCTCAGGACCAGTAGTTAAATAGTGAGCTTCATTATTGTCTAAATTGTCGAATTGAGCAGGAACCCAATATTTCTCGGGATCTTTAGAACGAATTTCCTCTAGTTTTTGAAGTGCTAAATCTACATCGCTTTCTCCTCCTGGAGTGAAAATAAGTTCACTCCCATAAGCACGCATAATTTTTTTTCTCTCAACACTCATTCCTTCAGGCATAACCACTGTACATGAATAACCTTTTACCGTTGCAACAAAGGAACATGCTATACCAGCGTTTCCAGTAGAGCATTCTAAAACAGTCATGCCTTTTTTTAATTCGCCTCTCTCCTCAGCTTTACTAATCATATTGTAATAAATTCGATCTTTCAGACTCCCGGTTGGCGAGTACCATTCTATTTTCACAAAGATATCACTTGAAAGATCAGAACCTACACTGTTAAGTTTAACTAAAGGTGTCCCACCAATAGCTTCAAACATATTGTTTGAATAAATTTTGAACCTGTCCCACGAACTTTTTTCAATAACCAATTGCAACTCCAATCAAAAAAATAGTGTTAAAAAATTATTTTTGTTCTAATTGAGGAATAATCTCTTTCGAAATTACTTCAATCTGTTTTAGATCATATTTATATGGGACAAAAATGATACGATCTAGGCCAGTTTCGATATGTTCTTGAATCTGTTCAATACATTCATCTACATTCCCAATAATTGCGCTTTCAGCTGTAGAATCACTCCAATCGGCATAGTCCCATTCAGTCCTCAACCATTCTTGCATTGGACCAAAAATTTCTGACCTCGAATCACCAATAGCTATAGGAAGTTGGTTTGTACTTTCTAATATAGTTGGGTCCCTACCAGCATTTTCAGCATACTCACAAACTTTTTTCCAAGACTTTAGAAAGCTATCCGGAGTATAAAAATATGTGAGCCAACCATCTCCTTTTTCACCAGCTCTTTTTAGAACTCTATTAACATAACCTCCAATGAGAATTTGAGGCTTAGGTTTCTGAACTGGCTTTGGAAACATCACCGAGTTTCTTAAATTATAATCACCGTATTCCCCTAAAACCATATCTTCAGTCCAGAGTCGAGTAATTATCTCAATATTCTCATCCATAATATTTCCTCTTTTCTCAAAAGGAACTCCTACAGCATCAAATTCACGCTTATACCAACCAGATGCCATTCCAACTATTAAACGTCCTTCAGAAATCTGATCAATACTTGCAAGTTGTTTCGCTAAAACCAGAGGATTCCTAAGAGGTAAAACTAAAACTCCTGTGCCAAGTTTAATCTTTGTTGTTTTCGCGGCAACTGCAGTTAATAATGTTAATGAATCGATTATCGGGAAATGTGGTTCTACACCTAATAGTATATGGTCCCAAACCCACAAAGATTCAAATTCGAATTCTTCCATTTTGACAGCATAATCTAATAATTTCTTTGGATCAGGCAGTTCTGGGTATGCAGTAAAATTTCGCATAGCAATACCAAATCTTACATTACTCTTCATAAATTTCTCCAAATCACATGGACAATTCACACCAATCAAGTATCGAAAGGGCTAGTGTCTTAGTCGCATCAACCACATCATCTACCAAAACCCACTCGTTATTTGCATGCATTTGTGTAGTTGGACCCGGCCCAAAAATGACCGTTGGAATATTTGCAAAACCATTTAGAAACCTCGTATCAGCTGCACCTTGTCTTCCCGAAATTTCTGGAATTTTGCCAGTGACTTTTTGATAACAACTAGCAACCGTTTTTACGATTGGGTGCTCAACATCAACTTCTGCAGATTCTGCATAATAGCCTGTAAAGACTACCTCGGGAGGGTTCTCCTTCATCCAAGAATCTTCAAATGCTACAGTATTAACTTTATCAATTAAGCTTTGTTTTGCAGCATTGTGATCTTCTCCTGGAACTGTAGCTAAGCTTCCCTTCAATATACAAGTATCGGGAAAAGCACTTGGAAAACTTCCAGCTTCCATAGAACCTATCATACAGGGAATCGCATCAATTACTTTTGGATAAAGTGGATGCTCGATCGTCTTCAACCTATCTTCTTCAAGTGCTGAGACTGCCTTTACTATTTTATAACCTAAGTCAATAGCATTTACACCTTCATATCTTCTTTGTATACCTGCTGCTTTACCTCGAACTATAATTTCAAACCATATTCTTCCGATACATGCAGGTTGAATCGCATTTTCACTAGTCTCACAACAAATTCCTGCATCAGCCGTATAGCCTCTGAGTATAGTATCTAATGTGCCATGACCACTTAATTCTTCATCAACTACAAAATCCAAAATAACATCGCCCTTTAATTTTCTTCCAGATTCCATAATACTTTTGACTGCCATAATGATTGCAGCAACTCCGCTCTTCATATCGGAAGAACCTCTTCCATAAAGGCGACCATTTGAAATTTCTGCAGAAAGTGGATCAAATTGCCACGAATCTAGAGGACCATTAGGGACAGTGTCTGTATGACCATTAAGTAGAAGAGATTTTCCACCTCCTGTTCCTTTTAAAACTGCAACAACATTTGGTCTTCCATCATACCCCCTTGTGACAGGCACATACTCAGAATGTTTTTTTAATTCCTCCCAGTCTGACTCCCAAACATCAACATCAAGACCCATTTCACTTAGAAACTTTGCTATATATCTCTGGATCTCACCCTCTTCCCCAGTAACACTAGGAATCTTAACCAAATCAGAAAGCAAATCTATTATTTCTTCCGACCTACTCTCTATTTCTTTTAAAAGAATCTCTTTTTCTTGTTGCACCAATGTTTCTCCGAATTTTAAGCGGTGTAAACTTTATCAGGATCTAAAATTCTTAGAGCACTTAACTCTTCTTCTGTTGGAGTATCTGTTCTTGGTATATTCTCGGGAATCACAAGTTCAAAACCTGTATTTTCTTTTACCTGTTCTGCAGTTACATCAGGATGTAACGCTTCTACCTGCATCCTTCCACTTTCATCAAACCCAAGAATCGCCAAATCTGTGACAATTCTGTACATTCCGCCAGAGATCAAACCGGAATCCTTTCGAGTGCTCCCACCACTAATGTATCCAGGGCTTGTTATAAAATCCACTTTGTCAACAAAACGACGTTTTTCTTGTGGCATAGCAACAATCATATTCGAAAGACTTGCAATATCATTTCCACCCCCAGTTCCGGGTAATCTCACTGAAGGATTATCAGCACTTCCAATGAAAGAACTATTTAAATTTCCATATTTGTCTATTTGAGCTCCTCCCATAAATCCAACATCTACATAACCTCTTTGCAACAAGAGAAGAACTTCCGTAATACTGACCAACATATTGGCTTTTCTAGTACAACGTTGCTCATTGGTTGTCGGCGGTAATTCTCCAGGAACAATATGTGGACCTATAGTTCCGCCTTCGAAGAGAATGGTTAATCCAGGCGCGTGCAATCTTTGTGCAAGTGTAGCAGCCAATAAAGGAATACCCACACCGGCAAAAACCACTTGGCCATCTTTTAAAGCACGCGAACTCATGATACAGAGGAGTTCTGAAGAGGTAAAAGAATTAGAATTAATCGTCATAAATACTTCTCCCTCTTTGAGTTGCATCGAGAATTTCATCTATTCCAATTAAATCAAGGTATTCATTCCAATTTTTTGGAGAGTAATAAAATTTTTCCAGATATTCTTGAACCCCTTCCATAGGGTCTTTCCGTGTAAGATCGGCATAATAATCCATATGCGAAAACAAGGGTTCATAGACCCCATAACATTCATGAGGAACACAACCATATGGGACCTCAACTACACCATCAACAGTGAAAAAAGGGATCTTCGTCAAATCAGGAGATCTTCTTATTTTATCATTAGAAATGATTCGTTCAGTAGTTATGATTACACGATTTGCGGCCATAGCCATATCTAGATCCATGAAAGTCAATCCGTCTAATTGTGCATTCCCAAATGCATCACATCGTTGTACATGTATAAGCGCAACATCAGGGTTTAGAGCGGGAACCAATAAGATTTTTTCTCCTGTAAAAGGACAAGGAATCTCTTTCAGATTTTCTAGTTGATCAGCAACATCAGATCCCATCATTGATCTCATCGGCATAAATGGAACTCCCATAGCCCCCGCCCTATAACGTAACCCAATGGACATATGACTCCATTCTCTATAGGTCGCCAAATTATTTTCTGTAAAATGTCTCATTACTCTTGAAACACCCCATACAATTCCTTGACTAAACCAACTAGTTTGAATCTCTTTTCCTATTCCAGAAGCAAAAATCAGATCTCCTTCCGTAGAAACTATGCTTCTTGAAAAAGTCAAATCTTTTTTCTTAGCTCTTATGAGTGCCCAAAGAAGAGCAAATGATGTTCTTGACGCCGTTGAACCACCAAGTGCTATATGATCTCCATTAGACACAAGTGTTGAGGCTTCTTCCAAACTCATCACTTTCTCTCTAAGTGACTTATCCCTATCCTGAGTCCTTTTTCTTAATTCTAAATAATCTAGAACCATAAAGATCTCCCAAAAACTAATTCAATGTATTTTATTTATATTTTATCATACATGGATATGAGCAAAAAAAAAAATATTAGTATTCAAAAACGGTTGGGACCTCTACGGGAGTTTGCAACGCTTTAAGTGCCACCCTTACTGCACCTAACCGCCAGGCTTCTTCGGCCTTCTTTGTCATGCTTGGATCCCCAAAAGGGTGGTGAAAATGACCAGCTTTATTATTTACTATCCTATTCGCACCTATATCTTTTGCAACATCTGGGAGACATGTGATAAGTACGGTAGGAATATCTTCTCTTTCAAGTTCTTTTGCTAACGCAGCTCCGCTACGTGTTCCTGTGCCTCAGGTTGCAGGTAAAATCACACCAGCAACTCCGCCATTCTTTAGTTCTTTAGCCCAAGACTGTCCAATTTCTTGCATATGTCCAAAAGCTCCCCCATTACCGCAAGTACTAAAGAAATCCTCATATACTTTAGCAATCTCTCCATTATCTTCAAAAATTCGGAGTGCATCTAATGGAATAATGCGATCAGGGTCTTCATTTACAAAAACCGTATTAAAACCACCATGAATAGAAATAAAAGAATCCTGTTCGAGTTCCTTCTTTCCTGAAAAAGAATACATCCCCCATTTATTAGTTCTAGAACCAGGTATCTTGTGAGGATTATCTGGTGGAACCATTCCTCCTTCAGATGCAATTGCGATAACTGCTTTCTTTAAATCAGAAATAGGTTCAGGAGGATCAACTTTGTCCAAAACTGGGACAATCAGTTCTGATACAAAAGGAACTCCTTTTATTTTTTTAAGAAGCATGTCAACTGCTCTAGGTGAAGCGGAAGTTTCAAGCTGAATATTATACCTAACTCCTGAAGGGAAATATCCCTCTTCTTGTGCAGAATTTAATTTTTCTCCTGATACCAGTTTCAAACCAATTTCAACAATCTTATCTAACGCACTTTCCATATCGCCAGCTGACGATCCAGTTTGAACTATAAGAACATCTCCTTTGGCAGCATCAATTCCTGGATTTTCTTCAAACATCCCAGTAATAACTTTGCAATCATTTTGCAAAGAAATTTCCTTGCACAACTTCGCACAGGCAAGTCCATAGCGACCTGCATTAAAAGCAGGACCTGCAATCAAGAGATCTGGAGAGTTTGCCTTAAAAAATTTATTTATTTCTTCATAGACAGAATTCTCATTTTTAAAAAAATAATTATCTCCACAAGAAATCGTACCTATTACCTTTCCATTTTTCCCGAGTATTTTGTCTAGCAGCACTCCTGGACCAATTGGTTGATCATGAAATTTTAAGGGCTCATCTGCAACCTCTTCACCTCCAGAACCAGAAAAGAATTGATTCAGGAAATGTACAATTTTAATTTCACTCATAGTGTCTTAAGCCTCCACTCTGAAAATTGAGTTAGAATCAAAAATCCTTGCCAACAAAACCATTGATATCTAATGCCCACTCCGTTGCGTAATAATCTGAGTTAGTTATTTTCAGATTTCCACGTGCGTCAAATTCTTGTCCACCATACAAAAATATTTTTTCTGAACCAATTACCTTTTCCATCGCAGGAGCGTCAACTTTATCTCCATTTGCGCCTTTACTAACGATCGAATTAGCCTCAGGAACATGGTAAACTAAAGGAAATTCATCAGTTCCAGGTCTTCCAACTTCGTAGATGATTGGAACAGCTGTAATATCCATTTGCTCTAGAGCCTGAACAGTTAACCAATAATCAACAGAAGAATTTCCGCCGCCTTCAAATGATAAAACTGCACCATCTGCTTTAAGAATTTTTGCAAGCTTTGCAACATACTGAGCAGACCGCTCTTTCAAAGCTTGATTATCTCTATGACCTCTGGTGAGAATCATTCCAACAAAGTTCAAGTCTATTCCATGACGACTATACAATTCAAGAATTAATGGCTTATTGCAATGGAGATAAGTCGGAACTTTCTGCGAAGTTTTATAATTTCCCCCAACGACCGCTCCATCCAACATTTCATTTGGATGGATAAGAGTAGGAAGAGAATCTCCCAAATCTTTCCCATACATAAAAGTTTGCACCATAGGAGCTTGATGCATTACTTGATCTACATAAACAACTTTGGGAAGTGAAGGATCAACATCTGTTAGTTCGTATACTTTTGTTTCCTTTGGAGACATATCTTTTGTCAAACTAGCAAGCCATGAAGAAATTTTAAGAGTTACAAGCCTGACTGCATCATCATGCTCAATATTCGTCGCACTAGAAAGAGGGAGGAATCTAATTACAAGATTCAAGGTATCAGAGTTGGTACAAAATTTTGTGCCTGGTCCTGACATATCAATAATACCTTCACGGCAAGTCATAATGCCCGTCTGAGGACCTAAAAAGAACGTTGAACTCAAGACACACATCCCTGAAAGTTTATGAGTCAAACCATCTCCTGCTGTTCTTGCTGGGCCTAAAAAACCAGGAAACTCGGATGAATTTCCATTTATCTTATGGATTGGTTCAACTGCATCTAATACATTCGTGATCCTAACTGAGTCACCTGGAAGAGCTATATGAAAACTAACATCTTCAAATTTTTCTTCCTCCATTGCCATATCCCGAAGTTGTTTAAAATTCAGTGTCAACAAGCCATCAGAAAAGGTAGTCTCATCTCCTTCCACAATATCTTCAACAGGGAACAAGCCCATTTCTAAACGCACTTTATTTTCCTCCGAAGTATTTTAAGAATTGCTTGCACGCATCTCTGACAAATTCGATTTAATTTCTTCTAAATCCAAAACTATTTCCATCATTTTCAATTTTTCTTCGTAGATTTCAGGCGGAATTAGATCCCTAATCTCTTCTTCAAGAACATGATAAACTGGAAGTCCCAACGAGACTCCCGCCAATGGCCCTGCCCAACTTGGATCTCCTTTGGTTAGAGTTTCAACCGCTATTTTCAATCCGTCAGTTGGCATCCCCAAAACAACCATTAAATTCTCCGAACCATACTCTTCAGAAAGCTTTTTAATAGTTGCCTGATTATCCAGATCCATTGCACCCGCAGAAGTTCAAACAAAACATTCTGTTTTCTGAAAAACTATTTCTCTTCCTGAAGCCTCAAGACATTCAGCAATAGTAGGTCCAGGGATACCGTCTCTTTCTCCAAGGACAATAACTTTGCGATCATCCATAAAACCTCCTTTCCAAATTTAAAATCTATACTTGAACAACAACAGAAACTCCATCTGCACTCCTCGTCATGCGACCAAGAAACAGACTTCCTTTTGCAACAACCATAGCCCTTTTAAGAATTCCTTCTCTCAGATCCTTAATAGCATACCCTAGATAAGGTACACCAGCAGGAATGTGACCCTGAGTAGGAGAAAATCCTGGCATACCTTTTTCAAGAATGAAATCTTCAATCTCTTCCTTTGCCAATTTCTTTTTCATAACTGCAAGAGCTGCTATAGTCTTATAGTTAACAAGAGGGACATCGCCTGCACCAGCTGGAACAGTTATCTCAGGATTATGAAGCTCGACACAAAATTTATCAATATCGAATACTGACAGATTTGCTTTATCCAAAGGCCTATAAACTAATGATTCAACCATTTCTTGAGGCGAAGAAGCGCTTCCTATTCGATGATGGCCAACAATTTCCAAATTAATATAAGGAGTCCCATCAGAACCATCAGAAGACAAATAGAATGCTACGCCACCTAACAAATCCTCAAGTATAGGAATTTGTTTCTCCATATGAAAATGAGCCTTCATTCCTAACTTGGCCAAAGAACCACCTCCTACTACCACAACATTTTTTACGACCTTAGATTGAATTAGTGATGCAGCATGAATAAGTGCATAAACTGGTGCCGCGCAAAAAGCCTTGATATCCATTCCAGCCGCATTTTTGCAACCTACCATTTCTCCAATCGCTTTTGCCAGATTTCCTCCACCTCGATTATAGCGATCACCAATAGCCTCTTCTGAACAACTGATAATATATTCCACATTCAATGGATCAATTGATTCTTGAATCAATAGACGATTTAGGGCAAATGCACCGCTTGCTTTTGCAGATAGATTTTCCAATAAAATTTTCGCATCTAAAGACTCATCCTTGTCGTGATCCGAACGAAAGCAACCTATGACTTTTCCATCATTCTCAATCGGCAATGAGTTATTCACATCTATATTTTTTAAAATTTCATCAATTTCACTTCCTTTTTCTAAGAACTTATCACTAAAAATTTTCTTTGCAGTATTGCTAGAATTATTGTTTGAATTAATAAAAGAAGAATCCAAGAAAAAAAGATCGAAATCATCTGCAGATTTCAAAAGCATATAAAAGGTCGATTGATCCATAATTTCACCAAAAACTCCTTCTCTAGTTGCTGAACTTAGAAGGTTTTCAAACCAAGGCTTCGATTTTTCTTGGAGCTTTTCCGGTTTCAAATTGCCAATAAATGTTTGATTTGGTGGATAAGAAACTACTTCCTCAAAATTACGGAGATTTTCATTCAATTTTTGCAGGAACCCATTTCCTGAATCTTCAATTTCCCGATGGCACTTAGATCCAAAACGCACCAACTCAGGAACATGAACAAGAATATTGGCTGCTGAATGAATATATGATTTAGTATTCATTGACATAAAATTAGTCTAATGGAATTATTAGCAAAAAAAAAACTAATAACCATTTTTAAATAAATTATTTTGAATTATGAAGAGGACAACAATGACCTTAAGAATAAATGACGAAGCACCAAACTTTATTGCTGAAACCACACAAGGGACTATTGATTTTCATGAATGGATCGGTGAAGGTTGGGCAATTATTTTCTCTCATCCAAAAGATTTTACCCCAGTTTGTACTACAGAGTTAGGCTTTATGGCTGGACTTAAAAACGAGTTCGAAAAAAGAAATTGCAAAATTCTAGGTATTAGTGTGGACGGAGTATCTGACCACGAAAAATGGTCTAAGGATATTGAAAAATCACAGGGTCACGAAGTGAGTTATCCATTAGTAGGAGACCCGGGACTAGAAATCGTCAAAGCTTTTGACATGCTACCAACAGAGGATGGAGATTCCTCAGAAGGAAGAACTGCCACTGACAATGCAACTGCACGCTCAGTTTTCCTGATAGGGCCAGACAAAAAAGTCAGAGCAACGTTAACCTATCCAATGAGCACAGGAAGAAATTTCCATGAAATCCTTCGTCTTCTTGATTCCTGTCAATTAACTGCCAAAGAACAAGTTGCAACACCTGTAAACTGGCAACAGGGAGATGATGTTATTATTCTCCCAGCGGTTTCCGATGAAGAAGCCAAAGAAAAGTATCCCGAAGGATGGGAAACTCCACTACCTTATATTCGAATTGTCCCTCAGCCAGATTCATCAAAAAATTAAAATGAAAACGTTAATAACAGTGGTGGTCATTTAAAACCACCACTGTTATAAAAACTCTAAATCTCTACAAAAATCTTTCCACTTTTATAAGGGTTTGCACAACCGCCGTAACCCCCAATTCCTTCAACAGACTCTGTTTTGCTGTTGTTCACTGTATTATGAATTTCACCTCTAGGGATATAAATAAAATCCCCTGGTTCAGTCACATGTTCTATTTTTTCCTTACCTATATTCCAAATAGCCTTTGGTCCAGACATGTGATACCACATCAAATCACCATTTTCGTGATAATGGGGTTTGCTAACAGTATCAGGTGGAAAATTCGTCCTTACCAACGTTGCAGTCTCTATACCTGTTGTATCATCTGTAATTCCAAATGTAAGATTAAATCCTGGTTCATATTTTTGATCCACAGGAAGATTTTTAACACTTAAAACTTTCGCCATACTGTATTCCTCCTTTAAAAATTAATTTTTTATAATTTGAATTGGGGCTCTTCCAAAAATTTTGCCAGAAGCAAGGTCTTGAAGTGCTTGTTCTGCATCTTTCAGATCATAAGTACCAGAAATCACCGGCTTTATTCTTCCGCTTCCGACCCATTCAACCGCCTCACTTAGTTCTGCTTTATTCACATATCTTGAACCAGTAACTAAAATTTCATCATCTACAAAACGTGTAGGATCGCATTCGAAAATTTTTCCTGGTTGGAACCCTACAACCACTAACACTCCTGTCCGTGAAACCGAACTAAAGCTTTTAGGCAAAGTCAAATCTGTGCCAACCAATTCCAAAACAGCATCCGCGCCTATTCCTTCGGTTATTTCAAGAACTTCATCAGCAAAATCCTTTTTAGCACTATTGACTATATGATCTGCCCCTAAATCTTTAGCAGAAGAAAGTTTCTGATCATCAATATCCACAGCAATGACGTTTGCTCCAAATGCTTTTGCAATCTGAACCGCATGAATCCCGACGCCTCCACATGCACCGACTATCAAAACAGTTTGCCCAGGCTGAATCTTTGCTCTAGTTTTAAGAGCCTTCAAAGGAGTTGCTACTGGGCTTACAATTGTGGTTGCCAAAGCAAAATCGATGCCATCAGGAAGAAAGCATAGATTTTCTTCAGGTACTGCGACATATTCTGCATAACCACCATTAGTATGTGCACCAATGTATCCCTTAAAATTCAGGCACAAAGTATTTCTACCCACTTGACAAAATTTACAATGTCCACAAGTAAGATAAGGGTGAACTACAACCTTGCTTCCTTCTTGAAAATGTTCCACTCCTTTTCCCACTGAAACAATTTCTCCGGCAATCTCATGTCCAAGAATGAGCGGCAAGTTTCCTCCTGCCCTTCCATCTCTAATGGTCACATCGAATTGATCAGGAGCACAAGCATATACACGTACAATTACTTCTGAATACCTAGGTTCAGGATCAGGAATTTCCTCAAAAGATAATTCCTCTCCCCACTTTTTTAGAACCATAGCTTTCATTCAAAATTTCTCCAGATTAAATAGAACCTGCAAATTTTTCTCCAGCAATTAGCCTCCCTAGTTTCCATCTACCGGTATCATTAAGACCATCTATGTGATAACACATCATAGCATCTCGCATATGTCTTTCTGCAGAATGAGTTGTCATGTAGCCATTCCCACCGAAGATATTCATAGCACTAGAACAAACTTGTGGAGCCATGTCGCCAGTAAAAATCTTAACTCTCATTCCCTCTTTATGGTCATACTCTCCTTCAGATGCATTGTCTGCATGCCACGCAGCCTTCCAAATTGCATCTCTAGCAGCAGAAATAGATATGTACATATCTGCTATACGTTGACGAATTTCATCGTGTTCGATTATGGGAGACCCACCTTGAACACGAACTTTGGCATAATCGATAGCATCCTCATAAGCTGCACGTGCAATACCTAATCCAAAAGTTGCAGTTGTTGGAGAGTGCCTCGAGAAAACTCTTGACATATAGGGAAGACCATCATTAACTTCGCTTAACCTCCATTCGTCAGGCACTTCAGCATCTTCGTAAATCATCTCGCCGTTCATAAGTAACCTGCATCCCATCTTTCCGTGCACAACTCCTCTTGTAAACCCATCTAACTCATCAGGCATAATAAATAGAGTTACGCCCTCATTAACTGGAACATTCGAATCAGTCCTAGCACATAAAAAATTGATATTACTCATTGCAGCACAAGCAATAAAATGTTTTTTCCCGTTCAATACCCAGTTATTACCGTTCTGTACCGCGGATAATTTCATCCCTCCATCAATATTGCTTGCGGGACGAATATTATCAGTTCCATGATCGGGTTCAGTCATTCCGATTGCCATAGTACTTGTGTCCACATCCATAAAGCGTGGCAAGAATTCTTTTCTTTGTTCTTCAGTCGTATGTTCACATAACATCTTCGCAAGCTTCCATCCTTGATGTATTACGGCACCAAAACCTGCTTCCCCAGCTACAAGTTCTTCTAATAAAACTACATGATCAAAAATACCCAAACCTTCACCACCCATTTCCTTAGGAACCGTCAATGTTCTTATTCCTTCTTTTGATGCTTTTCTTAAAGTATCAAATGGAAATGGATTGGAGGGGTCTATTCCATTCAGCCGATCCCATTCCTGCGCATTCGGCTTCAATTCAATTCTTGCAAATTCTGCAACTTTCGACTGCCAATTTTTAAGGTTCTCATCAAGATTATAATCAACCATTTATGACTCTCCCAATAATTTGTATCATGGCAAACTTCTATCATTCATCTCTGGAAAATTTGGATCATTAGCGTCATGAATCCATCGAGCAAGTTCTTTGTTCCTTGCCAACATTATTTCGTTAATATCTTCTTTTTCCCATTTATAAAAGCCTAACCCACTTTTTACTCCAAGGGCACCTTCTTTTAAGAAATCTTCTAAAATCTTCGAATTTACTCTTTCATGATTCAAGTGAGGCTGAATATTTTTATGCACATCAGAAATAACATCAGTTCCTGAAAAATCGGACAACATCAAAACTCCCAAAACAGGAAAAAGTCTTGATATAGATCTAAAAACTTTATCTACTGATTCAACCGTCGCCGAACCTTCCTGTATAATATGAAAAGCCTCTCTTCTCAAAGCAGTTGTTAATCTGACCCCAATATGACCTATTGTCTCCTTACAAACCACGGGTGTCTTACCAACCCCCCTTAGAATCTCAATTGTTTTAGACAAAGTTGCATCACTCGTCTTATCACCTGGAACAACTTCTACGACTGGCATCAAAAATGGAGGAGTATAACTATGAGTAACAATACATCGCTCTGGATTTTGAAGTCCTTCTACAATTTCAGAAAGCAGAAGACCTGAAGTTTCACTCGCAAGAATCACATCAGGAGATGCAATAGAATCCATTTCAGAAAAAATCTTCTTTTTCAAATCTAGTTTTTCACTTGTCGACTCTATTATGAAATCGCTTTCTTGGACTACATTTTTAAAATCATTTTCAAAAGAAATCAACGAAAGAATCTCTTGTTTTTTACTGTCAGAAAACAACCCAATGTGTGTGCTAAGTTCCAAACTCTTAGAAAGTAGTTCTATTGCTCTTTCCGTTCCATCTTTTGAACGATTGAAAACCAATACTCTATAACCAAATTGGGCAAATTGAAGTGCAACTCCATGACCTACGTATCCACCTCCTATAACACCGACTTTTTTTACAGTTCGAAAAGTTGCCAAGGCAAATACCCCTTTTTTAGAAAATAATGTGGATTAGCCTATAGAAGAAAGTGATGCCGTTAAGTCCACAATACTTGCTTCTTTCTCAATATTTTTCACCATATCAATAACTTTATTCGCAGTTTCATTGTCGAGAAGACCATCTACACAGTCTCTAAATTTTAATTCTACTTCTTCTAGAGACAAAGGCATTTCTGCTTTCCCCCGAGAGGTGTAAACAGTTCTCTCATACAACTTTCCATTCTTTGAAACAACTTTCAACAAAGTTGGTTTAGGCAGAGGGTGTTCCCACTCTAATTCACTATCAACCTTCACATCAATTTTATTCATAAATTTTTGAATATACGGATCGTTTACTTGTTCGTCTGTGAAAGTTTTTATTGTTAAATTACCATCTCTAAGGACTCTTGAGAGGATATATTCTGCAGAAAATTTTCCTTGCAACCCAGTTTTTGGTTTATGATAACTCAAGTTAAGATAGCCACTTTCTAGCAAACCTACCTCAATTGATTGTACATCCTCAATCTTCAAGTCTTCTTCTCTGATGATCGAAAACATTCCTTCAATTGCGTTATGTGAAGACATGCAACAGGGGTAAGGTTTAATATCTACTCCGGGGAATTCAAAACAAAATGGATTGCCTAAACTACCTATAAAATCTCCTTCCTTTATTTTCTGCAATTTACTAAAAACACTTACATACCCAGAATCAGCTTCCAAAATATTTTGATTAGCAGTCATTCCAAGAGATGCTAATTCAACAGAACGAACACCTGATTCTGCTGCCATTCCAGCGTGAAATGGTTTTGTCATAGTCCCAAAATTAGCACGCAACCCAGAAGCATGTGAGGATGCAATTCCTAAGGCAAAACAGGATTCATCAATAGAAATTTCACTGAGATGTATAGAAGAAACACAAGAGCCAATGGAACCAAGTACCGCAGTTGGATGCCATCCATTCTCATACAACTCCATATTCAACACTGCTCCCAATTTAGAAGCTACTTCAAAACCTAAAAGGTAGGCTTCCAAAAATTGTGCGCCCGAGCTTTGTTTTATTTCAGAAAGAGCTAAAGATGATGGAAAAGCTGTAACACTCCCATGACCATTTAGAAGTTTATTTGAATCATCAAAATCTAGAGCATGTCCCATTGTTCCATTTGCTAGAGCTGCAAATGTTGGAATAGTTTTAAAAGACTCACCTAAGACAGTACAATTACCAATCCCTTTTGCGTTACCCACATAATTTATAATTTTTTCTGCAACAACAGTTTTTCTACCTGCTATAGCAACTCCCAAAGTATCAAGGATCGACTTCTTAACTTCTTGAACAACTTTGTCAGATATATTATTTAAATTAGTCTCTTTAGCGAATTCTGCCAAATCACGAGTTATGTCAGCCACAAGTTCCTTTCTGTCTTATAATTATTCAGGATGACTTCTACTCCTACCCATTGGGAACTAATTCTACTAAGTGACACTTATCTAACCAATTGCAAGATATGTTTTGCCCCATCGACTTAGACCAATCATCGCTTTAAAAGAGAGGAGATTTTCATAGATACCTTTAGAAAACTCAGAGAATTTTCTGACTTGTTATGAGAATCGTTCATAGACTCAGACACTGAATTTTCTGCGAAGCATAAAATTTATTACATTAAAGCACTAAAGTGACATCTATTAAATATTCTAGATATGCAGATGTTCATAAATTTCAAGAGTCATACCACCTTTAATAGTTCCACCATTTAAGTGTCCACACAGAACTTCCTCATTGTTTCCCGGACCACCACTTAAAGCCATATGAATATGAACATAAGGGCTTGGGCTTTCCCAATCTTCTATTTCATGAGGAAGCAATGCAGGGGGTGGCTCTTCTGGCCAACTTATAAATCCTAAAGCTATCAGTTCTCTCCAATCATCAAAACTTCTTCGATCAACATCATATCCATCCATTGTCTTAAAACCAGAAATCATTTCTGTTTGAGTTAGTGCGCCCATTAAAAAAACAGTTCCGGCCATAATCTTTTTTTCTTTTACGAACGCATTTAAAATAGGATGAAAATCATCACCTTTCTCAAACTGCAATTGAAAAATTCTTCCTAATTTTTTTTCATACGCTTTCATTTCTTCTCCTTTTGAAATCTTCCACTTTTTTTCTAAAGATCAGGCATAGCCTTCATAAGATTAACCTGATTGGTACTACCCATATGAAACAATTGAATTGCGTCCCTATATACTTTTTCAACTGGAGCTTCCGTCATAACGCCCATACCACCCCAAATTTCTACAGTTTTTGTTGCAATATAATTTAAAGCCTCTACAGTAAATGCCTTCGTAACACGAGCTAGTTTGGGATCATCATCAATTCCATTATCTATACTGCAAGCAGACCTCCAAAGCATAGAACGTGAAGCCTCAAGTCGAGTAAACATTTCAAGGAGAAGCGTAGAAATAATTTGATGTTCAATTATCGGCTTCCCGCCCTGGACTCTTTCTCTTGCATATTCAAGAGCTAGTTCATAAGATCTCTTTGCTATTCCTAATGCAGTCGCAGTTGCCTCCACCGTTCCAATATTTACCACAGCCTTTCTACTAGAGTGAAATTTACCTTCTTCTCCCAAACGGTCACTAACAGGAACTCTAAGATTATTTACAATGACTTCATTCTGCGGATATAAACGAAGACCTACTTTGTCATGTAGACGTCCTATCTCTAGTCCATCTTGGGGAGGAAAAACCATAAACCCAGTAACCCCTTCTGTCCAAGGTACTGTTTTATCTGTTCTTGCAAGAATAGAAATATATTTGCACTGTGCAGAAAGTGCTATGTAATGTTTCATACCGTTTAGAACGTAAAAATCTCCGTCTCGGACAGCTGAAAGCATGGGTCCAGCTGAAATTTTTTTATCGTAAGGAACTGAATTATCACTGCCTGAGTTTGGTTCTGTAAGACCTATTCCAATACAATATCTTGGATCTTTTACATAATCAGGAAGGATTCTTGCAATCTGCTCCTCAGATGCAGCTGCTAGAATTCCAGAAATACCCTTCCAATTATGACTATAGACCTTCGAAACAGCAGCTTCTCCAGCAGACAATTCCTCAATCACAAGAACTTGAGTTAATACACTAGCACCATGCCCTCCATGCTCTTTTGGAACAGCTAAATTATTAAATCCTAATTTAGAACCCTTTTCTACAAGATCCCAGGGAAACACATCTTCTCCATCAGGAAGACGATCAAGTTCAGCACAATTTGGAATCAATTCATCTCTAGCAAAGTCACGAGCTAACTTCTGGAGCCCTTTTTGCTCTTCACTCAAATGGAAATCCATTTTACCTCCAAAGAAAACACAAAAACAGATAAATATAGTAATATGAATAATACTTATCTTATCAGATAAAAATTATTTGGGGAAATTTCCCAGAAAAATCAAAATTAAGGAGAAAACTATGCCGAAAACATTAGAGAGATTACATTGGAAAGATGCCCCAGATATATGGGCCCCCTTTATTCCCATTATTAAAGTGAAAGGTGGAACAACAATATATCTTGCAGGAACAACTGCAGCCCCTATGTATCACCATCATCCACACCGACCAGAAGAATTCGAATCTATTCCTGATGATATGGAGGGGCAAGCAAACGAAATTATGAATAAAATAAAAAAGAGTCTAGAAACCGCTGGAGGTTCTCTCAAGGATGTAGTCTCTGCAACTAGATACCTAAAAAACATGCAAGATCAAGATGTCTTAAATAAAATCTGGGAAGAAAATTTTGGGGAGAATAGACCTACAACAACTACGGTTGAAATTTCAACATTAGCAGCACATCCAAAACTTCTTCTCGAGGTTACAGTAACTGCCGTAATAGATGAATAAATTAAGAAGAATTTAAAAAATTATGAATGGTAGAGAGGAATTCCCCTCTTCTGTGCTCAAGTTCCATATAGTGAGTACCTTCACTGAACACAATATATTCTCTCCCTTTACTATTTTTTAATTTCTGGAAAAGTCCCCAAGCTTCCTCATGATTGGCCGCCCCGTCGTAATCTCCATAGATCAAAAGAACGGGGCACGTTACCTTGGAAGCATTATAAAGGGGTTTATTTAAAACACGATCATAGGCATCCAGCAACGAACCATTTGAAATTCTTACTGCTGGTATATTTTTAGGATGTTGCTCAGTCTCCGTCTTGAACATCTCTTCAAAATACTTCTCTACGATTTTTTTGTCTCTCCACTGAAAATGTTTGTTTCCCGGAATGTGTCCCCACCATCTTTTCTTCAAATCTTTCTCCGTACACCAACTCCATGCACCCTTTCTTTCATCCCATTTACCTGGAATCTTAGGATTTTCAAAAGAAGTTGCTCTTTTTGAATTATGATATGAATAGTAAGGAGCATATAAAACCAATTTATGTACTTTGCTAGGATTAGATGCTGCAAAAGCAGCAGAAAGAGTAGTCCCCCATGAACGACCTAAAAGACTTATTTTTCTTATCTTTTTCTTTTTGAGAATAAAATTCACAACCGAAGCAATATCTTTTATCGCTTCTTTCCCTCTTATTACAGGAGGATTTTTTAAAGGGTCCTCTAAAAATTCCTTTGGTCTAGAAGAAAAACCAAAACCCCGAACTGAAAGTGTGAATACATTCATACCTTTCCCTGCATGGTAATCCATCCAGGAATATCCCGGCACTGGCAGATCAAATGCTATTGGGCCTGCACCAATCCTTCCATGACACATTAATAAAGTTTCTGAATTTGTAAATTTTCTTTTTCCCTTTAGACGTTTCTCTCGAACATGTAATTTAATTTCGGGATCTTGAGAGTCGATTAAATAGTCTTTTGTAATAATTTCAGGGGAAGGCATAACTGAGAACTCCAAAAAATAATACAGCTTGGTGCCCGGAGCCAGAGTCGAACTGGCACGAGGTCGCCCTCGCAGGATTTTAAGTCCTGTGTGTCTACCATTTCACCACCCGGGCACTTCGCCTAAAACATAAATTACAAATAGTCGCAACTTTTTGCAATAGATAGACCTTACATTTGACATCGGAAACCTAACATAAAATTTAAGGGCATTCACATAACAATCAAAAAGATTTCATATTTTATTCATTCTTAAAAATTATTCTTTCTTTAACTACTCTCTCAAACGAGGACTAAAATACTTAAAATAGGATCTCTTTCTCTCATTTTTTTATTCGCTACCATCAATATCGTAGAAAGCAAAAATCTCAAAAATGTAAACAAAGAATTACATTCTAAGCTTTGGGAAGTTCAAGATAAAATGAGAGAATATGGAATTAAAAAAGGAGAGATTCCAGCAGGATATCTCCATATGCTGAAAGAAATTATTCCCCCCATAATTAAATTGGCAAAAAACCGCGACGACCACGCACAATTTAGTTTAGGAGAAATTTACTTCACTGGACTGGGACTACCCCGAAACTACAAGAAAGCGATCTACTGGTTCCGTAAATCTGCCAAACAGGGGAATACTTATGCCATGATCAATTTGGGGAGAATATTCTTAGATGGAAAAGTGGGTCACCCAAATCAGCAAAAGGCTTTCGGTTGGTTTTCAAAAGCCTTCCCAAAAACGACTGGTCTTAAAAGACTATACATAAAAGTACCAAAAACAAAAAAAGACCATGATTTTGACACTCTTATAACACTCAATGATTTTTACCATAGTGTATGCAGAGGAATGGGAGGTCTAACAAGCAATTGGGGATGCGAAAGAAGATCAAAAACGAGTATTAAACTCAATAGGTTGGGGCTTTGTCTTGGAAAGTATACTCTGGAAAATACAAAAACAGAATATATGATGATACTTAGAAATAAATGGATACCATGCAGATACAAGGAATTAGTTGATTAGGATGAGATGAAATTATTTTACCATTGCAATGTGTGTGCTAACCAATATCAAAAATCTGATACAATATTCGAATAATTTATATAGAACATCTATTCCTTAGGAATAAAGTAAATTTTTTTGAGATATATCGCATGTCGAATTTAAAAGAAAATGTCTTTTTTTCAAAACGTTGGCCTGCACTCGTTGTCTTATCAATTATATCAGGGCTAGTCTATTCCCAAGCATTGAATTTTGATTTTGTATGGGATGACAGAAAAAATATTGTTGAAAACTCCTTTTTAAATCCTCCATCTCTTAAGACGATTTTATTCTTTTGGAAAAACCAATTTCTTGGAATGTATGTTCCTGTACCCTACACGTTCTGGGGAAGTATAGAAATTTTCCGTTCTTTTTTTTCTTCTGCAGATATGAATGCGTTTGTTTTTCATTTTTCGAATATTGCTATTCATACACTGAATGGATTTTTAGTTTTCTTTCTTCTGTCCAAAATCATTAAAAATAGTTTTGCTGTTTTATCAGCAACCATTTTTTTTGTAGTTCATCCACTCCAGACAGAAACAGTTTCTTGGATATCTGAAACTCGAGGATTGCTTGCAACTTTCTTTGGTTTTTCATCAGTGATTTTTTATCTGCATAGTGTGTCAATAAACCATGAAACTCAATACAAAAGATTTCTCTCTTTTAGATACATTGGTGGCTACCTTTGTTTTATCTTTGCCCTTCTTTCCAAACCCTCTTCCGCAGTTATTCCTTTATTTATAATCATTCTTGAATCTTATATATACAAAACAAAAATTAAATTTTCCTTTTTTCGTATAGCGCCGTGGTTTCTTCCTGTACTTTTCGTTGTACTTGTAACTTCTTCAGGGCAAGGCAATACACAGCTTTACTCTTTTTGGATAAAGCCATTTATCTATCTATCCAGCATTTCCTTTTATCTTTTCAAGATAATTGTTCCTTTCTCTCTTGCACCTACATATGGACTTACACCAATTCGTATAATGTCAGAATACTGGTTCCATTTATCCTGGATTTTTCCACTCTTGATCTCCTATCTTATTTGGAGATATAGAAACAAATTTCCTTTTTTGCCAGTTTCTTGGGGTATTTTTTGCATAGGTATTCTCCCTGTATCTGGCTTTATAAATTTCACATTTCAAGATTGGTCAAACGTAGCAGATAGATATGTATATATGTCTATGTTCGGAATCTCTATTTTTATAGGATGCATACTACATACGTTTCAATCTAGATTGAAATGGGTATTTATTTCTTTTATGCTTTTTTTCTTGTCTTTTTGGAATTTTTTTGTACAGGTTCCAATATGGGAAAACGAAATGAGTCTTTGGAGTCACTGCGTTAAAAATGTTCAAATTTCTCCACACGCATATGACAACCTAGGGTTTCTAAAATTCAAACAGAAAAATTACCAAGAAGCTCTCCCATATCTTAATAAGGCAATTAAAATAAGTCCTTTTTTTCCAAAAGCCTATAACCACAGGGGAATAGTATTCTACAAATTGAACCAATTTAATGAAGCAATGAAGGACTACAATCTTTCTATTCGACTATATCTTTCAGACAAAAAAATGCTTTCAAGAGAAAATCACCTCTCTCTATCCGATGCCTACTTTAATAGAGCAAAGCTATTTAAACACAGAAAAGAATACACACGTGCTATTAATGATTATCTTCTATCAATAAAATCAAATCCCTTAAACAGCGATTCCTTTAACAATCTTGGCGGAGTGTACCTTTTAAAGAAACAAAATCAAAAAGCTGTAGCAGTTTTCAAAAAAGCAATCTCATTGAGACCTACAAATGCAAACTTTATTTACAACCTAGGGTATGCTTATCAAATAAGTTTTAAAAATAGCAAAGCTCTCAAATACTATAATCGTGCACTTTCTATAAATAATAAAATTGGGCAAATTTACGCAAACCGTGCGATAATTTATTTTCAACAAAAAAAATATAAACGCTCTTTCATAGAGGTAAAAAAAGCGCAGGAAACTGGTGGCAAGGTCAATCAAAAACTCTTGGAAGCATTAAAAAAAGTACTTAACTAGGAATTGTAAAAATATGAATATAACCCCTGCAAGAAGAATAGATTATTGGATAGGTATTCCAATCTGTTTCATTCTATCTATCTACAATAAAATCAACAGTTTATTCTGGAAAAAGGAAGTTTTACTTGAAGAACCAAAAAAATTTCTATTCATAGAACTTTCTGAAATGGGTAGTGCAATTTTAGCCTATCCAGCAATGCGATATATAAAAAATAAGTATCCGGAGTCGGAGATATCTTTCTTGATCTTTGAAAAAAATAGACCTAGTGTTGATATACTTGGAATAATAGATGCTGAGAATGTTTACACTATTAGGGACGATTCCTTTCTTGTTCTTTTTCAAGACGCAATCAAGATTTTGTCTAAGATAAGAGGAGAAAAATTCGACGTAGTTTTTGACCTTGAATTTTTTACTAGAATCACGTCTATCTTAACATTTCTATCAAATGCAAAGAAAAAAGTAGGTTTTTTTAAGTATAAGATGGAAGGACTTTATAGAGGAAGATTACTTACACACGAATTACAATTCAACTGGTCTCAACATATTAGCAAAACATTCCTTTCTTTTCCAAAAGTTTTAAAAGATCCGGAGAAACATTCTCCAGAAATTGCCGAAATAGAAAAAGAAGGTGAAATCAAACTACCAATCCATTCCTCTACAGAAGAAAATTTAAACAATATCTGGAGAAAATTTAAAGCAAGAAACATGTCTGTTTCTCGCTCAAACCGATTCATCATTATGGCCCCTAGTGCTGGAGAATTACCTATCAGAGGCTGGCCATCAGAGAACTATATTAAACTTGGTCAAAGATTACTTCAGGACGAAAACAATTTCATAATTTTCACTGGAACAAAAAAAGATAAAGAAGTATCTAAATTAATTATCGAAGAATTAGAAAATTCCAGATGTATAGATCTTACTGGAGAAACGAATTTCACTGAATTAGTCGATCTTTTTAATTTTTGTGACCTTCTGATTGTTTGTGATTCAGGACCAGCACACTTTGCAACTCTTACTAATATTCAGAGTATCGTTCTCTTTGGACCAGGTTCGCCAAAAATATGGTCTCCGTTAGGAGATAGAACTACAATCGTTTACGCAGGGCTACCCTGTTCACCTTGCCTTACAGCATTTAATCATAGAAATACGAAATGCGAGAATAATCTCTGTATGCAGTCAATAACTGTAGAAGAAGTTTTTAGAATCGCTTGCAAAAAAATAAATAGGGACCCAAGCTGAATTCTCGGATCCCTATAAATTAGAGTGAAATTTAACCTGTATATTCAATTATGTGTAAACCTAATCCCCATCTATCTGCCATATAAACTAATCCTGTTTCTTTGTCGACCTGTACGTCATTGCTCTGGGGACAACATCTTTCTTTATTGCCCTCTGGAAGATAATACCCTACTTCTTTAGGATTGAATGGATTAGACCAATCTACAATTCTAAGTCCAGCGTTAAACCAACAAATATACATGAGATCATCTTTTTCCATACCGAGCCATATATTGTGTGCACCATAACGCGACCCAGTTTGGCTCCATTTTTTATCTATAGGTCTCATCTCTATAGGATCAATTTCATGTGGCATAAAAGTACTGCAAATGGTCGGATTATGAATATCTCTCATGTCATAAAAAGTTACAAAAGCAGGAGGATCATCACAATTCACCGTTGTAGTTTCATGTGTGACAATGGCAAACTCTGAACCTGGAGGAACTAAAAATGAATGGTAACATCCAGGCCAGCCATGTGATTCATGGGGATTTTGACGCCACATAAACTCTGGATTAGAAGGATCTGTCAAATCAAACATAGCGATACCTGCATCCCAATAACCAGCAGTAACATAATTTCCGAATGGGTTTCCTTCATGTATCCACGCGCCATCTCCTACGATATCTACATCCCAAGATGGGTCTTCGCCATGTTTTTGTCCCGGAATCCATCCTAAACCAATAAGTTCAGGAGCCCATGCATCTTTCATGTCATGAACTAAAAGAATTTTTCCATCGAAGCCATCTTTAAAACCGGAACTATAAAGCAATTGTCTATTTTTATCATAAATAGGTCTATGAATACCAAATCCATCTGTCTCGATATAATTCACAAATTTTGGATGGAAAGGATCTGTATTATCAAAAATACGCAAACCACCAACTACTTCAGGATCATCCTTGAAAGCTGGCCGAATCTCACTATTAGTAAGAAGAACTTCGTCATTAATACGAAGAACCTTATGAGTTCTTGCCGCAGGGCTATCAACCAATTGATTAATAATTTTAGGATTTTTTGGATCTTTCACATCAAGAATAGTCATCCCATCATGTCCATTTACGCCCGATGCAGCTACATAGCAGATTCCTCCACCAACCTGTATCTGAAAAGCGTCTCCCCATCCGTTTAAGTCTGAATGAGCAACTAGACGTGTATTATGACATTCTTCCGGCCAAGGTTCGCTTAGCACATGATCAACACCAGTGTAAGCATCGTTACCCCCACCCCGAATAGGATTAGGGTGATAAGAAGGTTTAGGCATCAGTTTCCTCCAAAACATATTATGAAATAGAAAATGTTGAGAAAATATACATCAATCTGTAAATTATCTAAAAGCAAAAAATAAAAAAAAAAATCAAATAGGTCTCCCTAATCTAGGATTATGCTACTATGTAAACGTTTTTTCTGCTTGGAGTTTCAAGACAACTATAAATTAACCCAACTGGAAAGAAGTAGTGAAAATATTAATTGATGGATACAACCTAATTCATACAATCCCGTTAATAGCAGAAGAATTAGACCGGGATTTAGAATCTTCGAGAAATAGCCTTGTAAGACTTTTAAATACTTATCGTTCCAGCAAAAAAGATATTTATCCAATAACTATTGTTTTTGATGGTCAAAAAGAACATTTTGACAAAAGGAATACACCTCCTAGGGGCATTAGCATAACGTTTTCAAGGGGAGAAACTGCAGATGAATTAATTGTAAAAATGGTAAAAAATGAATATAAGGGGTCAATTTTGGTGACTTCGGACAAAGAATTGAGAAAAAATGCAGAACCGTATGTAAATACTCTCTTTTATTCTGAACAATTTGCAGATCGTATCTTATTGTCAACTTTGATTACAGAAGAACACTATTCAGAGGAAACTCCTTTGCACAATCAAAAAATCGACACAAAGAAAAAAGGAAATCCTCGAAAATTATCAAAAAGAGAAAGACATAGAAATAAATTTTTAAGAAAACTTTAATAAAATTTTTCTTTCCCATAAATTCCGACAATAATCAACAAAAGAAGAAGAAGAAAACCTGCTGCGGTGAGCCATACATTTGCTGCAGCAAATGATGCCCCAAGAATAGAAAATGCGAGAGTCGCTGGAACCATTCCTAGTAAAGTAGCAACGCCAAATTTCAGGGGATTAATCGAAGTTAGACCTGCAAGATAACTGACCAAATCAAAAGAAATAATGGGAAATAACCGCAAGATAAAAATCCCTTTTCCTCCATGTTGTGTTACGAATTCATCAATTTTACGACTTGTCTTTAAAGCACATAAGAAAGGACGTCCAAACCAAGCAGAAATATAAAATGCAACGTATGAAGCAAAAATTGCAGAAAAAATTGAAAGGAAAAAACCATAGACAGGACCGAAGATCATTGCATTTGCTAAAGTAATTAGGAACGAAGGAAGTGGTGCTATTAATGTTTGTAAAATCATAAGAAGAAATGAAACAAAAGGTCCCCAAAAACCGTATGAAAGGATATATTCCTTTAATTCTGCAAGATTACCGGACAAAAGGAGTTGCCACCCCTCTTCCATAAATACATAAATGATTTTCGCATAAAAAAATAAAATAATTCCTACAACCAATATAGATAGAAAATAAAAACTATTTTTTTTCATTTGCAGTAAGAGATGCCTTTATTTCCTCTAAGATTAACGGATCATCTATAGTGGCAGGAAGTTTATAGGTTTCACCGTCTACCATTTTAGACATAGTTCCCCTTAAAATCTTTCCTGAACGCGTCTTTGGCAAACGTTTAACTACTATAGCTTCCTTGAAAGCAGCTACAGCACCTATTTGATGACGAACTAATTTTATTACATCTTCAATAACTACCTCATTTGTCTTTTCGGAGCCAGATTTTAGTACAAGGAACCCCATCGGAACTTGCCCTTTTAAATTATCTTGAATACCTACTACAGCACATTCTGCAACATCAGGATGTGAACATAAGACTTCTTCCATAGCACCTGTAGAAAGTCTATGGCCAGCAACATTAATAATATCGTCAGTACGAGACATTACAAAAACATAACCGTCTTCATCCATATAACCTGCGTCCCCAGTTTTATAAAAACCAGGAAACTCACTTAAATAAGAATCAATAAATCTGTCATCTGCATTCCACAAAGTCAAAAGACAACCGGGAGGAAGAGGTAATTTTACGCAGAGAGAACCCATTTCTCCTCTTTCTACCTCCCTACACTCAGGATCTAATACTGAGAAATCAAAACCAGAGACTGGTTTAGTAGGAGACCCATATTTAACTGGCAATTTCTCTATGCCGATACTATTTGCTAACATTGGCCAACCTGATTCTGTTTGCCAATAGTGATCAATTACGGGAACACCAATTTTTTGTTCTGCCCACATAACAGTATCAGGATCAGAACGTTCACCTGCAAGAAATAAAGTCTCAAACGAACTGAGATCTTTATCTTTCATTAATTCTGCATCTGGATCTTCTCGTTTTATCGCACGGAAAGCTGTAGGTGCAGTAAATAAAGCCTTTACTTTGTGCTCAGAAATTATTCTCCAAAACACTCCTGCATCCGGAGTTCCTACTGGCTTTCCTTCAAATAAAATGGAAGTACATCCATGAAGAAGCGGTCCATATACGATATAAGAATGTCCTACAACCCATCCTATATCTGATGCTGCCCAAAACACATCACCAGGCTCGATATTGTAAACGTTTTTCATCGACCATTTCAAAGAAACCATATGACCACCGTTATCCCTAACTACACCTTTAGGCTGAGCGGTAGTTCCTGATGTATATAAAATATAGAGAGGATCTGTAGAGTCAACCAAGACACAGTCGGTCATTTCTGATATATCGATAAAATCATTCCAATCGATATCTAAGGCATTATTCATAGTCGCTAAAGTTTGCTCTCTTTGTAAAATTACGCAACATTTAGGTTTAAACTCAGATAGATTTAATGCTTCATCAAGTAAAGGTTTATATGGAATCACTCCAGATGGTTCAATTCCACAAGAAGCAGAGATTATCATTTTTGGCTTAGCATCATCTATACGAGTAGCCAATTCATTTGGAGCAAACCCTCCAAAAACTACAGAATGTACTGCTCCAACCCTTGCACAAGCGAGCATAGCAATCACTGCTTCCGGAACCATAGGCATATAAATTAAAACTCGGTCTCCTTTTTGCACTCCATTTTCCTGCAAACCACCCGCAAATTTCGAAACCTGTTCTAAAAGTTCCCGATATGTTAGTTTTTGAATTGGTGCTCCTGTAATAGGACTATCATATATTAGAGCTACTTGTTCTCCTCTGCCTTCATCGACATGACGATCTACACAATTATAACAAGTATTGACTTGCGCACCTGGGAACCATCGATAAAAAGGGGGATTTGAACTATCTAAAACTACATCCCATTTTTTATGCCAAAATAAGTCTTCTGCAGCATCAGCCCAATATTTTTCAGATTCATCTAAAGATTTTAAAAATTCGTTCTCATACCGAGAAAGCATTTTCACCCTCACAAAAAAGTCTAATAGTTATAAAAATATATGATTTGCAAGCATAACAAATATTATCAAAATATGTTCAAATGAAAATATCTTTTATTCTATTTAGCAAATACCTAGAGATTTTTTATAGGGAGTTTACAGTTTGTCATCACTAAAGTGTACAAGCTGCGACGTTGAGTTTCCTGATGAAGAACCACGATGGAGATGCGAATGTGGTGGCACTCTAGATATAAAAATAGAAAATATCTTTCCAAAAAAGTTGCTTGGTTCAAGAGAATCGAGCCTTTGGAGATATAAAGAATCTATTCCTCTGAAGAATATAAAAAATAAGATTAGCCTTGGAGAAGGAATGACTCCGTTGAGGGATTTTCCTTTCGCAAAAATGGAAATCCAATGCAAACTAGATTTCTTTTTTCCAACAGGTTCTTTCAAAGATAGGGGTTCAACTGTACTAGCAAGCAAATTAAAAGAGTGGGAAATCAAAAAAGTTTTAGGCGATTCTTCGGGAAACGCCGCAGCATCAATAGCTGCATACACATCACTTGCAGATATTGAATGTGACATGTACGTGCCCGATAACACCTCGGAAATTAAATGTATGCAGATCTCAGCTTTTGGTGCGAATCTAAAAAAAATAAAAGGTCCCAGACAATCAACTACTGAAGCTGCATTAAGAGAAACTAAACATTGTTTCTATGCTAGTCATTTTTGGAACTGCTGGTTTAATCATGGAACTAAAACATGGGCTTTTGAATTATGGGAACAAATGCAACAAACAGTCCCTGACTCAGTTATCATTCCAGTAGGTCACGGTTCCTTAGTTATAGGTGCTTACAAAGGATTTAAGGAACTGATGGATGCAGGTTATTCAGATAAATTACCAAAAATTTATGCTGTTCAAACCAAAAATTGTGCGCCACTAGTCCAAATTTGGGATCAAAAACTTACAAAAATCCCTGAAATAAGATTAAATTCTAGCTTGGCTGATGGAATTAGTGTAAGCAAACCTGTACGTTGGAAACAAATTATTGAGGCTGTTCATGAAACAGACGGGGAATTATTTGCCGTTGAAGAAAATAAAATTGGATTGATTTTAAAATATTTTGCAAAACAAGGAATTTTAATGGAACCTACATGTGCAATTCCATTTTTAGGTCTAAAAGAACTTTTAGATTCGAATAAAATCTCTAAAAAAGATATTATTGTTATTCCAGTAACAGGTAGTGGACTAAAGACACCAGAAAAATTACAACAATTCTTTTAATTTCAGGAGTAACACATGGCAGAAGAAATAAATGCAATTGAGGTAAATGAAAATTACGTTGTCGAACTTGCACAAGAACTTATACAAATCCCCGCAGAGAATCCTCCAGGAGATTGTTCTGATGTGGCTGAAAAGATTCTAAAAGAACTGCAATCAATTGGAATCAGCAATATCAAAACATATGAATATGAAAAAGGAATGCCAAATTTCATTATACAAACAGGTGACGGAAATCCCGATGCAGGACATTTTGTCATCGGCGGACATATGGATACTGTTCCGGTTCATCCGGACGAAATTGAATCTTGGAAAGTCCCACCATTTAGTGGGAAGTTAGTAGAAGATGAAATTTGGGGAAGAGGAGCTGCCGATATGAAAGGAGCTCTTGCATCAACCATCGGTGCTTTTAAAGCTATCCAAGAACAAAAGATTAAACTCCCTGGAATACTCACATGGGTGCTATTGTCCGACGGAGAACATGGAGATTTTTATGGCGCACAATCTCTGGTAAACAACGGAATTCTTAAAGAACTAAATGGTGACATGGTTTTATATACAGAATCCACAAGCAACAATGTTATCCGTTCTTTTAAGGGTCGCATTTTCTTCGAAATCAAAGTTCGTGGCAGATCAGTTCACGTAAGCGTTCCTGAAAAAGGGATCAATGCTATCGAAAAATTGGCTAAAATTATTGACGCTTTTCAAGCAAACCGTATTGCCCCGGAACCAGATCCTTTTCTAGGTCCTTGTACACTGACATTTTCCACAATTAAAGGAGGTTCAGCTGTCAATGTTGTCGGAGGAAGAGCAAGCGCTACTTTCGACGTAAGAATGATTCCAGGACAAGAATCATCTGAAGTAAAAAAACAATTAGAAGAAATTATAGAAGAACTAAAGTCAGAAGACCCTGAAATAGATGCCACTCTGGAAATAATCCCAAGTGGTGCAAGAGAAGTAACAGAAATCTTAGAGGAAGAACCAGTTGTAGAACTAATGAAAAGAGTGGTCCCGGCTGTAAGAGGAACTGAAAACGAATTTCTACCTGGAATAGAATCTCCAGGGGCTCTTAGATTATTCATAGAAAATGGGATTCCTGGAGTTTTCTTTGGACCTGGTGAGTTTATATCTGAGGCGCATTTGCCTAATGAAAGAGTTCCAGCAAAAAATTTAATTCATGCTGCATCAATGTTTGCGACCGCCGCAAAAGAAGTTTGCAACGGTCCCAAACTTAAATAAACATTTTAGATTAATAGCCTTCGTCAATGACTTCTTTTAATTGATTACATCCTGCAACTAATGCGGTCATTCCACATGGAGGCAACATACATTCTAGAGCTTCAGTAGCCTCTTCTACCGTTGCACCAAGTTGAAGTGCTTTCTTTAGGTGATTACGAATACCTTCCAAGTCGGAAGGGTCGCGAGAAGCACTCGCAACCGCTATGAAGAGTTCCTTGTATTTTTCATGGAAAGGACCTTCTTTCTTCATTATATGGTTCTTCAATTCTTCATAATGCTCCAAGAGATCAGGGTCAACCTCACATAGAAGTTCATATGCGGGATAAATAAATCCTCTTGCAGCCAACATCTGATCGTAAAGGGCTTTGCCCCTTTCACTCATCGCCATTATTAACCTTCCATAGGATAGTAAAGTTGACAGTTAGACATAAGGATAAACATCATGCTCAAGAACTGTAATTTCATGCCCCGGCAAGATATATTCTTCTTTAGAAGCAATAGAAATACATCTATCTATACTATTAATAGCATCACTCATACTTGACATTTGACCGGCAGGAACTCGTCGATCTAACCCTTCCTGTATTTGTATAACATCGGCAGCAATTACATATGTACCAACTTTTGTCTCAACTGCGACAGAACAATGTCCAGGAGTGTGTCCAGGAGTATGGAAATACATGACACCTGGAACAATTTCGAATTCATCTTTCCAAATAGGTTCAAAAATAATATTTTGTTGGGCATAAACAGGCCATCTTGTATTTGGGTGGATCGGGGAATCATACGGCTTGGCTTGCAAACTAACTGGACACATTGCGTATTGCAATTCTTTAGCCCAAACATATTTTACGGCATTAGGAAAAAGATCGCAGTTCTGAGAATGATCCCAGTGCAAATGGGTTAGAATCAAAATTTCTACGTCCTCACATTTCCAACCAGCACTTTCAATCTGTTTTTTTACATCCTGTTCTGGAGTTCTAGTAGCTGGCCAAGGCGCGCCCCCACGTTCAGGATCTAAATAACTTGTATCTACTACGATCTTTTGATCTGCTCCCTCAATTAAATAAATAAATGAAGGAATATCAATTTTCGTTCCAAAATTGGTCCAATAAACCATATTTGAATAATCGGTATGAATAGTTCCACAATGTAGAGGTCTAATACTTAATTCAGCCATTCTTCCCATCCTTTTCTGTTTGAAGTTATCTTCCTAAACGTTAGCTTTCCTCGAAAATTCGACTACATCCATTAACTCTTGAGGGCCCTTTAAAGGAGCAGCATCTAGACCTAAGGATATATTAATACGATTACTAAAATTTCTATAAGAAACTGAAGCAATAATATCTAAAATATTTTCATCACTAAAACCTACATTTCTTAATTTATTGAGGTCATCTTCAGACATTGAATGATGGTCAAAAGTGAGTTTTTCTGCAAATATTAGCATCGCCTTATCTGAATCATCTAAAATGGAAGAGTTGTCTCTGTCCATTACAACTCCAGCAACATCTGTCAAACTTACTTGATCGCCACTTTCATCACGGAAATTTTGGCCATGATTAAGAGTTCAACCATAGCAACCACCAATAGTAGCTATATAATAGGAAATTAGTTCTTCCCTTCTTTTCCCAAGCGTAGAATTCCCTCCATGTACTGCCATATTCATTGTCTGTCTACCATTCAGCACATCAGGTCTCCGTGCCATAGTAAGCAAAAGTTTTGGCACTGCACCTCTTTGCTCATTAATTTTTTCCAAAATAGACTTAGCCGGTTCTTCTGTATCACCTAAACGTAAGGATGACATCCACATAAAATAGAAACCTCCTAATAATTAATTTGCAGAACTTTTAACTTCTTTCTTTTTAAAGTGGGGGATTACTTCTGTAGCAAATCTTTCTAAAGATTTTATTGCATCACGTTGATTAATTCCTCTAAGCAAAAAATTCATCACATGATTTATTTTAAAATCTTTTTCTAAACGCTCAATATCTTCTATTACTTTCTCCGGAGGACCTATAACCCCTCCTCCTTCAATTTGCTCACGTATGGATAATTTATAACTCATATTTCTCTTTAAAGATTCTTTCTGCTCAATTGGCATTTCAATTGAATTCACCTCACTCCTATAATTAAGATACCAGGATTCTGCTGGTTCAATTTCTTTCCAAGCTGATTCCGGATCATCTGTAACATGAATATTATGCGCTAAAAGATATTCGCATTCCTCGGGATCTTTTCCCTGCGCTAATAAACCATCTTTATATAATTGTATTTTTTCAAGATAATGTTCTGCCCCTTTATGACCAGCGGAAGCCATAACATAAAATCCCTTTTCAGCTGCATATTGATATGTTTCAGGACTAGTACCTGATATCCAAATTGGCAAAGGATCTTGTACTGGTTTCGGATATATTGCTGTGTCAATACAACTGTAATACTTCCCGTGAAAAGTTAGCGTCTCTCCAGCAAGAAGCCTAGTCATAATTTCGATTCCCTCATGCATTCGTTCTCGACTCTCAGAAGGATCTATATTAAAACCCTGAAATTCTTTGGGTTGAGAACCTCTTCCAATACCAAAATCAAGCCTACCACCACTTAAAACATCTACTAAGGCTGCCTGTTCTGCAAGACGAATAGGATTGTGAAAAGGAACGATACTGATTGCCGTACCAACCCTTATTTTTTTGGTTTTCTGCGCTATTGCCAAGGCAACCATAAGAGCATCTGGACACATTCCTACTCTAGAAAAATGGTGTTCAGCAACCCAAGCAGCATCAAAACCTAATTCATCGGCTAACACGCACTGCTCCATTAGGTTGTCATACTCGTCTTGATAGGATTCTCCTTCAGCGCAAGAAGGGATGAAAAAGATTGAAAACTTCATTGCATTACTCCTATAAGAAAATTAAGAAAAAGCTGGGGGTGGATCCATAGTATAAACTTTATCCGCCCTAATCTTGTAAATCACACGAATTTGACCCTCTTGTTTATTTGGGTAAGAATCCATATCTAGATATTTTTTTGCAAGTAAGTCTACATGGTCATCGGCACCTACCTCAGTTATATCTAATACACTCCCTTGGATACCCATCCATAAAAAAGCATTTTCAGGATCGACGATTGCCACAGATACTTTTTTATTTCTCCTCATATTCTTATCTTTAATTCTCCCTTTTGCAGAATTAACTAGTATAAAATTGTCATCTACACTAAACCAAAGGGGTGACACTTGAGGAGACCCGTCTTTCATCGTAGTAGCCAAGTAAAGCAAGGCTCTAGTCTGAAGTAGATGTTTATGACTATCTGGAACTTTTTCTAATAAGACAGACAAAAATAAATCCTTTAATTATAAAAAAACCACAAACAATTTGATGAATACTACAATATGCAATAAAGTATGTTTTTTCAAATATACCATAGAAAATTATCTAAATCTTTCGTAGATACAGAGGAAAAATGGAATATTTCGTTGTTTTTTGTGCAGCCTTTATTGGTTCGGGTCTTAAAGCTGTAGGAGGGTTCGGTTTTGCAACACTGACAACTCCTACTGTTTCTCTATTTTGGGATGTTCCTACCGCTATCGTAGTCATTTCGATACCAACTTTAGTCACCAGTTTATTAAACTGTTGGAGAACTCGGGAAGCTGCAAAAGAGGGATTTTCAATTTTCCTTCCTTTTTTTATCTTCAGCCTCATAGGTCTTGGTATTGGACTGACGATCTTGTTAAATATGAATCCTAATTTGATGAAATTTATTTTGGGACTTTATTTAATAGTTCAAATTAGTTGGGATCACTTTAATGAATCAGAAACGAAAAAAAAAGAAAGCACTTTCAAACGTTCGATTGGAATGGGAGGAATAGCAGGATTAATGTTAGGAACTGTCGGTATGCCATCACACGTTATTGCCTCTTATCTGACAGGAATGAATTTATCAAAAAACAGATACCTATTTATCTTAAGTAGCACGCAAGTGATTCTACGAGTAACCACAATAATATTCCTTCAATCAAGGCTCGTAGGTACAGAAGTCATAGGACTTACTGCTATCATGTTTATTCCAGTACTACTTGGGTTTGTTGTAGGCACTAAAATATACAAGTTTCTTACTGACAAAATATTTTTCACAATTGTTAAAATTATCATCTTACTGATGGGTCTTGCTTTGATTATCAAATTTCTAATTTAACACCCGAACTCTCAAACGTTTAGACATCTGAAAACAAGGAAGCTGTTATTCTGCTTTCGAAGAAACAAAACTTCAACACCTATACCTTTTGATTAGTTTCATGAAATTATCGAACATTCATTAAATGCATTAAGGAGGTGGACACAATAGTTTCGATGTTGACCCAAGCAAATCACTGTCAAGGACTTTGAATAATTCTTTGATAAATTCCTGAAATATTCATTCCAAATTTCGTCTTTTGATTTAATTGAATGTCATTTCTAAAAGTTTCAAGATCTAAAAATTCTTGTATGACAAAATATTTATGCGCCCCCTCGACAGCAATAAAGCGTCTTAGCCCTACTGTATTTCCTGAATTCAAAAAGCTTGGCAGATACTTACGAACAAACCATGCATTAAATTCTTCAATCGATTCAACTGTTGGATCAAATCTCTCAATACACAAAAAAGGGGCAAAACCCCTCTCGTTTTTTGAAATTTCAGGACCTATCCATGAAAGTGTGTAGCGCAGTGGATTTTGGAATTTTTTATGATATGCAGTATCTCTAGGGTTCCGTGTGCGTCGCAGTTCTTGATATGGTGCATCGTACAAACAGCCGAGACTTGGAGTTTCATACAAAGTAACAAATTCAGAACCTTGCCCCTGACACAAGTTAAAACTTGCACAACTTTGGAAACCAATATTAAGACGTGCGGGAAACATATCTTCAGAAAGCCAAGGCCTAAATTCTGCTTGATCTTCAAAATCTAAATCACAAAATACAGCCAGCATTGCGCTTCCATCATTTGGCATATGGTTTAATTCAACCATTTTACCAATCAGAAGCGTAGGGTGTTTCATTAGAAGAACACAAAAATCCTTGAAGTACCAAGACTACATCTGGGAGCATCAAAAATGTGGAAATCATTTTTTAATTTCCTCTTACAGCCTCGGTAGTCTCTTTTTCAAGTTCTACAAATCGTGGGTCAAAAACATCTCTTTTGAAATCTTCTGACCTTGGGATATCGACTGTAATCTCTTTATGAATTACACCTGGTTGCCCTGCTAGAACAATAATTCTATCCGCAAGGAAAACTGCTTCACTCAAATTATGTGTAACATAAAAAATAGTCTTCTTCGTTTTCTTCCATACTTCCACAGTCAGTGATTGTAAGTCTTCTCTTGTCTGCGCATCTAGCGCACCAAAAGGTTCATCCATAAGCAGAAATTCTGGTTCATATGCATATGCTCTTGCAACTGCAACACGCTGTCTCATCCCACCAGAAAGATTATGCGGATAAAAATGTGCAAATTTTTCCAAATGAACCAATTCAAGGTATTTCATCGCAATCTCTAATCTCTCTTCTTTTTCTATTCCTTTCATTTCCAAACCAAATTCAACATTTCCAAGAGCAGTTCTCCATGGGAAAAGTGCATATTCCTGGAAAACAACTGCTCTGTTTAACCTACCGGCTTCTTCTATTGGTCTACCATCCAAACTAATACTACCACCTGTTGGACTAAAGAAACCGCCTAGAATATTTAAAAGAGTAGTTTTGCCACAACCAGATAGACCAACGACTACAAGGAATTCGCCGTCTTCTATTTCGAGATTAATATCCGTCAATGCATGAACAAGCCTATCTTTTAATGTGTACTCCATTTCTAAATTTTGAATGCTTACTTTGGAAGACATTATTTCCCCTATCTGTTTCAGTTATTCAATTAATAAATAGTATTAAAATAAACGGCTAAAGCGATGGCCTTCTTTGTATTAGCCTGATCCTACCTCTGCCATCATTCCCCATTTAATTACGGTCGCTCTTTCAACTCTTTCAAATATAAATTTTTCGATAATAAAACCAACAAGAGCGATAGTTGCAATTCCAACAAGCATAAAACTCATATCCAAATCTTCTCGGCTATCAAAGATCGCGTACCCAAGTCCCCAGTCACTAGCAGCAACCATTTCTGCAGCAATTCCAGCTCTCCATGCACGAGCAAGACCAATACGAATACCAGACAAAATAAACGGCAATGAACCAGGTAGAGTAATTTTCCGGAAAAGAACCATTCCACTTGCATTCATTGATCTAGCAGCCCTTGTCCAAACAGGGTTTACTGTTTTCACACCTGTCCAAGTAGCAGAAATCGCCGGTAAGGCGGCGGCAAAAGCAGTAATAAATATCATAGTCCCATTTCCAAGGCCAAACCAAAGAACACATACTGGACTCCATGCTAGTGCTGGAATAGGCAGTAACATACTCATGATTGGAACCATGAATTTCTCGAACCAAACAGAAATACCCATAGCAATACCTATAGAAATTCCCACAACGGAAGCTATCGCTATCCCAATAATTATTCTATAAGATGTATGCCAGGCGTGGACACAAAGAATACATGACGTTTCCCCTGCTTTCAGAAAAATTACTTCATACGCACGTTGTAAAATTGAACTGCCAAAAGTTCCAGGAAAAATACCAAAACTAGGAAAAAGAGCTGGCTCATCCGCAAACCAAACAAGAATTTCCCAAATTAGGATAACTGCAATAAAGCTCGGAACATTATCCCTTATCCACATTACAGTTCTCTCCCTCCCAGATATTTGGGGTGGAAGTCTTACTTCATCTCTCTGCGTTACCATTCCTAGATCCTCTTTTATGAATTAAAATATCTTTTTTTTTAAAATTGATTTAGAAACTATACTTGAAAAACAAGTAAGTGCAAACAAACATTCTACTTACTTTTCTTACTTTTCTTCTTGCTCTTTGCAGATTCACCTTTCTTTGCAATTTTAGTATATTTATCTACTACTTCTTTCTTCGCAGACTTTCCTAGATGTGCTCCAAAAATACTTTGGTCTTCTGGTATTCCCTCTATCCCCCATGAATTATCTTTAGCAACAATAAAAATCACATCTTCATCATCTGTAGCAACCATGCTGTGAAGAGAATTTGCAGGAATATGAATTATTCCTCCAGTTTGTATCGTTTTTCGCTTCCCATCAATCATAGCTTTCAATCTTCCTTTTTGCACAAAAATAAACTGTTCATTGGGATGTCTATGAGGTCTACTCCCTGTTCCTGCGGGTTTGTCAATAATACCAAAAAGCATTTTGTCTCCATCTGCCCATACTCCTTCAGAAGTACTGTAACTTTCTCCCGCAAGATTCCTCTTCATAGTTTTGGGATTATAAAATGGCATATGTTCTCCAAGTTTGATTTAAATTCTATTATTTAATTTCAATTTTGCTTGCGATTGCAAAACCCTTATTTCCTATCTCAACTGGACCACTACAACGACTATAGAACAAAGTCCCTTCCATAGGACTTCGTAACTCTTCGATAATTTCTAAAGTATGAGGATCAAGCATCTCTCCAAGCAACTCTCCCTTGCGAACTTTTTTTCCTAAATCTGAGTATTGTGTTTTTCGGGAAAGTAGATACCCCCCATGAGCAGGATTCACTTCCACTCTTTTAGATTTATCGAAATAGAGAATCTTGTTTCTTTTTTCTTTTCCACTGATCATTCGAAGATAAATTAGAAGATTACGAAAACCCTTCTCTATAGTATCACCGTATAAGTTTTCCTCACTTTCAGGTAAGTACGAACCGCCCACTTCAACACTTATAGAGGGTTTTCCTTTTTTTAAAGAAACACCAGGAGCACTGCTAGGACTCAAAGGAACACCATGAACCAACCTTGCTCCGCCTCTAGCAAACGCATACGCCATCTGTCTGGATTTCTTTCCAACCTGTTTTGTGAAATCAGGATCCACATCCACTCTACACTGAATTCTTCCAGACGTTCCTCCAGAATGACATTCTACAAAAAAATCGGAATTATCAATAAGTATCGAACGCAACAAAAAAGCATACCTTTCAGTTAAAGTTCCACCTTCATTGCCTGGAAAAGCTCTCCATAAATTTGTCTGTTCATGTTGGTCAGGTGATTGCCTTGAGAAATTTGAAAAAGCGTAGGGATTTGCAACTGGAACAATTGCTAAAGTCCCTGATAAAATTTCAGGATTCAAAGATTTTAAAAGTGAATAAAATGATCGAACAGGCTGCGCTTCATCTCCATGCACACAACCCTGAATCCCTAAAAAAGGGCCTTTTTTAAAACCTCTAATGTAATGAACTGTTAATTTCGTTTCTGCTCCAGTAAGCATCTTTCCTACTTTTAGTTCTAATTTACCTACACTTCCTGGAGAAACATCAAATTGATCAAAAAACAAAAAAACCTCATTTAAAATAGTCAAACTACATGAATTGTTTTATTTCAACCACTTTTCCGGTATTAGCACTCTCTACAACCGACTGTAAAACTGCTATTACATCCCGTCCTTCTGTACCACTAACTTCTGGTTTAGAATTATTCTTTATGCAATCAGAAAATTCTTTAATTTGCTCTGCCAAGGCATCTCCTTCTTCCACAGGAATTTCATTTCTAGTATTTTCGTCTTTGCCTTGAAAAAAGAGTCTAGAACCTTCCTCTTCACTCCATGCTGAAGCTTCCGTTCCATATGCAGCAGTCAAACAAATCTTGGGAACAACATATGTTGTATTAATAAAACCTAGTGGACCACTGTCAAATTCCAAAATAAAACTTGTCACATCGTCAAGATTTGTTTTTCCAAAAAGTTTTTTACTAAATGCAGAAACTCTTTTAACTGTTCCAGCAAGATAAATTAAATTATCTATCATATGGACACCGAGACCCGTCATTCCACCAGCAGGACATTCTTCTGGATCATTTCTCCATCCTGCACGTACATTTTGACCTCCGACATTCGACAAATTTGCATCAAGCTGATGGATTTCACCAAGCTTTCCTTCTTCTATCATCGTCTTAATTCTTCTATTCGCACCTTGCTTTCTTCTGTGATGACCAACTTGCAGAATAACTCCTGCACTTGATGTTGCATCAATCGATTTGTTTGCATCTTCAACAGTAAGGGTAAGTGGCTTTTCGACAAAAACGTGTTTGCCAGCACTGGCAGCTTCACAAATCATTCCAACATGTGTCGAATGGGGAGTCGTCAGAATTACTCCGTCTACTTCGTCATCATTTAAAATTTCAGAATAACTTTCTGCCGTTTTACAGCCAAATTCCTCAGAAAAAGAATCTCTAGTTTCTTTCGTTCTTGCAAAACAACGAACAAGATCAACATTCCCTGCTCTTGAAGAAGCGTTAGCAAGCATCTTTCCCCAACCACCTAGCCCAACAACACCGAGACGAACATTACCTTCTGACATTTTCTTCCTCTCTAGATTAAATTTAAAATTGGTTCAAAATCTAACACTTCATCACATACCGTTCAACAGTTTTCCATAGATTAATTATATGTATGACGAAAAGTTGACCTTTAGTCATAAAAAATATAGGTTTGTTTATCTAAAAAAAAGTACGTAAACTTTTTCCTCAAGGAGTCGAAAAATGCCGTTTCATAGATTTGAAGATTTTGAAGCCAAATATCTTAGTCCCCATTTATCCTCAGGCGAAGGTCCAGTCATAGAGGGCAAATATATGTACTTCTGTAAAGTAAGAAAAGAACCTGGTACCGGTTCCCAATACCACTATCATCCAAATGAACTTATGATTTTTCCTTTGATAGGAAGAATAAATGCAATGGTTGGTAAAGAAAGAAAGATTGTTTCCCCAGGAACTTTTGTCCACGTACCTCCTTATGCTAGACACTCAATGTTCGCAACAGAAGATAAAAAAATGGAATATTTATATGTCAAAGATCATACATGGACCGTAGTAGGACTTGCTGCAGACGAAGCTCCCCCTGAACAAGCTCCCACAGTAGACGAAATAAATGAAAAACATGATACAGGTTCATGGGCAGAACAAGAAAGAGACGCATCAAAATCCGAAATTATTATTGATGGAATTAAAAATAACTACTATCCCATCATAGATTCTCTTGATGCTCCTGAAAGAACTGGATATCAACAAAACTGGATTCAAGGAGAAAGACTCTCTTTTGGTTTTGTAGAAATGCCTGCAGAAATGGAAGAACCAACTTCAATTAGTCAAAGAGAACAATTCATACTAATACTGTCTGGCTCTCTTCATGCAAAGGTTGATAATGAAGAAAAAACTGTAGGGGAAGGTGATGTCATCGAAATTCCTAAAGGATCTGAAAGAAGCTTAAAAGCTTCGAGCGAAGGTTCAGTTCGATACGCATCCGTACGATCTACTCCTCAACTTGAAAAACTGGTAGACGAGGCAAATTAATATGTCAAAGATTGACCGTATTGATTTATTCCCCGTAGCAATACCATTAAATCATCCTTACAAGAGTGCCACAAGGATGACCGCGCATTCTGAGGATATAGTCGTTAGAATAAATGCTAATGGAGTCTCCGGTTGGGGTGCGGCGGCCTTACGCACATTCCCTACCGGAGAAACATTAAAAAGTGCATATAAAATTCTAGAAGAACTTCTAGTACCAGTCGTAGAGGGACAGGATCCTTTCCAAAGGGAACAAATACTTGAAAAAATGGATAGGATAATCCCTTTTCATCACTCCCCAAAATCTGCAATAGATTGCGCTCTACATGATTTGCTTGGAAAAATATTGAATACGCCTGTCTATAATTTACTTGGAGGTAAAGTTAGGGATGAAATGCCCGCTTTTGATATTCTTCCTCTCGAATCACCTGAACGAACAGCAGAACTAGTTAATGAGTCAAAAGAAAAAGGAATTTTTGCTTTTAAAGTAAAGATGAATAGAGATATCAAGACAAGTGTGAAAAGGGTACAAAGTGCACGAGAATCTGCAGGAGAAGATTCGAAAATAGTAGTAGATGCAAATATGAGTTGGACTCCTAAGTTAGCTATTCAAGTATGTTCACTCATAGAACCTTTTTCGATCACAATGCTTGAACAACCCGTACCGGGACATGATATTGATGGTCTTGAATTCGTTACTAAAAATACCCGCATACCAATTTGCGCAGACGAATCTCTCCGACCAGACTATTTAGGGGAAGTTTTGAGAAGGAGAGCTGCAGACATTGTCAATATAAAAATCAATAGAGAAGGGGGATTACTTAACTGTAAAAAGGTAGCCGCTTGTATTGAAGTTTCTGGAATAGAAGGTTTATGTGGAAGCGTAATCCACAGTGCTTTGAACGACGTAGCAAGTGCGCACTTCTTCGCATCTACACCAAATATAGTTTTTAATGAATCAGGAAAATCTCCATCATGGCACTCAGAAGATATAGTCGAAGGATTTAAAGTGGAAAACGGAAAAGTACAGGTGCCATCAGGTGTAGGTTTCGGTGTAGAAGTTAATGAAGATGCTATCAATAAATTTAAATTTAAAATCTAGTTCTAAAAATCATACAATTCTGCCGCTGATTCAAAATAAATTCGTTTCTTAACTTGATCCGATAGACCTGTAAAAATTTTCCTTGGATCATCAAAATCCCAATGAGGATAATCAGAAGAGAACACTAATGTTTTGTCTGCATGTAACATGTCTAATAATTGCATATGCTGCAAATTATCTGGGGCTTCACAAATTGGTTGTGTAGTAAAACGAACGTTTTCTAGAATATATTCACTTGGAGGTTTAGTTAACCAAGGAACTTCATTCCGCATAGATTTCCATTCTTGATCGAATCTCCACATGACACTTGGCACCCATGCGTAACCAACCTCTTGAAAAACAAATTTAAGTTTTGGAAATCTTTCAAAAACTCCTTCTGCGACCAAACTAATTACGTGAGCTTGTCCTATCATAGGCATACCGGTATGTACCTCTATGAAATAAGAAGGAATGCCAACGGGACTCATTGGAGTATTTACACCCGCAGACTCTCCCGCACCATGGAAGCCAATGGGAAGTCCATAACGTTCCGCTGCCTCATAAATAGGATAAAAATGTCGATTACCTAAGAGAACATCAAATTCTGGAATCTGAACTTGAACAACAGAATCATTTCCACCTAAACGTTCAATTTCTTGAACAGCAAGATTTGGATCCCTTGGTCCAACATTAATTGCGAGCTTAAGTCGAGAATCTTTTTCTGCCCATTCATGCAAGAGCCAATCGTTATTTGCGGATATAAACGCTGCAGCCATATCTGCATCAGGCAAACCTCCAACCCCAAAGAGATCTCCAGAAATCATAATCGCATGATCAATTTCAAAAAAATCTAAATGCTTTTCACAAAAATACTTCAGATCCGAACCCGGTCTTCCTCCATCTGGAGGAATAGCATCGTTTCTCTCTGCACCATGAGGATGGAAATACCAGCGTTTTGGAATTGTAAAAACATTCCTTGCGGTATTAGAATCTGAACCTTTACTTGAAGTCTGCACACCCATCCTTTGCCTCCATTCTTCAGTAAGATACGGATGCAACTGGGACATTGAATTCATTCTTGGGTGAACATCACAATCGATAATTTTCATTTTCTCTTAATCCTGTGATATTGATAAAAAAAACAACTACTGCTTTTTTTGTTTTAAGATTGCAGTTATCTTATCTATTTACCATTGAATTAAACTTTAAAACAAACTAACTCTAAAATTTAAAAAATTTTTTGAGGTCCAAATGTCTGAAAAAGGTAAAAATTTTGTATTCATTATGGCAGATGAACACAATTCAAAAGTACTTGGGTGTTATGGACATCCAATAGTAAAAACTCCAAATTTAGATCTCTTAGCGAAAAACGGGACTCTTTTTCGAAATGGATATACAAATTCACCAGTTTGTATTCCATCTAGAGCTAGTTTTGCCACTGGGAAGTACGTCCACGAAACTGGAAATTGGGATAATGCATCTCCCTATGATGGAAAAGTAAAAGGTTGGGGGCACCGACTTCAAGAATCAGGAAATAGTGTAACCTCTATAGGAAAACTGCATTATAGAAATACAACTGACCCAACGGGTTTTGATCAACAGATTTCACCTATGCACGCTTTAGATGGTCAAGGAGATGTTTTTGGATCTATTCGCGAACCAGACTTGCCTGTTAGAAAACAAAGCAGAGATCTTGCACTTGAAATTGGGCCCGGAGAAACCGAATATATCAAATATGACAGGGAAATAAGGGATAAAAGTTGTGAATGGATTCAAGATATGGCAAATAAGAAATCCGATAAGCCTTGGTTTCTTTTTGTTTCTTTCATTTCTCCACATTATCCCCTTATCGTTCCAGAAGAATTTTATGAATTGTATCCTCTAAATAAAATTGAACTACCGAAACAACGCAAAGAAGAAATTGACCATCCATGGTGGGATGCTTTTGAAAAATGCTGGACTTTCAATGAACATTTTGAGAATGATGAAAAAAGAAAGATTGCAATCGCTTCTTACTATGGGTTATGCAGTTTTGTTGATGAGAACGTCGGGAAAATTATTTCCTCGATTGAAGAAAGCGGCATCAAAGAAGAAACTAGAATTATGTTTGTAGGTGACCATGGAGATAATCTTGGAGCTAGAAATCTATGGGGAAAAGCTACAATGTATGAAGAATCAGTTTCAGTTCCAATGATTGTGTCAGGAGAAGGATTTCCTAAAGATTCTGTTGTAGAAACTCCTGTTTCACTTGTAGATTGCTATCCGACTATTATAGAAAGTATGGGTATCGAATTAAACGAAGAGGATAAAAAAAGACCGGGGAAATCTTTGTTCTCAGTTGCAAACAATTCAGCAGACATGTCTCGTATTATCTTTAGTGAATATCACGCTGCTGGATCGATTTCGGCATCCTACATGATAAGAAAAGACCAATATAAGTATATCCACTATGCCGGCTACAGACCTGAACTTTATAACTTAGAAAACGACCCTGAAGAATTAAATGATATATCAAAAGAACCAGAGTCTAAGGAAACTTTGATTGAATATGAAAATATACTAAGAGAAATGCTAGATCCAGAAAAAACTGACAAATCTGCAAAGAAAGATCAAAGAGAATTAGTTGAATCTTACGGGGGAAGAGACTACCTTCTAAAACGAGGAGGAATCAACACGACTCCAGCCCCTGGGAAAAAAGCAAAATTTACATAAAAAATTTATAATTTCTAAAATTTTTCCATTATTGAAACTAAACTATCCATTGTTCCTAAGACTTCTTTTTCACCTTCAGAAGATAACCAAAACAAAATTCTGTCTGCTCCATCTTTAATAAATCCTTCTACAACTTTTGGGTCAGAATCAACACCAAACATTGTTACAGGCACAGGACTTCTACCTTTATCGGAAGCCATATCATTTAGTATCTTGATTTTTTCAGAAAAAGAATCTCCTTTTCTTGGATACGGCATCCAAGCATCCCCATAGCTAAGTATTCTCTGGAAAGTTCTATCTGCGTCACCACCTATTAAAATTGGAGGATGTGGCTTTTGCTTCGGTTTTGGCCAAGACCAGATTTCGTCAAATTGAACAAATTCTCCATGATAACTTGCTTGGTCTTCTTTCCAAATCTCTTTCATAGCCTCTATACGTTCTTTGAGGATTTTCCATCTTACTGGGTAATCTGTTCCGTGATTTTTCATCTCCTCCTTATTCCATCCACCTCCAATACCAAACAGAACTCGCCCATTAGAAATAAAATCTAATGTAGCAACCTCTTTCGCTAAAATTATAGGATCTCTTTCAATTACAAGACATATACCAGTGCCAAGGAGTATTTTCTCTGTTACCGAGGCTGCAGAACCAAGAGCTACAAAAGGATCAAAACTGTGAATATATTCCTTCGGAACATCCCCCCCTCTACTCCACGTAGTTTTTCTAGAAACGGGAATATGTGTGTGTTCAGGAAAAAGGAGCGATTCAAATCCTCTCTTCTCAGCTTCTAAAGCAACTTTATCAGGAGGTGTTGAATAGTCTGTTGGAAAATAACAAAGACCAAATTTCATAAAATCATCCTCTCTTCAAAATTGATAAAATTTTCATATTGACAAAACAAATCTACCTTCTTCAAGTCTAAATTCAGTTCCTAACTTTGCAGATATTTTCTCCAAATTTCTTTGAATTACTTTAAATTTTTCATCTTTCTCATCCAAGACAACTGGACGACCATCATCTTCAATGTAAGTGGGAGAAAATGACAAATCGGCAATTTCACCTTCATGAATTGTACATTTCAGTAAAATGGACTCTTTGACTGTCGGCATAAACATAGGATGATCGTGATCAAGTACAAGATTACCTAAATTGTAGAAGATTGCTTTATGATTATACACCTCAATTCCCTGTATAATATGTGGATGACTCCCGACGACTAAATCAACCCCAGAATCAATTGCAGTATGAGCAACTGCTTTTTGAGAAAGAGTAAGAGTTCTGCTCTGGCTAGCCCCCCAGTGAAATGTAGCAACAAGAATATCCACATTTTTTTTAGTTTCCTTCACATCTTCAATCATTGATTCGAGATCTTCTTCATTCACGTATGGTGGACCAAAAAGAGGATCTTCTCTTATAGGAGCAACACCTGGTCTATCTGGTTGTGCACCCCACCCCATTGGGATATTGAGAATATAAGTGAGAAATCCTATCTTTGTATCAAGTGATTCTATGACTACAGGAGTTCTCGCATCTTCAATATTTCTCCCCGCACCTGTATATTGAATCCCATTCTCTTCGAGAAGTTCAAGTGTATCGACAAAAGGCTCAAACCCATAATCTAGACAATGATTAGTGGCGAAACCAAGAACATCAAAACCGCCAGCTATATATCCATTTATCATTCTTGGATCATGACGCATCACTATTTTGCCTTGCGCTGGTTCACCCTTATGAGAAAGAGAAGATTCCAAAAAACCAAATCTAAAATCAACATTTTCGAATTCATCTATGATGTTATCAAAAACCTTCTCAGGATTTTCTCGATTTATTTCTATATCTCCAGTAAATAAAATAGAAATTTCATCATTAATTTTAAGATTAGAAGAACTCATACAACCCTCCATTTCCAACTTATTATTCTACAACAGGCCAAATCCGCTTCGCCCTAGTAGGAGAACCAGGTGCATGCAATAGTCTCTTGCAAACATGATAAGTCCAGTCGTTTTCACCTTCCATCAATATATCCGCCCTTGGGAAATATTTGACAACTTTATCCAGTGAAGAAAATTCATAAAAAATACTATGTTTAGCCCATCCCGCAGCAGAAACTAATTTTCTGGCTCCTACCGCACCTCTCATATGCTTCATTTCTGGCAATCTATGTTGGGCATACCATGAACTTAAATCGAAATCATCTTCAGGAGTAAAGCAATTATAACTTCCCATTTGAATTATAGGAGCAGGAACACCACCATCAGCTCTAGTGTGAGCATCTGGTCCTTTCACTCTATCTACCTCCGTAAAGATACATGCTCTCTCTCCAACCCTCTTTTGAAGCATATCAATTGTATCTTTCGTCTCTCTTTCAAGAATCTGTGTAGGGTTTGGATTCAGAAATACATCACAACTCAGTCCGCCAATCAAAAGCAAAAATTCTGTTCCATTCGGAATTTCAGAATCATCTGTATAAAACAGATGTGATTTTACCTTTGAAGAATCTGCTTTTCGATCAATCAATTCGTAACTTGCAGCCCACAAATATCCTGAACGTTTCAAAACATTTTTAGGCAAATATTCTTCATGCAACCAAGACAGATACTCCTTTTCGTCTTCTTCTTTAAGATCGTACCAAATAGCATAAATTCCTTTATCCATTTTCCCTCCTTTAATAACTTTAGGAATCGTTTTTATTCTCGTTTAAGACCGCATTCAAACATTTTACCCCCATCATTAAAGAAGGACCTCCTGAGGGAAAGATAAGACACTGGACGGTTTCAAATATTTCGTCTTCAGTTGCACCAAGTTCTAACGCCCTTCTAATGTGATTCATAACATAAACTTCTGTTTCTGGTCCTGGAAGTCTAACGCAAAGAGCTGCAATAATTATTAGTTCCCGGAATTTTTCACTCAGAGCACCTTCTCTTTTAATAACATGATTGTACAAAGCACTTTGTTTAATATGATAATCTGGATCCTTGTTTATATAGAATTCTTGCTCTGGCAAAACCCATCCTCGGTCTTTAATTGTCTGTTCAATTAATTCTTTACTTTTATTGTCGTTCATCATTTTCCTCCTAAACAATTTAAAACACAAAAAGTACATTTAGAAAAATATGCTGAAAGGCAAAAAAATACATTTTTCTTCACCCATTTGATTATGATATGAGAACAATTTTAGAATACAGTATCTAAACATTTAAGAAATATTCCAACTTGGAAATAAAAATTAATCGGAATATAGACGTTTTTAAATAGGGAGTTCGAAAATGGAACGTAACAAAAGATTAGGAGTAGCAGTAGTAGGATCTGGTCGTATCGGTACTCTTAGAGCCAACATGGTAAGTAAACATCCTTCTTTGGAATTTCTAGCTATATCAGACAAAGAAAAAGAGAGGGCTGAAACACTTGGTGAAAGTGTAGCCGCCAACCTTGTGACAGACGATAATTATGAAATAATCTCACATCCTAAAGTAGACACGGTAATAGTATCTACACCTGAACATGACCATACAGAATCTATCATTCAAGCTTTGGAACTAGGAAAGCCTGTTTTTGTTGAAAAACCACTAGCATTAACTCTAGAAGACGCGAATAAAATTGTTGAAACCGTAGAAAAAACAGGCGTTGAGCTCAGAGTGGGATATTCAAGAAGACACGACAGGAGATGGATGGTTGCAAGAGAACAAGTAGATCAAGGAAGATTAGGAGAAATCATTGCAATAAATGCAAGGGTCTATAATTCAAGAGCACAGATGGAACAAATTTTGATTCGTTCTCCTCATGCTACAATGGTTATGGACGCTCTAACCTATTATGTAGATATGGTTTGTTGGTTTAAAGCTGGAATAAAACCGGTAGAAGTTGTAGCAAGGGCAAATGGAAAAGTTTTCAGGAAGATGGGATACGAATCAGAAGATGTAACTTGGGCAATTATCACTTTTGAAGACGGAGCCGTCGTCAATCTAGGAATCTGCTACGCATTACCAGCAAAATATCCTACTCACGGGCAGAGCGCTCGTTTCGAAGTACTAGGAACCGATGGTGTTATTCTTTTAGACACCGATAATAAAGACAGTCTTCTTTATACAGACAAAGGTGTTCCACACGCTTATGTCCCAGGACACCAATCGAGCCTTGTTTTTATGCAAACTAACTCTTCTGGAGATTGGTCTATGGGAGATTATTGGGGACCCATCGCGAATGAAACTAGAACGTGGCTTGATCACCTCGCGACTGGTCATCCCTGTCAACACACCACAGCTCAAGAAGGAAGACAAACTGTAGAACTAACGATGGCTATTGATTTATCAGCAAAAACCGGAGAAAAAATCAAAATCCCAATGGTTTAATTTTTATAATTTAATAGGAGACACCAAATGATGCATGTCACACAAAAAAGTGTTGATATTGGATTGGCCACTAATAATATTGATAAAATGAAAAATTTCTATATAGAAGTCCTTGGATGTACTGAAGTTGCAACAACAGAGATTCCTAGAGACTTTATCCAACAAGCTGGATTTGGTGAAAACAATCTTAGATTACATGCGTTAAGGTTTGGTGACATTTTGATTAAATTACTTGATTTTGAAAATAGCCCAATAGGAAATGAACATAAACTAGCTGATTCACAAATTGGATTTCGTTATTTAACTTTTTGGGTTGAAAATATGGAAGAAACTGTAGAACATTTAGAGAAAAATAATGTACAACTACAATGTCAAATTCTTTCGAGAGTTCCCGAGAGAAAACTCGTTTTTTTTAAAGACCCCGACGGTAATTTGTTAGAATTAAACTGGATCGACCCAAACCAAGCATAATTTCGTAATTTTTTTTAAAAGGATTTTGAAATGGATTTGAAAAACAAATTTAATCTAGATGGAAAAGTCGCATTTGTGAGTGGAGGAAGCAGAGGGCTAGGAAGAGCTTGTGCACTTGCCTTAGCTGAATTTGGAGCTAATGTTGCTTTAGGAGCAACTGACGAAAGAAAATTAATCGAAGTCTCTAAAGAAATCAAAGAACTAGGAAGCGACTCAATAACTTGTGCGATGGATATTTCAAATCCAGATTCTGTTAAAAAAGCAATAGATGCCGCTGCAAAAAATTTCGGCAAACTAGACATTCTTGTAAATGCTGCTGGTATATGTCCCCGTGTTCCTTGTCTAGAAATGAGTGAGGAAGAAATGGAAAAAACATTTCAAATAAATACTTTTGGGACTTTCTATATATGCAATGCCGCAGCGAATCACATGAAACAAAAAGTAGTTTCTGAAAATGGTGGTGGAAGGATCGTCAATTTTGGTTCGGTCGCAGGTTTTAGAGCCAGACCAAATGTACCTATTTATGCTGCCTCAAAAGCTGCCGTCCATGTTCTTACACAATCTATTGCTGTAGACTGGGCAAAATATGGGATAAGAGCCAATATAATAATTCCTGGTCAATTTGATACGGATATGGGAGCTCCATTGATGAACGATCCTGCTGCTTTAGAAGCATACGTAAAAAGAATTCCAGCCTCTAGAGTAGGACAGCCTGAAGAATTACCCTCACTCGTAATATATCTATGTTCAGATGCCTCTTCTTATGTTACCGGAGGACTTTTCCCAATGGACGGAGGACTCACCTTACAATAGTTCCAAGGGAAAATTGTTAAGGAAATTCATAGAATGGAAAAAAAATTCAATATAGGCGTAGATGTTGGCGGTACTTTCACCGATCTGGTACTCATGGACACCAATTCAAATCTGCTATGCTTAAGTAAATCGCCAACTAACGTCAAGAATCCAGAACTTGGAATAATCGATTGCATAGAAAAAGCTGCTGGGCATTTGGATGTTTCAAAAGAATATCTACTTGAAAATTGTGAAAAATTTGTTCATGGAACCACTGCTGCCACGAACGCGTTACTTACAAATAAAGGCGCTAAAATAGGGCTGTTAACAACAAAAGGATTCCGTGATTCTTTATCATTTAGGAGAGGATTTAGAGAAAATGTATGGGATCATCGAGCTGCTTATCCCACAGTACTAGCAGATCGTTTCCTTCGATTCCCAATCGAAGAAAGAATTGATGCGAATGGACGTGAAGAAACAGAACTGCGGAAAAATGACATTCTTAATGCAGCTTCATTCTTCAAAAAAGAAAAAATTGAATCTTTAGCAATATGTTTCATCAATTCTTACCTAAATTCTTCTCATGAAAAAATGGCAAGAAAAATTTTAAAAGAAAGAGGATTGAAGACTCCTATTTTCCTCTCTTCTGAAATCGCACCTATCATTGGAGAATATGAAAGAAGTTCTACAACTTGTGTTAATGCCTATATCTATCCTGTTGTAACTTCTTACCTCAAAGAACTTGAGAAACAACTGAGAGCAATTCGCTATGTTAATCCAATTCATCTTGTACAAAGCAATGGAGGAATGACTGATATAAAACAGGCAATTCGCACCCCTATTTCTCTTGTTCTCTCCGGTCCAGCAGCGGGGGCCTCTACTGGTTGTATTTATGCAAAATCTTTCAAAAAACAAAACGGCATTTTTTTCGATATGGGTGGAACTAGTACAGATGTAACTCTCATAAGAGATGGAAATCCCGGAATGATAGATCAATCCACCGTAGGTGGTTATCACGTGAATTTGCCGTCTGTAGAAGTACAAACAATAGGAACAGGCGGAGGTACTTTGATCTGGGTAGATGCAGCTAAAGGGATTAGAGTCGGACCTAAAAGCGCGGGATCAGAGCCCGGACCTGCCTGTTATAGCAAAGGAGGCAAACAGCCAACTATCACAGATGCGAATTTATTGTTAGGCCGAATTAATACTAAGGGATTACTGGACGGAGAAATTCCACTCTCAATCGAAAATGCGAGTAGAGCTTTCAACAATTTTGTTGCTAAAAAACTGAAAATGAATATAAATCAATCTGCAATCAGCGCTATACGTTTAGCAAACCAATTTATGGCAAGTTCTATTCTCACAATTTGTTCTCGACACGGTTCTGATCCTAGAGACCTAACACTAATTGCAGGTGGTGGTGCAGGTGGAATCTCTGTATCCAGTGTTGCGAGAATTTGTGGAATCAAAAAAATTCTCATTCCAAGAGAAGCTTCTGCAGCTTGTGCTTTAGGTATGGTTTGTGGACCATTACGATATGATCGAAAGAGAAGTTTTATGGTTAGAACAAGCGAAATAACAGCAATGAATATTCTCAAACAATTCAAAAATCTAAAAAATGAAACTAAAAGCTTGGGTTCAGAAACAAAAAATCAAGAGTTGAAATTTGGAATAGATATGCAATACCCAGGCCAAGCTTGGGAACTTACTATCAATTTAGATAGCATTTCTTTAAAAAACCTATCTCCCAAAAAATTAGAAAAACTTTTTCATGAAGAACATCTGAAAAGCTATGGACATAACAGACCTACTGAACCAGTTCAAATTACAGGATTTAGGATTACACTTCAAGAAAAGCAAAACTCATCGATTCCCAGACATCCTCAAGTTCAAAAAACAGAAGAAGTTTTTACAGGGGAAAGAAATGTTTATTTTGAAAAAACTCAAAGTTGGGAGAATGCTAAAGTATTCAACGGAAAACATATAACAAAACAGATGAAAATTAAAGGGCCTGCTATTATAGAAGAATCTTCAACTACAATTTTAGTTGAACCTGGAGATATCCTATCTCTCAACAAGAATGGTGCATTTCAAATAGAACTAGTAACAAGAAAAACACAAAAAAGAAAAAATTACAAAAAAGAAAAAATTGACCCTGCCAGTCTAGCTATTTTTCAAAATCAACTAGATCTTATATCTCGACAAATGGGCATCATAATGCAAAGAACTGCACGTTCAACTATTTTTAGTCAGGCACATGATTTTTCTTGTTTTATTACAGACTCTTCGGGTCAACTAGTATCTCAAGCTGATGGACTTCCTATTCATACAGGAAGTGGAGGATTTGCAGTTCGCGGAGTTCTTAAAAAATTTAACAAAAGAATTTTTCCTGGAGATCTCTTTCTATTAAACGATCCCTATATTGGAGGAGGAAATCATCTACCTGACTGGACTGTAATAGCACCAATTTTCGAACAAAATACTCTTTGTGGTTTCGTTTCAAATAGAGCTCACCAAGTTGATGTTGGTGGAGGTGTAATAGGAACTTACAATTCTGACGCAACAGAAATTTTTCATGAAGGAATAAGAATATCGCCTATAAAAATTAGAAATAGAGGAAATTTCGAAGATGATATTCTAAAACTTATCCTATCAAACACACGAGCCTCCGAAGTAATTAGACACGACTTTTCCGCAATGGTTGGAAGTACAAAAATAGGAGTCTCTAAACTTACAGAAATAATTCGCGAAAAAGGAAAGAAATTTGTCTTACAAGGTTTTTCGGAACTGCTAAATTATTCTGAATCACTGATGCGATCTGAGTTAAAGAAAATTCCAGACGGTATTTACAAGGGAACAGAAACTATGAACACAGATTGTTTTGATGAAAAAGAAATACCAATACATCTCAAACTTACAAAAAAAGGAACAAATATCACCGCCGATTTCTCTGGAAGTTCTCCACAGATTAAAGGATACAAAAACAGTCCGATATCAAATACCCATTCTGCTTTATATACGGGAATTTCTTCCCTGGTAGATCCGAATATTCCACATAATGAAGGGTCATATAGACCCATAAAAATAATTGCACCTGAAGGAAGTGTAGTGAATGCAAGTTTTCCTGCACCTGTTACATTATGTACGGTATTTCCTGCACACGAAATAATTCATTGTGTTTGGAAATCTATACATAAACATTTATCTGATAAAGTCTCGGCTGCATGGGCAAAAACTGCATATCCAATTACTGCTGGTTATGATGAAAAGGATGAGTTTTTTGTAATCTACCATTGGCTTGGAGGACCCGGAACTGGTGCAGTGATGGGGAGAGATGGGTTAGATCTAATTGGAAATCTCCCAACTTTAGGAGCTTTAACAATTCCAAATTTAGAACATTACGAACAGGATTATCCAGTACACTTTATCCGACAAGAAATAAGAAAAGACGGGGGAGGACCTGGGAAATGGAGAGGCGGAACAAGTGTAAGTTATGAGGTTGAAATCAAATCTCCTGTTAGCTGTTCTACAAGAGGAGAATCTTGTAGAACGATAACATCTTTTGGTTTAAAAAAAGGAAAACCTG